>ERZ777306.3058-NODE-3058-length-18753-cov-6.448337_pt1 | contig 18753 bp, 10 predicted proteins | sample MGYA00374966_ERZ777306 | MGnify/ENA primary metagenome ERZ777306 (study PRJEB29329, sample SAMN06343882) | mouse gut metagenome | isolation source: Mouse cecum | place: Austria: Vienna | collected 2014-11-15 ...
GCATCGAGGACGCCCTGCAGGCGACCCGCGCGGCCGTGGAGGAGGGCATCGTCGCTGGCGGCGGCGTGGCGCTGATCAACGCCATCCCCGCGCTGGACGGCCTGGCTGTGGACGGCGACGAGAAGGTGGGCGTGGACATCATCCGCCGCTCGCTGGAGGCGCCGCTGCGTTGCATCGCCGAGAACGCCGGCTATGAGGGCTCCGTGGAAGTGGCCGAGGTGAAGAAGGCTGCTGCCGGCTGGGGCCGCAACTACAAGAACGGCGAAACCGGCAACATGATCGAGATGGGCGTGAACGACCCGGTGAAGGTTACCCGCACGGCGCTGCAGTCCGCGGCTTCCGTGGCCGGCCTGATCCTAATCACCGAGGCCACCATCAACGAGATGCCGAAGGACGGCCCCGACCTGTCTGCCCTGGCTGGCGCCATGGGCGGCGGCGGTGGCATGTACTAAGCTGCAATCGCGAACAAGCTTCTGGAAGGACGGCTCCGAAAGGGGCCGTCCTTTTTGTTGCGAGATTTGGGTGGGCATGACAGGGGGCGGGGGCATGACAGGGGACGGGGGTAACGTCATATGGGGGCGCGGCGCGCCCCCATATGACGTTACCCCCGTCCCCTGTCATGCGGTGCGCCGCGCCCGTACGCCGGGAAGGGGTGGGGTGTCCTGGTCGGGTGCCGAACCTCACCTAACCAGGGCATCCCACCCCTTCCCGGGGAACCGCTTTCGTCTCGTGCGGCGTTGTGCCCCATGTGGTGCCCCTCCCTGGCTGGGAGGGGCAAGCTTGCTAAATTAGCAGGTCATCGATTTTTTGGTAGTCGCCGATGCGATAGCTTTCTGCGGCGTTGCCCTTCACCACGTACAGTACGTCGCCGATGCGGATGCCGCGGGTCGGCACCCAGCCCGTGCCGTTGGTTTCCTCCAGCATGTGCTGGCTAAAGCCGTTGTCTTCCGAGTAGCCGTATACGGCGTAGGCTTCGCGATCGGTGCTAACGGGGAAGCCGATCATGTCGGAGGCGGGGTCTATAAGGGCGGCCCGGTATTCGTTGAACACATCGGAGTAATAAGTGTCGTCCAGCACGGCGGTGGCCACTTCCCGCACGTCGGCGGGGTTGCTGGTATCGAACATCGAAAGCTTCACGCCGTCAGTGGCCCCTGCGTCGTCGGCACTCATGCCGATGCCCAGCAGCAGATTTTCACCGTAGGGGTGCAGGTACTCGCTGAAGCCGGGGATTTTCAGCTGACCGATGATGGTGGGGTTCTCCGGGTTGGAGAGGTCTACGCTGAACAGGGGGTCCACCTGCTTGAAGGTGACGAAGTAGCCCACGTTGCCCATGAAGCGGGCCGAGTACACCTGCTTCATGGGGGCGACGTCGGCAATATTGCCCACCTCTTCCATCTGTTCGTTCAGCACGGTGAGGGCGCTTGAGGTGTCTTCGCCGTGCACGGTGGTAACAACCCGCAGGTACCCGTTGTACTCGTCCAGGCAGAAGCTGCTGTCGAGGGTGCCGTTCACTTCGCCCTGGGCCACACCTTCCAACTGGCCTTTGTCGAAGGTGAACTTGCGTATGCAGGTTTTCAGGTCCGGGTCATCGCCGCCGGAGCTGTCCGGGGTGTCGGCTTCGCCTTCGCTGGGGTCATCGGCGGAGTTGTCGCTCGGGGCCTGGGCTTCCTCGTCGGGGGTTTCGGGGGATTGCGGCTCTGCTGCTGGGCCGTCGGCCGGGAGAGTAGCCGGGTCGTCTACGGCCGGGTCGTCATTGACGCCTTCGCCATCCGGCCCTTCGGCGGGCGACGTTGCCCCGGGGGCCTCTTCGCCGTTTTCGCTCTCATCTGCCGGGGCGTCGCCCGGGTCTTCCGTGGCGGCTTCGGCAATCGGGTCGGTTTCGCCCGCCGGTTCGGCCATGTCGTCTGCAGCGAAGCGGGCGATGGGCATGATGCCCCAGTTATAGCCGGTAGTCTCGTAGAGAAATATGCTGTCCTGGCTCATGTACACGCTGCCGCCGTTGCACAGGATGGCCTTTTGATCCACCACGGCGCTCGGGTTGGCGGCGTCAACGGTGGTGATCACCAGATAGTGGTCGCCCATGTTCTCCGGTGGCAGGTAGATGTCGCCGCATTCCACCGCCGCGCCGTTCACGCAGGGCACGTAAGCGGAGGGGTCGGTTCCTTCCGAGGTATCGTAGGTCCACTGGTCGCTGAACAGGTACACATAGCCGTCGGCAAAGCGAACGGTGTTATAGGTGCCTGTTTGGGTAAGCAAGCCTGTGGCCTGGGGGTTTGCCGGATCGGTGACGTCGTAGACATCCAGCCGCGTGGTCTCCGGTGGGAAGGTGTAGGTGCCGTCTGGCTGTTCTACCCCTTCGGGGAAAACGGTGGACAGCAGGTACAGGCGGCCGTCTTCGACGTAGAATTCGCTCACCTGGGCGCCCTTGGGTGCCTCGATAGCGCCGGCGGGGGTCATGTGGCCTTCGGCCGGATCAACGATGGCCACGGTGGTGCCGCTGTCTTGCAGCGCGTAGAGCCATCGGCCGTCGGTTTTCGCCACATCCGCTTCGCCGATGCCTTCAGTGCGCTCGTTGGTGTCGGTGAAGCTGGAGTCCTTCGTGGAATTTTGGGCGGTGAAGGCGGTTGCCGTTTCTGTGCGGGCCACCCCGGCGGTCTTGTCTTCCATGAACATCGTGCCGCCATCGCCCATGGCCTGTTGGCTCGCCAACAGGCAGTCGCGCACCTGGGCGTAGCCCTGGGCGGTGGAGAGGCCGCTTTCGGGGCTGGCAGGGGCGCTGGGGTCGCTCACGGCGGGCAGCGGCGAGGAGGGCGCGTCGATTGCCGCAGGGCTGAATTTGCCCTGGGCGGCAAGCGCCCCCACTACGCCCACGCCGCACAGCAGCGCCAAACAGGCAGCGGCGGCAATGGGCCAGCGCCACGTCACGTGGCGGCGAGGGGAGGCGGTGCCGGCCGCGGCGCTTCCGGTTTCAACGGGCGCCGGGGCGGCACTGGCCGGTTGCCCGCTGTCGGCGGTTTCGCCATCCGACTTTTGGGCATCGTGGGCCAGCAGCATTGCCTCGATGGCCTCGGGCTGCTGGCTGGCGGGAACGGGGTGCTGCTCGGCATCGGCGCGCAAGGCCCGTGCGGCAGCGTCAAATTCATCTTGCCTGGTCATTAGCTCACATCCTTTAGTTGGCCGGCTAGTTTGGCCAGCGCTCGCTTGTGCTTCGACCTTACGGTGTTGGGGTTCAGGTTCAGCAGCGCCCCTACTTCCTTCGAGCTGTAGCTGCCGAAAACCGCCATGGCCACAATCACCCGCTCTTCGTCGGGTAGCTGGCCGAACAGCTGGCGCACCGCCAGCGCGGTGGCGGCGTCGGGCCCGTCGTCTGGTTGTTCCGGCACTTGGTCGATGGGCTCCGGTGGTTGCTGGCGCAGTTTCTTGCGGCACACGTTCGCGGTGATGGTGAACATCCAGCTTTTGAAAGCTTCGTCCTTGCGCAGCCCCTCCATTCCCGTGTATCCGGCCAGCACCGCCTCGCTCACCGCGTCCTCTGCATCGTGCGGGTTGCGCATGGTGTACAGGGCGAAGCGATAAAGGTCCTGGTAAATCGTGCGGTATTGCTCAGTAAACGCTCGTGCGTCCATTTGTCCCCCAGTTTGGCTAAAAAGACGTCTTGTGCATAAGAGTATATAAGTGAGTCATCCGTTGCATCGGATGGGGAAATTTTTTCGGAGCAGGGGGAAGGGCGGGGGCAGCCCAAGTCGCTCAGACAGTCCTGCTTTGGGAAAAGCGCCACTGGCGCTTTTCCGTCGTGCGGAACTCGCTTTGTTGGACCGCCCCCGCCCTTCCCCCGCACGGCCGCGACGGGCTCGTTCTGCCGGGCCATTTTCGTAGGGCCGAGATTCTATCTCGGCCTGAGGCCGCGGCCCCGCATGGCTGTCCGTTTAGGCAGAGATGGAATCTCTGCCCTACGAATTCGACCTGAGGGCATGACGGGGGAGGGCATGACGGGGGACGGGGATAACGTCATGTTCGGACCTGCGGCGGCATCCTGGGTGGGCCGACCCGATGGGCTCGGTACTCGATGCTCCGCGCTGCGCTACAATTACCGCCGATTACTTTCGAGAAACGGACGGCAGGCATGGCATTTCTTCTGGGCTGCGAAAAGGCGGCGGTGGAGTTTCCCACGAAAACGGTGTTTTCGGGCATATCGCTGGGGGTGGACGAAGGCGACCGCATCGGCATCGTGGGGCGCAACGGCGACGGCAAGTCCACGCTGCTGCGGCTGTTAGCGGGGCTGGTGCAGCCAGACGAGGGGCGCGTGCTCACCACCCGCGGCACCCGGGTGGGCATCTTGGGCCAGGCGGACGCGCTGGACGCTGCGGCCACGGTAAAGCAGGCCATCTTAGGGGACATGCCCGATTACGCTTGGGCCAAGGATAACCGCATCAAGGGCATTTTGGCGGGGCTGGTGGCCGACATCCCCGGAAACAGGCTGGTGGGCACTTTGTCGGGCGGGCAGCGGCGCCGGGTAGACCTGGCCCGCCTGCTGGTGGGGGAGTGGGATGTGCTGATGCTGGACGAACCTACCAACCACCTGGACATTCGCGCCATCACCTGGCTGGCCGGCTACCTGAAAACCATGTGGCGCAAGGGGCAGGGGTCGCTTTTGGTGGTCACCCACGATCGCTGGTTCCTCGATGAGGTGTGCCTGAGCATGTGGGAAGTGCATCATGGCAAGGTGGAGCCGTTCGAGGGCGGTTTTTCCGCCTACATCATGCAACGGGTGGAGCGGGAGCGGCTGGCGAACCTGGCGGAGCAGAAGCGCCAGAACCAGCTGCGCCGCGAGCTGGCCTGGCTTTCCCGCGGGGCCCGGGCGCGGGCCACGAAGCCGAAGTTCCATGTGGCTGCCGCCCAGGCGCTCATTGCTGACGTACCCCCGCTGCGCGACGAACTGGCCCTGAAGCGCATGGCCATGGCGCGGCTGGGCAAAGACGTGGTGGAGCTGAAGGGGGTCACTGAAGCCTTCGACGGCCACAAGGTGCTCGACGATGTATCCTGGATTATCGGCCCCGGCGATCGCTACGGCATCGTGGGCGGCAACGGTGTGGGGAAAACCACGTTGCTGCGGGTGATCCAAGGGGCGCTGGCACCCACGGCGGGCCGGGTGAAGATTGGCAAGACGGTGCGCTTCGCCGTGCTGTCCCAGCATTTGGATGAGCTGACGGCCTTAGGCGACGACCGGGTGCGCCAGGTGATTTCCCGCTACAGCCGCCGCACTATGCTGGACGGCAAGGAGATGACGCCGGCGCAGGTGCTGGAGAAGCTGGGCTTTACGAAGGTCGATCTGAACGAGCCGGTGTGCGACCTTTCCGGCGGTCAAAAGCGGCGGTTGGCGCTGATGCTTATTTTGCTGGACGAGCCCAATGTGCTGATTTTGGACGAACCGGGCAACGACTTGGACACCGATATGCTGGCGGCGGTGGAGGATGTGCTGGACGGTTGGCCCGGCACCCTTTTGCTGGTCACCCACGACCGCTACCTGATGGAGCGGGTGACCGACCACCAGTTTGCCATCGTTGACGGCAAGGTGCGCCACCTGCCTCGCGGCGTTGAGGAGTACCTGGAGCTGGCGGCGGCCCGTGAAGTGGCCGGAGCGGTGCCGCCCGGCTTCACCGACGCCGAGGAGCGCGCGGCGGGTGCGGTGGCGGATGAAGCGGCTGCGCTGACGGCGACGGCGGGTGCAGTCCCGGCGGCCCCGAAGCTTTCCGGTGGCGAGCAGCGGCAGCTGCGCAAACTGATGGCCTCCAACGAGAAGAAGGCGGACACCTTGCGGGGCAGAATCGCCGCCAAGCAGGAGGAAATGGCCGCCGCCGACCCTTCCGATTACCTCGCGCTGGGAAAGATTCAAGAGGAAATCACCCAGATGGAGGACCAAATCGAAGAGCTTGAGTTGGAATGGCTGGAAGCGGCTGAAAAGTTGGGAGAGTAGCGCGCCGCAACCCGGGCGCTTACTTGCCCAGCAGGTGGCGGATGGCGGCTATGGGGTGCTTGGTGATCATGCGGGGGCCGGCGTAGCGCATGACGGCGCAGATGCGCTGGCGCTCTTCGGGCCGGTAGCAATGGTTGCCGCACTGCTCGCAGGACACTTTGGTGGCCATTTGCCGGCAGCGCTCGGTGCGCAGCAACGCGTAATCGTCGATGACCTTGCACTCAGGGCACACCGCTTCGCCGCAATGGGCCGTCTCGGTGCGCTGCGCGTCGTCATGATGGCCGGCGCAGTACATGGCCACCATCTGAGAGATGGTGCGCTTTTCGCGCAGGCGCCGCTTCGCCACTTTCGGGCTGTCAACTGAATTAACCATGCCCGGCAGTATATCCGCCCCATCCGCCCCTGCGCTTCCCGACAGCAGGAAATCCATAGGTTTCTGGAGCAGGGGGAAGGGCGGGGGCAGCCCAAGTCGCTCAGACAGTCCTGCTTTGGAAAACGCGCCACTGGCGCGTTTTCGTCGTGCGGAACTCGCTTTGTTGGACCACCCCCGCCCTTCCCCCGCACAGCCGAAACGGGCCCGTTCGCCCGGAGCAACATCCTGGCTGGGCCGACCCGGCGGGTCGGAGCGAGGTCCGGCCAAGCGGAGTAGAGGGGAAATCCACTCGACCGCAGGTCGAGTTAGTTCCCCTCGTACGGAGCGTCGAGCGCAGGCCTGTCGGGTCGGCCCACCCTCCAGAGGTTTCCCAAAAACCTATAGGTTTTCCAACGGATGGGTGGCGAAGGGAGTGGGCGCGGGGAAACTGCTACAATAGTTAGTCGCATTTTTCGAGAACTGCAGCGAAGGAGCGCTTGAACTATGGCTCAGCCTACTGATAACGCCCAGATGAACGACCCTGTTTTCGCCGAGGAACAAGCGCACCTCTCGGCCACGTACGGAGCGCTGCAGCAGATTGGCCGCACCACTGCGAAGGCACTGGAAGAGGCGGCGCTTAAGGCGGCGGCCGACAAGGAGTCGATGGCCGACGAGCTGGCTCGCAACTTCGCCACTGCCGATGATGCGCTGGAAACCTGGGCTGACTTCGCCGCCATGGACCGCATCATCGATGGCTACAACCTGGCCCAAACCGCCAACGCTGAGAAGCTGAAGACGGTGGAGCTGCTGCTGAAGCGTCCTTATTTCGCAAAGATTGTGGTGACGCCCAAAAGCACCGGCAAGCAGCGGGAGCTCTACATCGGGGCGGCGGGCATTGCCGGCGAGGACTACCGCCGGCTGGTGGTGGACTGGCGCAGCCCCGTGGCCGAGGTGTACTACAACCAGTCGGAAGGCCCCACTTCCTACAAGGTGGACGGGCGCACCATCGAGGTGGAGCTGCAGCTGCGGCGCCAGTTCGACATCGACGAGAACCGCTTGAACGCCTACTTCGACACCACGGTGGCCATTGAGGACCCGCTGCTTTTGGCGTCGCTGGCCCACGAGCGCAGCGCCCACATGAGGGCCATCACCGCCACCATTCAGCGGGAGCAGAACACTGTGGTGCGCCATGAAGACGTGCCGGTGCTGCTGGTGAGGGGCATCGCCGGTAGCGGCAAAACTTCGGTGATGATGCAGCGCATCGCCTACCTGCTGTTCCAAAACCGCAGCGACCTTAAGGCCCAAGACGTGTTTCTGCTGTCGCCGAACCCGCTGTTCGCCCGCTACATCGAAGACGTGCTGCCGGAGATGGGGGAGGCCAACCCCGAAACCCTCACCTGGGAGCAGTTCGCCCAGGCGCACCTGCCGAAGGGGCGCGGCGCCGGCTCTCCGGCGGTGCCGTTGCAGCGGCTGGAGGCTATGGAGCGTGCGGTGCGACAGCTGGAGTTTTCCGACGGCGATTTCTGCGACATAACCCTGTTCGGCACGCGGCTCATCGCTGCCGACCAGGCGCGCAAGGTGTCGGAGAAGTACGGGCATCTGCCGGCCGGGCCGCACCGGGTGGCGCTCATGCGCGAGGAGCTGTGGAGCAAGCTGGAGTCGCGGTTGGGGTCTATGGCCGCTTCCGATGGCATTCAGGACGAGATTTCGGCCCTCTCCATCGAAGAGCAGCTGCGCATTCTGGGGGAGCTGTACGACCCCTCTACCGAGCAGGAGGCGCGAGAGCAGGCGCTGGTGTACGTGCGCGACCGCTTCGCCGAGGCCTTCGACATGGTGGAGCGGGACGAGTGGCTGAACATCGAGGCCATCGGGCGCCGTTTGGCGGGCGGCAACATCGGCTCGCTAGAGTGGCTGTTCGCGAAGATGCTGGTGACGGGGCTTTCCAACCCCGATGCGCGGTTTGTGATGGTGGACGAGGTGCAGGACTACACCGAGGCGCAGCTGCTGGTGCTGGCCACCTACTTCCGCCGCGCCCACTTCCTGCTGCTGGGCGATCCCAACCAGGCCATCGACGAGCACACCGCCAGCTTCGATGAAGTGAAAGCGCTGATGGGGGCCCGTTTCGGCCAGGTGAGCGAATGCGGCCTCATGACCAGCTACCGCTCTTCCCCCGAAATCACGGCGCTGTTCGCGCGCCTGGCGGCCGACGGTGCCCGCATGGAGATATCGTCGGTGCGCCCGGCGGTGGAAGAGGTGCAGCTGGTGCGGTGCGAAACTGCCGACGAGCAGCAGCAGGCCCTGCGCCGCGCGGTGGCGGCCGCGCGGGAGGCGGGCGGCCTGGCCGCCGTGGTGGTGCCTTGGAAGAGCGACCTGAAGCGCACGGCCGCCCAGCTGGAAGGGGAGGGGGTGCTGCCCCTCACCGATGCGGACACGCTGCCGGCCGAAGGGGTGGTGCTGCTGCCGCTGAAGCTGGCGAAAGGGCTGGAGTTCGACAGCGTGGTGGTGCCGGATGTGTCGGAGACGGTATTCCCGGCTGGGGAAGACATCGCCCGCCGTCGCCTCTACACCACCGTTTCCCGCGCCACCTCGCACCTCACCCTCATCTCCAAAGGCGCTCCCACTGGCTGGCTGGGTTCGCTCTAAAGCTCCTCGAAGAAGCCCACGCGGAAGTTCTTGAACACCACTTCGCCGGTCTCTTGGGTGGCGTCCAGGTCCACGTCCGCCTCGATGCGGAAGTCGCCGTCGCCCTCTTCGTCCAGGAAAATCTGGGTGGCGTGCCAGGTGTGGTCGGTTTGCTCGTTGGCCGGGTCGGTGACGAAGTAGGCGGCCGATCGGGCGTTGCCGTCGATGGAGATGGCCTCGTGGGCTGCGTGGAAATCCTCCAGCGCTTCCCGCCAGCGGCGCTCACCGAAACCCCACTCGCCGTCCAGCCGTCCCAGTTCGGCCACGTTGCCCAGCGCCGCCAGTCGCACGCGGGCGAACAGGGCGTTGCGCACCATCACCTCCATGCCGTGGCGGTCGGCCACGATGGCGGTGGCGTCCAGTTGCGGCATGAGGGCCTCGGGCACGTCGCCGGCGTTCTCCCACGCTTCCACCAGGCTGGAGTCGGTGGTGCGCACCATGAAGCCCAGCCACGCGATGATGTCCAGCAGCCGCTCGTCCAGCGCATCTGGTGGCAGTGTGCGCACCAGCACCCGGAAGGCGTCGGAGAGGTAGCGCAGCAGCGTGCCCTCCGATTTCGCGATGTTGTAACGGCCGATGTAGGTTTTGAAGTCGCTGGCGGTTTCCACCATGTCTCGCAGCACCGACTTCGGCTCCAGCTGGTAGTCGCGGGCCCAGGGCACTGATTCGCAGTAGATGCCGAAGGCCTGGGCCAGCAGGCCCTCCAGCGGCTTGGGGTAGGTGATCTCTTGCAGTCGCTCCACCCGCTCCTCGTAGTCCACGCCGTCTGCCTTCATGAGGGCCACCGCTTCGCTGCGGGCCCTCTTCTCCTGTGCCCGCAGCACCTTCGCCGGGTTTTCCAGCGTGGCTTCCACCAGCGAAATCACATCCAGCGCGTAGCTTTCGCTCTCTGGGTCCAGCAAGTCCAGCGCCGCCAGCAGAAACGGGGAAAGCGGCTGGTCAAGCGCGAAGTCGGGCGGCAGGTCCACCGTCAGCACATAGTTGGCGCGCCCCTTCTCGTCTTGCTGCTCAAGCACCACGCCCCCCTCCAAAAGGGTGGCGAAAATCTCATCGGCGCGGGCGTTCAGCTGGGCCTTTTCCTCGGGGGTTTGGGCGGAGTCCGCAATCAGTTGCCGCACGTTCTCGCGGGCGTCGCCGCCGCGGCTCACCACCGAGAGTACCATCGAGTGGGTGATGCGCATGCGGGGCACCAGCGTCTCTGGCGGCTTCTCGATCAGATGCTCGAAGGTTTGCTGGTTCCAGCTTACAAACCCCTCGGGCGGCTTCTTCTTTTTCAGCTTGCGCAGCTTTTTGGGGTCGTCGCCCGCCTTCACCATCGCCTTGTGGTTTTCAATCTCGAACTCCGGCGCCAGGGCAATCACCATGCCTTCGGTGTCGAAGCCGGCGCGGCCGGCCCGGCCCACAATTTGGTGGAACTCGCGGGAGCGCAGGCGGCGCATCTTTACGCCGTCGAACTTGGTGAGCTGGGTGAGCACCACCGTGTGGATGGGCACGTTGATGCCCACGCCCAGGGTGTCGGTGCCGCAGATGACCGGCAGCAGCCCCTGTTGCGCCAGCCGTTCCACCAAAAGCCGGTAACGGGGCAGCATGCCGGCGTGGTGCACCCCCACTCCCGCCTGCAGCAGCCGCTGCAGAATTTTGCCGAAGGGGGTGGTGAACTTCGTGCCCTTCACAGCGTCTTTCAGGGCTTCCCGCTGTTCTTTGGTGGATACGCCGTAGCTGGCCAGGTTGCGGGCGGTGCCCAGCGCTTCGTCCTGGGAGAAGTGCACGATGTAGAGCGGTGCTTCCCCCTTGCGCAGCCCCAGCTCCACCGTGGCCTCCGGCGCATCCAGCGTGTACTGGTAAGTGAGCGGCACCGGGCGCGGGGCATGGGCTATCACGTCCACCGTCCGGCCGGTGCGCTCCTTGAGGGCGGCGGCGATGGCGCTGGTGTCGCCCAGCGTGGCGCTCATCAGCAGAAACTGCGTGTTGGTCATGGTTATCAGCGGCACTTGCCAGGCCCAGCCGCGGTCGGGGTCGCCGTAGAAGTGGAACTCGTCCATGGCCACGCAGCCCACGTCCGCTTCGGCCCCTTCCCGCAGCGCCACGTTCGCCAGAATCTCGGCGGTGCAGCAGAGGATGGGGGCGTCGGTGTTGATGGAGCTGTCGCCGGTGATCATGCCCACGTTCTCGCGGCCAAAGATGTCCACCATGTGGAAGAACTTCTCGCTGACCAGGGCCTTGATGGGGGCGGTGTAGTAGCAGCGCTTGCCGGTGGCAAGCCCCAGGAAGCACATGCCCTCCGCCACCAGAGATTTGCCCGAGCCGGTGGGGGTGCCCAGAATCACGTGGTTGCCGGCCGCCAGCGCCAAAAGCGCGTCCTCTTGGTGGGGCCAGGGGGTAATGCCTCGGGCGTCCACCCATTCCAGGAAGGTTTCCAGCGCTTGCTCTTCCCCCATGAAGGGGTCGGCGGCTTCCAGCTGCTCTTGGGTTTGCCCCTCGTCCACCCACCAGGAGGGGGCCAGTCGTCCCAGCGAGCCGAAGGCGAAGGCGTCGCCGGCATCGGCGGGGGAGGCGGGGTTTTCGGTTTCAGCGGGCATGGGAGGCGTCCTTTAGCTTCAAGATAATATCGAACCTCTTATTTTAGCCGTTCCCGGCCAGCGGGCGCCTGCTGTTGCATTAAACTGCATCCGTTTGTTCATTCAAGGAGGGTTCATGGAAAAAGGCAATGTGAAGGCGCTTCTACCTATCGCGGTGTTCCTGGTGCTATACCTGGGGCTGGGGGTGCTGTTCGAGTACGGCATGGGCATTTCCATGGGCTTCTACAACATACCCATCGTGGTGGTTTTCCTAGTGGCGCTTCTGGTGGCCTGTTTCCAAAACCGCAGCCTGCCCTTCGACGACAAGCTGGCCGTCATGGGGCGCGGCATCGGCGACAAAACCATCGTCACCATGATCCTCATCTTCCTCACCGCCGGCGTGTTCGTGGGCACGGTGGGACGCAATTCCGCTGAGAGCGTGGCGTTCTTCATGCTGGACATCATTCCGCCCGAGTTCGCAGTGGCGGTGCTGTTCGTGGTCAGCTGCTTCGTGTCCATATCCATGGGTACGTCGGTGGGCACCATCACCCTTATCACCCCCATCGCGGTGGCGGTTTCCACGGCTTCCGGCTTCAGCTTGCCGCTGTGCGTGGCTTCGGTGATGGGCGGTGCCATGTTCGGCGACAACCTGTCGTTCATCTCCGATACCACCATCGCCGCGTGCCAGGGGCAAGGTTGCCAGATGAAGGACAAGTTTCGGGAGAACTTCAAGATAGCCCTGCCGGCTGCTGTGGTAACCCTGGTGGTGATCTTGGTCATGACGCTGGGCACCCCCGTTGCCAGCGAGGTGGCCCACGAGTACCAGCTCATCGAGCTGGTGCCCTACATCATCGTGCTGGTGGGGGGCATTGTGGGCATCAACGTGTTCATCGTACTGCTGCTGGGCATCGTGTCCGGTGCGGTGATTGTGGTGGCTACCGGTTCGGTGGCCGCTACCGACCTTCTGGCCAATATGGGCTCCGGCGCGGCCGGCATGTTCGAAACCACCATGGTGGCGGTGCTGGTGAGCGCCATTTGCGCCCTCATTCGCGAATACGGCGGCTTCACGGCGCTGCTGAACGGCATCCGCCGCTTGTTCAAAAGCCGCAAGGGCGGCCAGTTGGGCATGGGGCTTCTGGTGGCGGCCATGGACGTGGCCACCGCCAACAACACCGTGGCCATCGTGATGGCCAACCCCATCGCCCGCCAGATGGCGGAAACCTACGGCATCACCCGCCGCAAAACCGCCTCCATCCTGGACACCTTCTCTTGCGTGATGCAGTGCCTGCTGCCCTACGGCGCCCAGATGCTGGTGGCCATTTCCGCCTGCGCCTCGCTGGGCCAGGCCGTAACGGCTTTCCAGATCATCCCGTTCTTGTTCTACCCCTTCTGCCTGTTGGCCAGCGTGCTGCTGTTCATCTTCGTGGTGCCGCCGAAAGACCGCCGTCCCGACGCGGAAGTGCCGCCGACGGATGCCGACGGTGCCCGCAGCGCTCTGGGGGACTAGCCGCCCCCGCTTTCAGCGGAGCGGTTGCGGCGTAGCCGCCGGTTTTGGCCAAAAACCCCATCTTTGTTAGAGGCGGGCGCCGGCAACGGGCGCCAAAATGCCCCCTGCAGGGCCTTCGCGCGTCGTTTAAGGGTCTCGCAGGGCAATAAATTATTTCAAACGGTTAGTTTTCAGCGCAGCTGTTTGACATAGGTGGGTTTTCTGGCCAAAGAGCCGCGCTGGGGGAGTGCGGCTAGCTGCGACAGGCTTCCACGAAGGCGGCGAAGATGGCCGACTGACTGTCTAAGTATTCCGGATGCCACTGCACCCCCAGGTAGAAGGGGTGTTCTGGGTCGTAGATGCCCTCGGTGATGGCTTCCGACCACGCAACCGGCGCAAGCCCTTCCCCCAAAGTGGCGAGGCACTGGTGGTGCATGCTGTTGGTGGTGGCAACGGCGCAGCTGCGGCACAGGGTGCTGGCGGGTTCGGAGCAGGGGGCCGCATCGGCCGCGGCTGCAGGGGCGGCGTTTTTCTGCTGCGGTGTGGTGCAGGCGGAGCAGCGGCGGCAGTTGAGGGCGATGTGGGTTTCCGCATCGTAGCGCACCACGTGGGTGCAGGCGGTGTAAGGGGGCTCCTGGCGATGGGAGGCTTCCGCCAGCCCGTCGGTCAGCAAATCGGCGTGCATGGTGCCGCCGGCCGCCACGTTGATGATTTGGCACCCGCGGCAGATGCCCAGCGTGGGCGTGCCCTCCATGCGTGCGCTGCGGGCCAGCGCCAGTTCCAGCCAGTCGCGGTTCTCGTCCACCAAGTCCACCAGCGCCAGGGCTTCGGAGGTGGTGTCGTGGGCGGGGTAGTGGCGGGGGTGGATGTCGCCGCCGCCGGTGAGCAGCAGGCCGTCGATCAGCTGCAGGTAACGCTGGGCCATGGCCTCGTTGGCTTCGCGGCCGCCGGCCACCGGGGAAAGCAGGATGGGGGTGCCGCCGGCCGCTGCAATGCGGTCGATGTATTCGCAGTTCACCCGTTCGTGCCCCTGCGCTTCATCCAAAGTGCAGGTGAGTCCGATGACCGGTTGCCGTTCCATGTGAGTCCTTTCTCGTTGCCTTTCAGTCTACGCAACCAATGTTTCTCTCCTGTGTCCAATTTGCCTAATGGCAGAACAGGGGCAAGGGGCGTGTCAGGGGGACGTTCGCCTGACGCGGGGGCATGGCGTTCGCCTGACACGGGGGCATGACGCTCCCTCCCCTGACACGCTTGCGCGAATTTTCAACTTTGGTAGGGGTTTTGGTGCCGGAGAATTAATCGAGCTGGGGTTTTGTCTTGCGAAGATGCGCTTTTTCTACCAATGTTGCTAAAATGCGCCGTTTTCCCTACCAAAGTTGAAAAAACGCGATGCGCCGCGCGCATTTTCGCGACTTTGGTAGGGGTGTGCGGCGAGGGGCCGGGAGGGCGCGCCGAACGGCCGTGGCGGCGAGGGCGCGGGGCATGCGGCCGCGGTGCGGCGAGGGTGTGCGGGACGGGGGGGCCGCGCCGCGCAGGGGGTTGGGTGCCGCTTTTGCAACCGTGGAGAGGGGTGGGCCGTTGAACTGCTACACTGATGGCAATTTATCGGAGCGGCCCTGCCCCACGCATCGGGCCGCATTGGCGCCCGCGCCCCGGGCGCCCCATTGCAAGGAGAGACCATGCTTCGCGCCAACCACCCCCAGGTGAGGGCCCTGTTGCTTAAGGGCAACTTCGGGTTGGAGAAGGAGAGCCTGCGCATCGACGGCGGCGGCTTCTTGGCCCAAACCCCGGCTCACTTCGCCGATAACGTGCACATCGTGCGTGACTTCTCGGAAAACCAGGTTGAGGTGAACACCGAGATTGCCGCCACCCCTCAAGCGGCGGTGGATTTGCTGGAGAGCTACACCGCCCAGGTGCAAAAAACGTTGCGCCACATGGACGAGCGCGAGTACCTGTGGCCGTTCTCGAACCCGCCCTACATCCGCAGCGAACGGGACATCCCCATTGCCCAGTACACCGGCGCCGAGGCATCGAAGACGGTGTACCGCGAGTACCTGTCCGACCGCTACGGCCGCTACAAGATGGCGTTTTCCGGCATTCACCTGAACTATTCGTTCGCCGATGAGCTGCTGCGGGCCGACTTCGCCCTTTCCGATTGCCAGGATTTCGACCGCTACCGGGACGACTTGTATGTGATGCTGGCCAAGAAATCGGTCATCTACGGCTGGATCCTCACCGCCGTCATGGCCGCCAGCCCGGTGATGGATTCGTCTTTCGTGGAGAAGGGGAAAATCGGCGGTGAGCTGTTCCAAGGGCTTGCCACGGTGCGCTGCTCTGAACTGGGCTACTGGAATTTCTTTGCCCCCATTTTGGATTACAGTTCGGCCGAGGCCTATGCTGACAGCATTCAACAGTACGTGGACAGCGGGCTGATTCGCTACCCCTCCGAGCTGTATTACCCCATTCGCCTGAAGCCGCGCGGCGATTACGGGCTGCAGGCGCTGAAGGAGGGCATCAGCCACATCGAGCTGCGCATGGTGGACCTGAACCCGCTGGTGCGGGCTGGCATCGATGTGCGCGACGTGCTGTTCAGCCAGCTGCTATTGGTGTGGATGGCCAGCACGCCCGACGAGGTGCTGACCACGAAAGACCAGGTGCAGGCGGTGCAGAATTTCAAGAACGCCGCCCATTTCGATTTGAAGACGGTGAAGATCGTGATGCCCAACGGCGACGCGTTCTCGGTGGTGAAAACCGCCAGCAAGGTAATCGACCAGATGGAGGCGTTCTATGAGGGCTTTGGCCCCGAGGTGGCCGAGTGCTTGGAATTTCAGCGGGCGAAGTTCGAGAACCCGGAAAACCGCTACGCCTGGAAGATTCGCCACCAATTCGGCGAGGGCTATGTGGCCCGCGGGCTGGAGCTGGCGCGGCAGCAACAGGCCAGTTACCTGGGAGAGTAGCTGGGCGGCCGCAGGAAAATCCGTCCAATGGAAAATAAAGTCTAGCAATTTGGTAGGAATAGTCTATAATCCGGTGAAAACCCCGCAGGCAGTCAGGGCGCGCCCCCGCCCGGATACGGGGTTTGGAAACGAACAGGGTAGAGAAGCTAAAAGGAGAGAGCTCATGATCTACACCAGCGTTGAGCAGCTGATTGGCAACACCCCGCTCCTGGAGCTGGCCAATTACGAAAAGAACCACGGCCTTGCGGCTAAAATCGTGGGCAAGGTGGAATCGTTCAACCCCGCCGGCTCTGTGAAGGACCGCATTGCCCTTAACATGCTGAACAGCGCCATCCGCGACGGCAAGGTGAACCAAGATACCGTGCTCATCGAGCCCACCTCCGGTAACACCGGCATCGGGCTGGCGGCGCTGGCGGCGGCGAAGGGCCTGCGCCTCATCATCTGCATGCCGGAAACCATGTCCATCGAGCGCCGCAACCTAATGGCCGCCTACGGGGCCGAGCTGGTGCTCACCCCTGGCGCTCAGGGCATGAAGGGGGCCATCGCCAAGGCGGACGAGCTGGCAGCGGAAATCCCCAACTCCTTCATCCCCGGCCAGTTTGTGAACCCCGCCAATCCGCAGGTGCACTTCGCCACCACCGGCCCGGAAATCTGGGAGGCCACCGAGGGGAAGGTGGACATCTTCGTGAGCGCTTTCGGCACCGGCGGCACCATTTCCGGCACCGGGGCCTTTTTGAAGCAGCAGAATCCCGCCATTCGGGTGGTGGGGGTGGAGCCGGCCGCGTCGCCGGTGGTTACCCAGGGCGTTGCCGGCCCCCACAAAATTCAGGGCATCGGCGCTGGGTTCATCCCCGAAACCCTGAACCTGGACGTGGTGGACGAGGTGCTAACCGTCGAGAACGACGAAGCCTTCGCCGTGGGCCGCGAGCTGGCGGCCAAAGAGGGGCTTTTGGTGGGCATCTCTTCCGGCGCGGCGGTGGCGGCGGCCACAAAGCTGGCCGAGCGCCCTGAAAACGCCGGAAAGACCATCATGGTGATCCTTCCCGACACTGGCGAGCGCTACCTTACCACCGAGATGTTTGCGAAGTAACCGAAGGGCTGCATTTACTTACGGCAAGGGCCGCATGGGGTTGGAACCATGCGGCCCTTTTGCGTTAGGTGGGGTGATTTGTCGGGGGGTTGAGCATTCGTTGGGCCGAGATTTTTTTTCTTGGCCCAATGTTGCGGCCAAATGCGGGTTGTCGGTTAGGCAGAGATAGAATCTCTGCCCTACGAATGTTGCCGCAGAACGCGGGCTACCGGTTGGGCAGAGGCGGAATCTCTGCCCAACGAATGCTGTGGCAGGATGCGGGTTGTCGGTTAGGCGGAGATAGAATCTCTGCCCAACGAATTCGACCTGGAATCACACTCTGCGCGCTGGTAAACGCCCGCTAGGTTCGTGAGGGTGCGGTAGTCGTCGGTACCTTCCTTTGCCAGCTCGCTTTGCAGCAGGGCCGAGTGTTGGGGCAGGCGGCCGGCCAGCGCGGTGAAGCGGTTTTGCTTGTTCAGGAATTCCTCCATATTGCCGGTGGGCTGGGCGTAGTCCACTTGCAGCGGGTCTTTCCCGGCGGCGGCGCGGCGCGGATCGAAGCGGAACAGCGGCCAAAAGCCCGCCTTCACCCCTTCCTTCGCCAGACGGATGTTGGTGGCCATGCCGCCGTGGATGCCCCAGGAGATGCAGGGGCACAGCGCCACCACGATGGAAGGGCCGTTGTAGCTTTCCGCCTCGCGGAAGGCGTCGATAGTCTGTTGCATGTTTGCCCCCAGGCAGATGTTGGCCACGTATACGTAGTCGTACTGCAGCATCATGCGCCCCAGTTTCTTCTTGGGGGTGGGCTTGCCGTCCAGCGAGAAGCCGGAAACCGACCCCAGCTGGGTGGCCTTGCTCATCTCGCCGCCGGTGTTGGAGTAGCCTTCGGTGTCCAGCACCAGGATGTTCACGTTCTGCTTGCTGGCCAGCACCTCGTCCAGCCCGTCGAAGTCGATGTCGTAGGCCCAGCCGTCGCCGCCCACAATCCACACGCTCTTCTTTTGGAAGAGAGTCTTTTCAGCCAGGATGCGCTGGATGCGGCTGGCCTCTTCGCTGGTGGCGGGCCGGTAGGCTTCCAGGTTCTCGCAAATGATGCGCCCCAGGTTGCCGGCGGCGTTCGGTTCGTCTTTGAACTCCAGCCAGTCTTCAATCAAGCTGCGGGTTTCCTCGTCCATCTGCGAAGAGCCGTCGGCCAGCTGTTGCTGCAGCAGATTGGTCAGGCCGGAGCGGCGCACGTCCAGGGCGCGGGTGATGCCGAAGCCGTACTCGGCATTGTCCTCGAATAGCGAGTTGCCCCACGCCGGCCCGTGGCCGCGCTTGTTGGCGCAGTAGGGCATCGAGGGGCTGTAGGCGCCCCAGATGGAGCTGCAGCCGGTGGCGTTGGCGATGATCAGCCGGTCGCCGAACAGCTGGGTGAGCATCTTCACATGAGGGGTTTCGCCGCAGCCGCCGCAGCAGCCGGAGAACTGCAGCAGTGGCTGCTGCAGCTGCAGGGTGGCAACGGTGGTGGGGGCGGCCAGGTGGTCTTTGGGGGAGATGTTCTTCTGGGCGAAGGCGAGGTTTTCCCGCTGCGCGTCTAGTTGCGAGCTCAGAGGCTTCATGACCAGGGCCTTCCCCGGCGCCGGGCAGTTGTCGGCGCAGCTGCCGCAGCCCACGCAGTCTTCCGGGAACACCT
>ERZ777306.3063-NODE-3063-length-18691-cov-5.849753_pt1 | contig 18691 bp, 16 predicted proteins | sample MGYA00374966_ERZ777306 | MGnify/ENA primary metagenome ERZ777306 (study PRJEB29329, sample SAMN06343882) | mouse gut metagenome | isolation source: Mouse cecum | place: Austria: Vienna | collected 2014-11-15 ...
CCTTGCGTAATCACGCATCAGCATTTTCGGGATGTCGGGGACAAATAGAAAATGCCTTTTATCATAAAGCCAGATGCAGGGCGGTCTATTGGAACAGGGCTTGTTTTATGCTCTCCCGACCTTAAATACTCCCTTGCATTTGGCTGTTACATAGGCAGGGTATTCCTGCCTAAATCCAGATGGAGGTTATAAAAAATATGGAAAGAACAATCAGGCGTGGCGACATCTACTACGCAGAGCTTAATCCCGTTGTCGGTTCGGAGCAGGGCGGCACACGACCCGTACTTATCATTTCCAATAATATAGGCAACAGGCACAGCCCGACAGTCATCATTGCCGCTATCACGGGCAGGACACAGACAAAGGCAAAATTGCCGACACACACCGAAGTAAAGAACTTTGAGGGACTTGACAGAGAATCTATTGTTTTGCTTGAACAAATTCGTACAATAGATAAAAAAAGATTAAAACAGTATATGGGCATGATGCCCGCTGAAGCGATGGCAAGAGTTGACAAGGCTCTTGCCATCAGCGTTTCCATTAAAGGAGGACATCGGAATGGATAAAATTGAGATTGATAAAGAGTATGTTGCTGCCATATTAATTGAGCTTCTCTTTGAAAAAGGGCTTGTAAACAAAGAAACATATATGAATGTCTACAAGCACTACAATTTGCACATTTCACAAGCGGCTTGATTTTTAGTACGATTATAAAAAACAAAACAAGGAGGAATTCATTATGCAAAATATAGCAGCTAGGCATAATCCTTATATTTTTTTAGATAAGAACAGAGAGCGGACGGTTGTATATTATGGGCGAGTTTCAACAGAGCATGAAGCTCAACTTGCAGCTCTTGAAAATCAATTACAGTGGTACGATGACCAGACGGAACGGCACAGTAACTGGAATGTCCTTCAAAAATATATCGACGAGGGAATAACAGGGACACAAGCGAAAAAACGTCCCGCATTTTTAAGGATGCTTGAAGATGCAAGGGCAGGAAAGTTTGACTTGATTGTAACTCGTGAAGTCTGTCGTTTCGCAAGAAACACGGTTGATACTCTGGTAACAACAAGGGAGTTGAAAAATCTTGGAATTGAAGTCTATTTTGTGGAAGATAACATTTGGACAATGGATGGGGACGGGGAACTTAGACTTACGATAATGGCAACATTGGCACAAGAGGAAAGCCGTAAAGTTTCAGAACGTGTTCGGGCGGGGCAGAAAATCAGTCGTGAAAATGGTGTTTTATATGGAAATGGAAATATCATTGGTTATGACCGTGTAGGAAGCACTTATGTAATAAATAAGGAACAGGCAGAAACGGTAAGAATTATTTTTGACTTGTATTTACAAGGCGCAGGGCAGACTAAGATTGCAAAAGAACTCTGCCGTCTTGGGAGAAAGGATGGACATGGGCAGGTGAGCTGGTCTGCATCAAAAATCGGACGCATCCTGCACAACGCCACATATAAAGGATATAATTGTTATCTGAAATCATTCAGCAATAATTATCTGGAACAGAAGCGGATAAAGAATCTTGATGAAGAAACATATATGTATGTTAAAGGGGATTTTGAGCCGATTGTTTCAGAGGAAGTTTGGAATAAATGCAGAGAAATACGCAAGGCACGGACAACAAAGATGGTAGTAAATAAAGGCGAGAGAACATACGGAAAGAAATCAACGCAGGATGTATGGCTTAGAAAGTTACGTTGCAGTTGCGGTTCGACATTCCGAAAAAACAAGTGGAGAACTAATAAGAGGGGAGATGAAGTTTTCGGGTATCAGTGCTATAATCAAGTCAATAATGGCAGCAAGGCTTTCCGAGAGAAGAATGGTCTTGATACAGAGGGCTATTGTGACATCCGTATGGTCGGTGATTGGAAATTGGAAATTATGGCTAAGAAGATTTTCGAGGGCATCTGGTCAGAGCAAGAACGTAAGAATGCAATCTTAGAGGTTTATAGGCTCTTGAATGAACATTATCAATCAGATACCAAGAACAATCAAGCCGCAGCTTCGGCGTTAGAGGGAAAAATAGCAAGGCTAAAAAATAAGATTGATAATCTTATCAGTATGAGGGCTGATGGGGAAATTACAAAAGAAGAATTTAAGTCGCTGAAAGATACGACCGAAGCGGAGCTTAATAAATATATGGAAGAAAAGTCACGGCTGAGTGAGCTATCTGATAGTGAGAGTGGCATGGAATTTGATATTGAGAAAATAAGAGCCGTACTTGAAGAAGCGTTAGACTTTTCCAAACCCAAACTTGATGACAGTGTTATTGAAAAATTTGTTTCGCAAATTATTCCCGTAGATAATTGCAGGTATCGTTGGGATTTGAATTTCCTGCCGAATGAAACGCAATCACTTGTTTGCAAAGTTGAGGGCAGAAAAAACCATGCCAATGCAACTATTGAGGAGGGGAACGAAGATGAGGACGAAAGTCCTCGTACATATGTCCTAAGCATGGATTACAGCAACATAAGTGTGACAGCAAAAAACGCCTATCAAAGTTACGTTCTGCACAAGCTGCTTTTGCAGCCCCTGGTGGAGAATGCCATTCAGCACGGCTTTGCCGAGCAGGATACCCCCGGCGTCATCCGCATCGTCAGCCGCCTGTCCGGGGACTTGCTGCGCGTCACCGTATCCGACAATGGCGCGGGCATCCCACCGCAGCGTCTGGCCGAGCTGAATCAGCCCTCGCCCGAGGGCAGCTCCGTCGGTCTGAGCAACGTGCGCCGCAGGCTCGCGCTGCTGGACGCCCAGCGCGGAGCCATGACCATCGAAAGCCGCCCAGGTCAGGGCGTCACCATCACCCTGACGCTGCCCGCGGTTCATCCTGATCCGGAGGAGAATGCCTGATGTATTCCGCTATCATGATTGATGACGAGATTCTGGTGCGCGCCGCCATAGAAAAGATGGTGGATTGGCCCGCGGAGGGCTTCATCCTGCGCGGCTGTTACAAGAACGGCCGGGAAGCCCTTGACGCCCTGCGCACCCAGCCGGTGGATCTGATCCTGACGGACATCCGAATGCCGGTTTGCACGGGTCTGGAACTGATGGACGCCGTTCGGACGCTGGGGCAGACTCCGGTAGTGGTGATTCTCAGCGCCTTCGACGACTTTCCCCTGGTCAAGGAGGCCTTCAAGAAGGGCGCTATGGACTATGTGCTCAAGCAGGAGCTGAACGACGAGCATCTGCGCGGCATTCTGCGCGCTGTCCGCTCCCAGCTGGACAACCGTGTCGCCGTTCCCGGTCAGTCTGACGGCGCGACGGCAACGGATGTCAGCGGCATTCTGTCCGAGGTAATCCGCCATGCCGCCAGGCCCTCCACGCTGCCGGGACTTCGGGCGGGCTATGTGCTAGCCTGCCTCTTTGTGGACGATTTGTATCGGGAGCTGCCGCGCTTTGGCAGCGATGCCGCCTCCGCCCTCATCGACCCGCTTACCAAACTGGCCCGGCAGGTGCCTGCGTTCCGGGACTGCGACGGCTTCTACTCCTTCGACGCCTCCCGGCACTTTCTCTTTTATTCTCTGGCCCCGGAAAGCCGCAGCCGGGACAGCGCCGCCGCCTTCGTCAGCACGGTGAAAAAGGCGTGGAAGAACTATATGAACATTTCCTGCACAATCGGGCTTGCCTACGTGAACGCACCAGCGCCGGACAAGGCCTTTTATCCCGCCCTGGAGCAGGCGGAACTCAACACCACCCTGCGTTATGTGCTGGGCCCCGGATGCGTGTATGACGAACGGGTCTACGACCGCTTTAACCCGCTGAGCCTGGCTTCAAACAAGCCTCGCCCGGCGCTGGTTCAGGCCGTCATCGACGCTGACGGCGCGGTAATTGCTCGGGAGCAGACCGCCATTGCCCAGCAGATACACGCCCTTTCCCTGGCGGATGCCCGCCATCTGGCCCTGGAGCAGCTGTTCATCCTCTACTATGACATCGGCTTTATTGATGTCCAGATCGCGTACAAGCTGGGCCTTGAGCATCAGCTGTATCATCGTCTTCATGCCATGGAGAGTCAGCGCGACATCGAAATCTTCTTCGTGTCCACCGTTCGGCTCATCGCGGAATACATCCGGGAAAGCTACAGTGCACCGGAAAAGGAGCCCTTCCTGGCCGTGCGCAAATACATCAAGGATCACCATGCTCGCTCAGACCTGAGCCTGGCGGAGGTCTCGGCCCAATTCGGCTACAATGAAAAGTATTTCTCCACTCTGTTTAAGAAAAGCTTTGGCGTATCCTACACGGATTACCTGAACGGCGTGCGCGTCGCCGCGGCCCAGGAGCTGCTGGTCCATACCGACATGAAAATCTACGCCGTCGCCCGGAAGGTCGGCTACGGCTCCATGGAGCACTTTATCCGCGTTTTTAAGAAAGTCACCGGACAGACGCCCTCCGCCTGCCGAAAAAAGGAATAACAGCCTGCGCCAGGTATCCTGTCGAAATTTTGAACCATTTGTCAAACATATCAAACCGAAGGTCATTCCTTCCCCACCTCTTTTTTGCTATAATAGCGCTGTTTCCGTTTCCGTGACATACGACATTGAGGAGGTTAGGAATCATGAAGAAGCTTTTTGCCCTGCTCCTGTGCCTGACCCTGATGCAGGGTGTGATCGGCTTTGCCGCCGCTGAGGATGGCGCCGTTGACACCAACATCAAGGCCACGCTGACCTTCGCTACCTATGATAACGAGGCCATGCTGCTCTTTGACGAGCTGGATCTGGAGGGCCGCTTCCAGGAGAAGTACCCCAATGTGACCATCGAGATTGAGGAGTTCAAGGATGACGACGAGTACTTCAAGTCCATGAAGATTCGCGCCGCCGCCAACGAGCTGCCCGACATCATGTACCTGCAGACCCGTTATTTCCCGGTCTTCAAGGAGTACATGAGCGACCTGAGCGGCCTGGAGGCCACCAAGAACAATGTAATGGCCATTGACTACGCTGTGGATGGCGTGGTGCTGGGTATTCCCGAGAAGCGCTCCGAGGACTATGTGTTCTACTGGGCTGATATGTTCGAGGCTGCCGGCGTTTCCGTGCCCAAGACCTGGGACGAGTTCGTCGCCGTCTGCGAGACCCTGCAGACCTATTACAGCGCCAATGATCCCACCTTCGCGGCCCTGGCCGTGGGCGCCAAAGACAGCTGGCCCCTGTACCCCCTGATGGAGTACGCGCCCGCCAGCTTCAGCGGCGTGGGCAATATGTGGGACGTGATGGCCACCAAGGATCATCCCTTCGCTGAGGGCGAGCCTGTTCGCGAAGCCTATACTAAGGTTTACAACCTGATCAAGCTCGGCGTGCTGGGCAGTGATCCTCTGGGCGTCGGCTATGACCAGGCCCTGAGCCTGTTCCTGAACAAGAGCGCCGCCATGATGGCCGACAACTCCATGGGCCTGGCCAAGATCAAGAACAGCGGCGTTGACCTGACCAACCTGAAGACCTTCTATATGCCCTACACCACCGAGGACGGCTCTTTCAACCACATCGTGCAGGGCGACTTCTACATGGGTGTGCCCGCCAACAACGAGAACGCCGCCCTGGCCAAGGAGTTCGTGGAGTTCTTCTTCTCCGCCGACTGGTATGAGGACTACATCAAGACTCTGGCCAGCGACAGCACCATGACCACCATCCACAAGGATCGGGATTACTACATGTCCTTTGCCGATGCCGAGCAGCCCGAGCTGCAGGTGGTTGGCTACCTGGGCGGCGGCGATGACTACACCGCCATCGTGTCCGAGTGCAAGTTTGACTACAACCGCTTCGGCACCGAAATGCTGATGGATGGCTTCGATCTGGAGGCTGCCTTCGCCAAGATGGACGCCGACTGGGCGGCTGCCCGTGCCAAGCTGGGCATGAACTAAACCAACGCAAGCAGGCCGCGGCCTGGGGCACCAGCGCTCCGGGCTGCGCCTCCCTTCAAAGCACGCGCACATGCCGCCAAACGGCGATCCCTGATGGTATGTGCGCGTGCTTGGTTGTTTCTCCCCCATCAACCGCCGGAACAGGAGCCCGCAGCGTATGAAAACACTCTCGCGCCAACGCAACCTTTTCATTCTTGTCAGTCTGGTGATCCCGGTCGCACTGCTGATGCTTTTTGTGGTGTATCCCTCTGTGGATCTGATCGCCATAAGCATGACCAACTGGAATGGCGTTTCCCCTACCCGGGATGTCATCGGCCTGGGCAATTATGTGGATATGTTCACCAAATCGCCGGATTTGTGGCTGTCCCTGCGCAACAACTTCATCTATCTCATGGCGCACATGATCCTGATGCCCCTTGAGCTGTGCGTCGCCGCCATGCTCAACACCCGCTTCCGCGGCGCCAATTTCGTTAAAACCATTGCCTTCCTGCCCTTTATCCTCAACGGCGTGGGCATGTCCTACTCCTTTTCGTATTTCTTCTCGCCCATCAACGGCGGCTTCAACCAGATTCTGACCTCCCTGGGCCTGTCGGGCTGGATTCAGAAATGGCTGAGCGACCCTCATGTTGTGAATTTCGTGCTGGCGTCGGTTTCTCTGTGGCGTTTCTTCGGCTATCATGTCGTCCTGTTCGCCACGGGTCTGCGCAGCATTTCCACGGATGTCATGGAGGCCAGCAGAATCGATGGGGCCAACGCCCTGCAGCAGCTTGTGCGCATCCAGCTTCCTTCCATGCGGCTGGTCTTCAGCTTCGTACTGTTCGACTGCATCCGCGGCACACTGCAGTGCTTTGACATTCCGTTTATCATGACCAACGGCGGCCCCGGCTACGCCTCCTCCACCTTCACCCTGTACACCATCGACACCGCCTTTGAATACAACAACTTCGGTATGGCCGCAACCATGGCCGTGGCCATCATGGTCATTGTCATTCTGGTCTACGGGCTGCAGAATCTGCTGCTGAAAAAGGCTGTAAAGGAGTAAGCGCATGAGACCTGAAAAAATCAAGTCGGCGCTGATCCTTGGCGCCAAATATCTTGTTTCTTTAGCCATTCTGGCCATCATCCTGGGCCCTGTGTTCATCACCTTCTTCACCTCCGTCAAGACCCAGGCGCACATGGCCACCACCTCCCCTCTGGCCCTTCCGCCGATGAACGAGCTGACCTGGGCCAATTATGAAAAGGTGCTGACAGCCAAGCTGCTGGCCCCCGCCATCCGCAATACCGCCCTGATTACCGTTGTCAGCGTGGTGCTGAATATTCTCCTGGGCTCGGTCACAGCCTATAGTCTGCAAAGGTTTGATTTCAAGCTGAAGGCTCTGGTGATGGGCTGCTTCTACCTGGGCATGCTGGTGCCTACCTTCGTGGTGGAAATCGCCCGCTTCAAGGTGATACAGGGCTTCGGGCTATACAACAGTCTGGGCGCACCCATCATCATCTATGTGGCTTCGGATTTGATGCAGCTGTACCTGTACATGCAGTTTGTCAGCAAAATTCCCGCCGCCCTGGATGAAAGCGCTCTGATCGACGGATGCAGCTACTTTGGCATCTTCTATCGGATCATCTTCCCGCTTCTGATGCCCGCCACTGCCACCGTAGCCATCATCAAGATCGTCAACATCGTCAACGACATGTATGTGCCCTACCTGTACATGCCCAAGACCAAGCTGAAGACCCTGACCACCTTCCTGATGAACTACGCCAGCGCCCAGCAGGGCTCCTGGCCGACCCTGGCCGCCGCCATCGTGGTGGTGCTGATACCCCCGCTGATCCTGTATATCCTGTTCCACCGGCAAATTACAGAAGGACTTTCCGCAGGCGCGACGAAAGAATAATATGAGGAGGTTATTCCCATGAGCGATTTTATGTCCTACGATCCCTGGTCCAATATCAAGACCCGCAACGGCTATGCTGGCGATGAAATGGTCGCCATGCTGCAAAAGGCGATCCGCCGGGGCAACGAGAACGACGCCCTCCATGCCGCCTATGAAATGTACGTCACCAGTCCCCAGTTTGAGGAGAAGCTGTGGCGCCGCCTGCTGTGCATCAGCGTGGAGGACATCGGCTTTGGCAATCCCGCCGCCCCCAACCTGATCTATACCCTGTTCAAGATGCGGCAAGAGTTCCCCTACAACGACGGTGATCGCCCCATGTTCTTCGTCCACGCCATCCGCTTCCTTTGCCGTCAGCCCAAGGAACGCTCCAGCGACCATGTGAAGAACCTGCTGAACCATGAGTTTGCCAAGGGCGAGAAGTTCGAGGTGCCGGATTACGCCTTGGATATGCACACCGTCCGGGGCCGTGCCATGGGCCGGGACGTCTATCATTTCCTGACCGAGGCCAGCCGCGTGGAGCCGTACTTTGAGACCGAGGGCGCCCAGGAGATTTACGAAAAGTACAAGACGCTGCTGGAAAGCGGCAAGCAGGACGAAAAGGGCCCCGATGCCTTTGATTTCAATTCCTGGCAGTATTGACCCTTCCTCCTCAGGGACATCAGCCCGCTGAGGACGGACGAGCCCCGTATCATCGACCGAATATCCGGGCTGAGGCGCCATTGCGTAACCCTCAGCCCCTTTTGATGGGCTGAATAGCCCCTGAAGGAGCACACACCATGAAGCAATATGACATCATCATCGTCGGCGCTGGCCCCGGCGGCATCTTTTCCGCCTACGAGCTGGCCCTGCGCTGCCCGGAGAAGACGGTGGCCGTCTTCGAGGCCGGCTATGCCCTGGACCGCCGCCATTGCCCCATTGACGGCGACAAGGTGAAAAGCTGTGTGCGCTGCAAGAGCTGCGCCATCATGAGCGGCTTTGGCGGCGCGGGCGCCTTCTCCGACGGCAAATACAACATCACCAACGACTTCGGCGGTACACTCTATGAGCATGTGGGCCGAGACAAGGCCCTTGAGCTCATGCGCTATGTGGACGAGCTGAACGTCCGTCACGGCGGCGAGGGAACACGAATGTACTCCACCGCCGGCTCGGACATCAAAAAGCAGTGCCTGCAAAACAAGCTGCAGCTGCTCAACGCTCAGGTACGCCATCTGGGCACGGACATCAACTACAAGGTGCTGGAAAACCTCTATGCCGAGCTCAAGGACAAGATCGACTTCCGCTTTCAGTCCCCCGTTCAGCACATTCGCAAAACGGCGGAGGGCTACGAGGTACAGGCCAACGACGACTGGTTCGCCTGCCGGCAGTGCATCGTCTCCGTAGGCCGCAGCGGCAGCAAATGGATGGAAACCGTCTGCCGGGAGATGTCTATCCCCACCCGCAGCAACCGTGTGGACATCGGCGTGCGCGTGGAGCTGCCCGCGCTGATCTTCGCTCACCTCACCGATCAGCTCTATGAGAGCAAAATCGTTTACCGCACGGAGAAATTCGAGGATCGGGTGCGCACCTTCTGCATGAACCCCCGGGGCATCGTGGTGAACGAAAACACCAACGGCATCGTCACCGTCAACGGCCACAGCTATGAGGACGACGCCATGAAGACGGAGAACACCAACTTCGCCCTGCTGGTGGCCAAGCAGTTTTCCGAGCCCTTTAAGGACAGCAACGGCTACGGCGAATCCATTGCCCGGCTGTCCAATATGCTGGGGGGCGGCGTGATCCTTCAGCGCTTCGGCGATCTGATCCGCGGCCGCCGCTCCACCGCCGCCCGCATCGCGGAGTGCACCACCCGGCCCACCCTGGCCGCCACCCCCGGCGATCTCTCTCTGGTGCTGCCCAAGCGCATCCTGGACGGCATCATCGAGATGGTCTATGCCCTGGACAAGATCGCTCCCGGCACGGCCAACGACGATACCCTGCTCTATGGCGTGGAGGTCAAGTTCTACAACATGGAGGTGGAGCTGGACGACAGCCTGGAATCCTGCCACAAGGGCCTGTATATCATCGGAGACGGCTCCGGCGTTACCCACAGCCTTTCCCACGCCTCCGCCAGTGGCGTCCATGTGGCCCGCTGCATCGCGGATAAGGATGCCTGATTCAAGCGGTCAGACAAGCATAAAAGGGACTTCCGAGACAACACTGTCTCGGAAGTCCCTTTCTGTTATTCGCGGCGGTCATATCACTTCAGTCGCCGGGCGGCTGACGCATTGCGCATACTTTTCATACCCAGCGAGCCGACCCGCAGGACGGTGGTGCCCTCATGATGGAAGCCGAGGCCATCCGTCATCGGCCGGAAGAACTCATACGCATCCGCGTACCCGCCGCCTTGACAGCCTCATCGTTCATGCCGGGCCGAGCTTTTGCAGGAACGGTTCCCCGTCCCAGGCTTTGTAAACGGGGACGAAGGAGCTTCATACACGGCCTCGCAGACCAGCAGATTCGGGAACAGGGCGGCATTTGCCGCCCTTCCGCCGGTCACAGGAATCCGAAACCGTATCTTGACACCGGCGCTTGTGCCCGGTCTGCGTCGGCCTACGGTTGCTTTTGCGCCCACGCTCTTTCCTGGCCCATTTCAGGTAGAGAAAAACCTGGTTTTACCGACTCGGCATTTCAAACTTGGCAAGCGCGTCATTCAGGAAATCATGAAAGGGCTTCATCCGCGCGAACATGCTGACCGCTTGATCCACCAGCTGCTCCGCGTCATCCAGCTCCTCATCCTGAATCGGAACCTCCAGATACCAGCTTTTGTGCTTGAGGTACGCCGCCTGAGGATGCTCGGGATCAAAGCCCGCCGGCACCTTCTTCAGCGCAGTCCCCCCCACAGTAAAATACTCCGAGAAGGACGGCGCAGCCAGGATGTCCGCCCATTCCTCCGGCTTGTCCGCAATGGCCTGACGTACCATGGCCGTGGCGTCCTTGAACATATCAGCAAAGAGGCCGCCGCCCAGGAAGGACTGATTCCCCGGTGTAAGCATGATATAATATCCCACCGGGATGGGCAGCTTGCCCTTGGGACCGATGTGCGCCCGAAAAGCGGGCTGGTAGGGCGACTTGTCATGACTGAACCGAGTATCCCGAACCAGCTTGAAGGTCAAATCCTTAGGATGATGGCTGGCCGCATCCGGGTCGAAGGCGCTGATCCCCTCCATAACAGCCCCGATGAATGCCTCGAAGTCAGCGTTGGCGCGGACAAAATCCTGCTTGTGGGCATGATACCAATCCCTATTGTTGTTTGCTTGAAGCTCCGTCAAATAGGCCTTTACACTTTGCAGTTCCATCGTATACGCTCCCTTCCTTATGGACGCTTGACAGCCCCGGCCAAGGAGGACGCCAGGAAAGCCTCAATGGACTGTCTCAGCGTTTCCGGCGACGCATATGCCTTGCAGAAGGTGAACTGCTGCGACAGGTCGTCAATGCTTTCCATCGCCGTCTTGACCTCCACCATGGTTTCCATGGGCACCGTCTTGACCGCAGTGTACGGCAGGCAGTCTGGCTGAAGCCTGTGGCTCTGGATGGCATAATTCAGCCGATCCCGGCAATGGCACTTTCCCTGGCCATATTCACCGCAGTAGGCGGAAAGGAAGTCCGCCATCTTTCTGCGCGTCCGGGACAGCCGCTGACGGTACGCCTCCGCCGTCATGCCCAGAATGTCCCCCGCCATCCGGCTGTCCACCTTGAACATGGTGCCCAGGATGAAAATACATCGGCTTTCAGGGTCCAGGCATTGCAGCATCACATTGGTGCAGGACAGCTTCAGCTCCTCCGCCAGCAGCGCCTTGTCCACATCCTGGGTCAGGTCTGGAATGCCGCTGATCTTGGCATGTTCAATATCAGCCCCATAAAATTCAAAGCTGAGCGGATGCGCGGCGAACATATTCTTCTTATAGTCCTTCAAATGGTTCGCCGCGATGCTGAACACCCAGGTACCAAAGGCGCTCTCCCGCCGGAAATCAGCCAGGTGTGTAATCACCTTCAGCAGGATCTCCTGGGCAGCGTCCTCCGCGTCAGCAAAGGAGCCCAGCATCCGAAGGCTGAAATTGAATACCGTCTCCTGCATGGCCTGTACCAGCGTTTCCAGCGCCTCGCCGTTTCCCGCCAGGGCCTGATCGACCAAGACCAGCCATTCTTCATTGGTTTTCCCATTCATGGATTTCCACCTCCTATTAGATTAGACTGCGGATATCCGCCTTTGTGACAGCAAAATATACTTTTATGTTAAAATTATGAAAAGGCGGCCTTACCCCATGAGAGGGGCGGCCGCCATGGCGTATCCTGTCAGCGATAGGAAATCTGGGTGTAGGTCGGGCACACGATGATGAGCGTCTTGCCGCGCTGCAGAGAAATCTCATTGCCGTCGGGACCGTAGAACACAGTGCGGCTTTCCATGCTGTCGCGCTTCCAAACGCCCTCCACATGCTTGCCCCCCATGAAATACTCCGCATTGCCGGTAACGGACTTATCGCCCTTGCCCGTGTAGTAATACTTGCCTACCACATAGCTGATGGGCGCGTCCTTGCGGATGAATTCCACATCGGTGAACTGCACAATCACATTGGCAAAGCCCATCTGCTCCTGGGTATCGCGATCCTCATAGGGAATGAGCTCATCGTTGGCGTAGCGCATATAGCGATAGTACACGTTGTTATCCGCGTCATATTCCAGGTTGGAGCCATAGCGCAGAAGAGCCTTGCCATCTTTGCTGCCCCACTTGACGATCACCTGCTCGGCCGTGTCGCCGTCAGCAGGCAGATCATCGGTGAACCTGAAGGCATGATTCGGCGGAACAAAATCCGTGGGAATCAGCTCATACATAGCCGCCACGTTGGCGTCTATATGATGAGGACGCAGGGAGCCGGCGCGAGCCGTATAGAACTGCTTCCAGGGCTTGCCCCCGCCGACCGTGCCGCTGAACAGAAGCCCCTTGTCATCCGCGCCGTACTCGCTCAGTTCCTTGCGGACATTGCTCTTGGCATACTCCTGCTGGCCATAGTAGAGGAAGCCGGCGTCCCATTCCTCGCGCAGCCAGGCGTGGCCCATGCGCGCGGAACGAATCGGACCCACGCTGGTGGGGATCAGGTCGGAGAAAAGAAAGGTGATGCGGGTCATGCCGCTGGAATACAGAGGCGTCTCATACACAATATCGGCATAGCTGGCGCCCCAAGGCGTAACGTTGGCCTTATCGGGATTATCCACGCCGCCGTCCGTGTTGTCGATCTGCACCAGCATGGGCATGTAACGCCCCGTCACCGCCAGGCCCGCAAAGCCCTCGGGAGCATCCAGCTCCGCCAGCGTCAGGCCGGTGGTAGGACTGATGCCCGCCTCGACCTCGTTGAGGCCGGCCTCATTGATCTTGATATTACGCTTTTCCTGACCGTTCAACTTCGTCATTTGATCATCAGCCAGGGCAAAGGACGCGCAGCCCAGCAGCATCGTCAGCGCCAGAACAAAGCATGTTAGCCGTTTCATCATGGGTTTCCTTCCTTTCGCTTGCAGTTACAGCGCTTGCGCGCATAGTAAATTATACCATTTATCGCATACGCTGTCAACTGCTCCACTTTATTGTTAAGCTTTGTAACAGCGCCGTGCCCGGGACAAACCTTTTCTCTTGCCGTCAGTCCCTTTTTTTGATACTGGTATCGCCGTCCACACATCGGTAGTAGACCGTATCCGGCTGGAGCGTAACATTATCCTTGGCCATCAGCTCGTCCACCGTCAGCAGCAGATACCCTTGTTCCGCCAGGTAGTTGGCCACCTGGCGGGCAGATTCGGGGGTTTTATCCTTCACGTCGTGCATGAGGATAATGTCCCCGTCGCTGATCTGGCTTTTGACGGTGTTTAGCACCACCTTGGTGGAGCGTCCCCGCCAGTCGTAGGTATCCACGCTCCACTGAATCAGCGGCCAGCCTACCTTGGCCTTTATCATCTGCGGATACAAACCATAGGGTACCCGGTCATAGCGCACCGGCTTGCCGATGGCCGCGATCATCTTCGTGTTGACCTTGTCCACCATGGCCCGCATGGCGCTGCCGGACATTTTGCGCACATCCATGTGGCTCCAGTTGTGGGAACCGATGGCATGGCCCTCGTCATGCTCCCGCTGCACCAAATCGTCATACTCCTTGACGCGGTTGCCAATCACGAAGAAGGTTGCCACCGCGCCGGTTTCCATCAGGGCGTTGAGCACCTTGGTGGTGTTGGTGCGTTCGGGGCCATCGTCAAAGGTCATGGCGCAGGTCTTGTAATAGCTGAGGTTGTCCGTTTCCTCCCGGGCCTTGGGCGTCATGTGCTCGCGAATCTCCGGGTAAAACAGGGTGATCTCCATCAGCGTTTCATGCCCGGGATAAAGGGTTTTTGCCGGAATGTGCAAAACCAGGGACATGCCGTGGAGCGTAAAATCCGTCTCCTGCAGGGCGGCCTGGGTACACAGCCTGTCCAGCGCCTGGGCGTCGGGCGTTTCATCGGGGAAGTACGCCGTCGCCTGCTCCCGCACAGCCTGCGCCAGGACATCCCAGCCCCGGCTGGCATCGTCGAACAGATCCGTCATCAGGACGCGCTGGCCGGTAATCATGTCGTAGGTACGGCTGACGATTTCCTGCGCCATCAGATCCCGATGGTAAGTCACCCGCGCCTGCACCAGAAAGCTGAGCCAGGTCAGACCGGTGCGGCTGTAGCGGATGCCCACATCCAGGCGGGAGTTTTTGCTGGTCTTGTTGGCGGCCTTGGGCAGATCCGGGCCGTACTTGTCCACAAAAGCGGCGGTGATGCTCCGCAGCTCCTCATCGACCTCCGGGAGAACGGTTTCTGCCTTCCACAGGCGGATGACGGATTTGTTCTCCTGGGTCGTGTCCTCATAGGACATAGCGACGCGATGGCACGGCTGCAGGCCCTCCGCCGAGGCGGGCGGAACCGGGAGCAGCGTTGCCAGCACCAGCAGCAGGGCCAGCAATCGTTTCATTGGTACAACCTCCTGTGTGTCATTCGCCGTCCTCCGGCAAATCGGCCACGGCGCGGCGGATCAGCTGCTGCCGGTACTTGTCCAGCACATGCTCCACCACATCCGTCTCCCGGGCGGCGATGAAGGCCATGGTCTCCCCCTGCCTTTCGGGCCGGGTAATGAGCACCTGTCCCTCATCCTCGCCGCTGACCAGCACCGCGTAGGTCTCTCCCGCGTAAGGCAGGAGGGCGTCGCAGCGGAAGCGCCACACTTCGCCGTCCGGAGCCGTCAGGGCTACCTGAGCGCCGATGAGCTCACGCATCATCCTCGACGCCATCCTCGTCCTCCGCCATCAGCGCAAGGAATTTTTCAAAGACCACCGCCTGCAACCCGTCATCCTCCACCGGGACATAACACTCGCTGCCGTTCTCATCCTCGCTGATCCGCATCATGACCACCTCGCCCTCTTCATCATCGGAGGAATGGTCATTATCCAGCAGCATCAGGGCAATGTAGTACGCGCCCTCGTGCTCCAGGGTAGCCAGGTGCTCAAAGGATACGCTCTCTCCGTTTTCGTCCACCAGCTCAATGACGTTGCTTTCTTCTTCCATCATGGGTACAGCCTCGCTTTCCTGTGTGTCGCTGCGCCCGGCTTCCCGCTGGGCGTCCAGATATTGCTGAAGGATGATGGCCGCGGCCACCTTGTCCACATTTTGGCGCCGCTGAGCGCGGTGCATGTTATCCTCCAGCAAAGCCTTTTCCGCGGTGACTGTCGTCAGCCGCTCATCCTGATAATACACCGTCAAGCCAGCTTTTTCAAGCTGCTGGCAAAAAAGCCGTACCTTTTGTGCCTGGCGGCCTTCCGTACCGCTCAGGTTCAGGGGAAGTCCGCTGACAATCAGCGTCGTATCCTGCTGGCGGCAGATGTCCAGCACCCGCTTGACATCCGGGCCGAAGCCTACCCTGTGGATGGTTTCGATGGGGGTCGCGATCATCCTGGACATATCGCTGACGGCCACGCCAATGCGGGCGTCCCCCACATCCAGAGCAACGAGGCGTTCATTCATGGGCTGTGTCCCACCTATCTAACGTAATCATGGGCGGATTTATTCCTTGGAAATTCCGTCAATAACGGAAGTTCTCCGCACCCTTGCCCGCCACGGCAATGTTAGGCACCGCCGTCAGGCTTTCCCGCGCAATGGTCATCACGCTGTCCAGTGTTACCGCCTCGATGTGGCGCACCGTTTCCTCCGGCGTCACGGCCTTGTCCAGCAGGAGCAGACTACGGCCCATGGCTTGCATCCGCCCGCCGGGGCTTTCCAGGCCCAGGAGATAGCCGCCCCGCAGCTGCTGCTTGGCGTCATGATATTCCTTTTCAGTGATGCCGTCCCGCAAAAGCCGCTCCAGTTCGGTACGAATCTCCGCCATTACCTTCTCCCCGTTCTTCGGACTGACGCCCGCGTAGACCGCAAAGGTGCCGCAGCTCAGATAGCTGTTGGGGAAGGTATAAATGGAATACGCCATGCCCATTTCCTCACGGATGCGCTGGAACAGCCGGGATGACATGCTTCCGCCCAGCACGTTGTTCAGCACCGCCTGGGGATAAATGCCGTCCTGCCCATACCCAATGCCCGGGAAGCCCAGGCAAAGGTGCTGCTGCTCCGTGTCCTTTTCCTTGATGACGCGTTGGCCGGAAAGGAGAGCCGTCGCGGGAATGTCCGCGGGGGCGGCGTCGCTCGTCCAGGGGCCGAAATGCTCCGCGATCAGCGCCTCTACCTGGGCGGGATCATAGTTGCCGGCCAGCGCCACCACCGTGTTGGCGGGGCCATAATGGCGGGCACGATAGTTGAACAGATCCTGCCGGGTGTAGCCGGAAATCAGCTCGGTGGTACCCAGGATGGGCTGACCCAGGCTCTGCTCGCCGAACATCGCCCTGCTCAGCAGCTCATGCACCAGATCCTCCGGAGAATCCTCATCCATGGCAATTTCCTCCAGGATAACGCCGCGCTCCTTGTTGAACTCGCCCTCATCCAGCGAGGCATGGCAGGTCAGATCCGCCAGTATATCCACCGCCAGGGGTAAATCCTCATCAATGACCTTGCAGTAAAAGCAAGTGCAGTCCTTGCCGGTGAAGGCGTTAATCTGACCGCCCACCGCGTCCATTTCCTCGGCAATCTGCCGGGTCGTGCGCTTTTCGGTGCCCTTAAAAACCATGTGCTCCAGGAAGTGGCTCAGCCCGTTTTCCCGGGGCTTTTCCATCATGGAGCCCACCTTCAGCCATACGCCGATGGAAACCGAACGCAGGTAGGGCAGCCGCTCGCCGATCACTCGCAAACCATTAGGCAACGTCCAGGTATCGTTCATACGCTCATCCATCCCTATGCTTGATGACATCATAATCCCCCTTTCTTTCCATAAACATGCGTGAATGAAAATTCGCAAAAGCCCGGTGTCTGGACTTTTGCGAATCATATATTCCCCGATCAGTCTCTCCCCGGGGGGCAGGGGGCCAAGCCCCCTGTTCCTCGTCCTTGCACGCGCATGAACCTGCGGCCGAAGCCCCTCACCCATGACGCGGGATGGGCGTTTCAGGACGGGCACCCTTTCGCCGTTTGCCAGTGGCAAAAATGAAGGCGAAAGGGTGGAGGTTTAAGTCCCTCCTGGCGGGGTCCAGGGGCAGAGCCCCTGGTTACCGGGCGTCGCGGCGGGGAGGACGGGCACGGAGGCCGCCTTCGGGCCGACGGGGCGCGGCACTGTTGTCGTAAACCAGATCGTTGCGGATCAGGTTGATCTTGCCTTGGGCGTTGATCTCGCTGACCTTGACCTCCAGCTCGTCGCCCAGCTTCACCACGTCTTCCACCTTGTCCAAGCGATGGTTGGCCAGCTTGGAAATGTGGATCATGCCGTCCTTACCGGGCAGCAGCTCGACGAAGGCGCCGAACTCCTTGATGCCGACCACCTTGCCCAAGTAAACCTCTCCGACCTCAATATCCTTGGCAATGCCCTCGATGATTTTGCGGGCCTTGTCGGCAGCCTCGGTATCGGGCGTGGAAATGAACACCCGGCCGTCATCCTCGATGTCAATCTTCACGCCGGTCTCAGCGATGATCTTGTTGATCATCTTGCCGCCGGGTCCGATGACCTCGCGGATCTTCTCAGGATTGATGGTGAAGCGCACGATCTTGGGCGCATACTTGGACAGCTCCTCGCGGGGCTGGCCCAGGCAGGAGAGCATCTTTTCCAGGATGAACAGGCGGCCTTCCAGCGCCTGATGCAGCGCGGTTTTAAGGATGTCGCGGTCAATGCCGGCAATCTTGATGTCCATCTGGATGGCGGTGATGCCGTTCATGGAGCCGGCCACCTTGAAGTCCATATCGCCCAGGAAGTCCTCCAGGCCCTGGATGTCTGTCAGCACGGCCACCTTGCCGGAGTCCGCGTCCTTAATCAGGCCCATGGCCACACCGGCCACCGGCGCGTGGATCGGCACGCCCGCGTCCATCAGGGACAGGGTGGAGCCGCACACGGAGGCCATGGAAGAAGAGCCGTTGGAGGAGAGAATCTCGCTCACCAGACGCAGGGCGTAGGGGAACTCCTCCTCGGAGGGAATCACGGGCAGCAGGGCCCGCTCCGCCAAGGCGCCGTGGCCGATCTCTCGGCGGCCGGGGCTCTTCATGCGGCCCGCCTCGCCCGTGGCGTAAGGGGGCATGTTGTAGTGGTGGATATAGCGCTTGAAGTCCTCGTTGCTCAGACCGTCCAGAATCTGGCCTTCAGAGGTGGAGCCCAGTGTGGTGACGGTCAGGGCTTGAGTCTGGCCGCGGGTGAAGACGGCAGAGCCATGCACCCGGGGCAGCACGCCGACCTCGCACCAGATGGGACGAATCTCGGTGACCTTGCGGCCATCGGGACGAATGCCCTCCTCCAGGATTTTTTTGCGCATG
>ERZ777306.3064-NODE-3064-length-18678-cov-5.323793_pt1 | contig 18678 bp, 20 predicted proteins | sample MGYA00374966_ERZ777306 | MGnify/ENA primary metagenome ERZ777306 (study PRJEB29329, sample SAMN06343882) | mouse gut metagenome | isolation source: Mouse cecum | place: Austria: Vienna | collected 2014-11-15 ...
GGGGGCTCACCCTGGAGGGGGTGCTCAGCAGCGGGGGGATGGAGGAGCATCTGGTGGAGCAGATCACCCTGCGCTCCGCCCTGGAGCGCCTGCCGGAGCGGGAGCGCCAGGTGCTGGTGCTGCGCTACTACCGCAGCCTGACCCAGACCCAGACCGCCAAGGTGCTGGGGGTGTCCCAGGTGCAGGTGTCCCGGCTGGAGCGCCGGGCGGTGGACCGGTTAAGGCAGATGCTGACGGGATAGCCAAAACACCCCGGCCCCGGAAACGCACAGAGCGTCCGGGGCCGAAATGTGATGGTACAGGTTAAGCTATTTCAGGAAGTTGACAAACAGGATAATCACGCCGGTGTTCACCAGGTCGATGAACATACCGCCCACCAGAGGCACCACAAAGAATGCCTTGGGGGCCGGGCCGAACCGGTTGCGGATGGTCAGCATATTGGCCATGGCGTTGGGGGTGGCGCCCATGCCGAAGCCGCAGATGGCGGAGGTCATAACAGCCGCCTCGTAGTCGCCGCCCATGGCCTTGAATACCACGAAGTTGGCAAACAGGAACATCCATACGGTCTCCAGGGCCAGAATCACAATGATGGGCAGAGCCAGAGAGGCCAGCTGCCACAGCTTCAGGGTCATCAGGGCGATGCCCAGGAACACGTTCAGGCAGGTGTTGCCCATCACGTCGATGGCCTTCAGGGGCAGCTCGCGGCCCGTGGCGTCGGCAATGTTCCGGATAATCAGGGCCACCAGCAGAGAGCCGATATAGGTGGGCAGGGTGATGTGGATGCTGGCGCAGAAGTTGGTGATATAAGTACCTACGCCGCTGGCAATCACGATCAGAACGAAACCGTCCAGAATGGTGTCGCTGTCCAGCTTTTCGGAGCGGGTGGTGTACACGGTCTCAGGCTCGCCCAGACCGGAATCCTTCTCCACTTCCTTCATGTCGGGGGTCAGGTTGTACTTCTTGATCTTGGCCCGGCCCAGAGGTCCGCCCATCAGGGAGCCGGCCACCAGGCCGTAGGTGGCGCAGGCCAGAGCCACAACCTCCGCGCCCATAACGCCGTAGTCCTTGGTAAAGACGGGGCCCCAGGAGGCGGAGCTGCCGTGGCCGCCCACCAGGGGGATGGAGCCCATGCACAGGCCCAGCAGGGGGCTCTCGCCGAAGAGGGGGGCGACAACCGCGCCGATGATGTTCTGCCCCACCAGCAGCACGGTGGCCAGGGCGGTGAACAGCAGAACGGCGACAGACCCCTTTTTCAGCAGCTTGAAGCTGGCGCCGAAGCCCACGCTGGTGAAGAAGAAGTTCATAAAAGCTACACGCAAAGTCTCGTCAAACTCAATCTCCATCCAGTTCATTTGATAAGTAACCAGGTGAACGATAGCGAACACCAATCCGCCGACGACGGGGGCGGGGATACAGCAGCGCTGCAAGAACTCCACGCGGCTGACGATGAAGCGTCCCAGCAGGAACAGGATCATAGCCAGAGCGGCGGTTTGCAGCATGTCCATGGAAATTGTAATCATGTGCCTCTCTCCTTTACACAAAATATGGTAGTATTGTAGAGAGCACCCTTCAATTCCCTTCAAATTCCCTCAGCGCCCCGGGAAAGTTCCACAGTTTGCACGATTTTCCTGTCGAATTTTTGTGCAACAAGCTAGTCCTCATCTGCCGCCGCCAGCATTCCGTCCAAAAAGTGCTTCAAATTGGCCTTTCCCCGGGCCCCCCGGCCCTGGATGTAGGCCATCTCGGCCCGGACCTCCTGAAAGGGGAAGAGCCGGGCGGAGTAGTAGCTGAAAATTTCGTTATTAAAATCCTCCACCCCCAGGCTGGCCACGTGGAACAGCCCCCGCTCCACCGCCCGGCGGGCCCGCTGCTCCATGGATTTGGGGTTTTTGCTCAACTGGGCGCACAGGGCCCCCACCCCCACCTGGGAGGCCTGCTCCCCCCGCTCCATCAGCAGCAGGCACAGGTCCACAATGTCCTTGGCCCCCTTTTCCCCCGCCATCCCCAGTTGGCTGAGGGTGTATTGCAGGTGCTTGCGCCGGCGCTCCTCCTTCTGGGCCGCCGGGACGGCCGGGGCCTGCTTGGCGGTAAACACGCTCTGGATGGCGTGGAGGTCCCGCTCGTTTTCCACCTGGGCGCGGACATTTTTGATGACCTGCCGGACTTCAATCAAATTGATGGGCTTGTTGATAAAAAAGTCAACTCCGGCTAAGTACGCCTTGGCCACCATCTCTTTATTGGCCACCTGGGAGATCATAATCAGCTTGGACCGGCACCCCGCCTCCTTCAGTTCCCGGACCACCTGAATGCCGTCCTTCCCCGGCATCAGCAGGTCCACCAGCACCAGGTCCGGGTCCAGGGCCAGCACCTGGGCCACATCCACCGGCCCGCCGCCGCTGTCCCCGCATACAGTGCCCAGGCCGCTGCCCTCCACAATGTCCTCCAGGATGCCAATGATGGAGGTATCGTCCTCCGCAATGTAGATCTTCACGGTTTTTCTCCTTTCTCTACCCGCTCCATGGGGATGGTCACCCGGAAGCGGGCCCCCCCGTCGCTGTCCACCTGAATGGAGCCCCCCAGCTCCTCCACCATGAACTGCACTGCCGCCAGCCCGACCCCCCGGTTGATATTGCCGGTCTCCGGGTCGAATTTGGTGGAGTAGCCCACCCGGAACAGGTTCTGCATGGCCCGGTCCGACAGCCCCGGTCCGTTGTCCCGGACGGTGAGGGACAGACAGGCTCCGTTCCGCCGTACATCCACCAGGATCAGCCCCTGACCGCTGTGTGCCCCCTGGCCCTGAATGGCCTCCGCCGCGTTGGTGACCAGATTTTTCAGAATGGACATGAGCCGGTAGTGCTCCCCGGTGCGGAAATCCTCCCCGCACCAGCACTCCAGCTGTACATTCAGCTTCTGTTCCCGGAGAAAATCATAGGTGGTGTCCTCCAGAATCCGCAGCAGGTCGGACATCCGGATGGACTCCTGATCGTAGGCCCCGGCCACCTCCCGCTCGATGCCCCGAATGATGCTCAGGTTGTCCTTTTTCACCTCATGCACGTCCCGGGCGATGGACAGAGCCAGTTGGGGCAGCGCCTCCCCGGCGCTGCCCCCTACCAGCTCTTCGTAGAGCTGGTAGGCCCGGGTCATAACGCCTTCAATATGTTCTGTGTCCTTTTTGAGAAAGTACAGCTCATTTTTCAGGTTGGCGGTCATCAAAAACAGCCGCTGATACCGCCGCTCGTGCTCCTCCTCCAGCAGCAGCCGCCGGTAGCGCCGCATGGCCCACAGCCCCAGCACCGCCAGCACCGCCCGCCCCAGGGCCAGGGCGCACAGCCATCCCAGAGAGGACAGCTCCGGCATCCCCCCCTTGGAGAGGCTCAGGTCCAGTATGTTGGAGCAGAAGTCGCATACAAAGAAGCTGCGCCCCAGGGTATCCAGGGGGGCCTTGCGCCGGTCCCGGACCTGGAGGGAGAGCAGCAGCTCGTAGCACAGATAGAACAGGGCCCCGGAATACTCCTGTACCGCCGCCGCCAGGGGCGGTTCCCCCTGGAGGGTCCCCACCATCACCCGGACCGTCAGCACCGTCAGGGCGGTGATGGCCCCGGTGCCCGCCCCCTGGCTGTCCTGCATCAAAGTGAGCAGCAGCACCGGATAGAGCACCACCGCCGCCGACACCCGGAAATTATCCACCCAAATGGAAAAAAAGAGCTCCGAGCAAAAGGCAGTGGCCAGGGCGGTCAGCAGGCGGCGCTCCCACCGGGCCGCCCGCCAGCGGGGCGTTTGGATATTCTGCATAACGACACCCCCCGCCGGATCGAAACTCTTTTTATTTATTCTATCAAAGATTTTTCCCTTTGACAAGTAGGGGCGGCCAAAGGCCGCCCTGCATATAATCTGCTAACTCATCAGCAGCTCCATATCCTCCAGAGACAGTCCCGGCTGGAGGGCCAGGGTAATCCCATAGCCAATAACCTTGGCCAGATCACCCACCTGGCTGTCGATGTCCTTGGGGGTTACCAGCAAATCCCGGCCCTTGCCTAGAGGGGGCAGGTCCGCCGTCCCCAGCAGGTCCGCCGCCAGCGTGGCCCCGTCCACCACCGTGGGGACTCCCACCGCAATCACCGGCACCCCTAAGTTCTCCCGGTTCAGGGCCCGCCGGTGGTTGCCCACCCCGGACCCAGGAGCGATGCCCGTGTCCGCAATCTGAATGGTCCGGCACAGCCGGTCTAACGACCGGGAGGCCAATGCGTCCACGGCGACGACGCAGGCGGGCTTCAGCTGTTCCGCCAGCGCCCCCACCAGCTCGCCGCTCTCCACCCCCGTGGTCCCCAGCACTCCCGCCGCCACGCAGGCCACCGGCCGGAAGGCCCCAAAGTGGTCCGGGACCTGGTCCACCAGATGCCGGGTCACCAGAATATGCTCCTGGACCTTGGGACCGATGGCGTCGGGGGTAATGGCCCGGTTGCCCAGACCGGCCACCAGGGCAGGACCGTCCACCCCCTCCAGCAGCCCGGACAGCTCCGCGGCCACTGCCCGGACCGCCCGGCCAAAGGCGTCCTCCTCCCGGCGCTCCAGAGCGTCCACCGTCAGGGTCACATAGGTACCCACCGGCTTGCCCAGGGCCTGGGCACCCTCCTGGTCCAGGATCTTTACTGTGGTGATGGGGTAGCCCTCCCGCTGGCTGTCCCAGGCATGGACCCCCTTCAGGCGGGTCTGTTCCCCGGCGCTCTCCTGCCAGAGCTCCCGGGCCTCCAGAGCCAGGTCCGTTCTTCTGTTTTGCAGCATGGACTCATCTCCTTTCCTCTTCAGTTTAATCCGGAACAGGGAAACTATCCCAAAATGGAGGGTAAAATTTTTACTTGCCTTTTGGAAGGGATTCTGGTATGATAGCCCAGACAGAAAGGGGGAGAGAGCGATGGGCCGTTTTTGGATGGGTCGTTTTTTCCCCCGTTTGACAGAGAAGGCAATCAGTTTTTGATTGTCTTTTTTTCTGGACAAAAGAAGGGAGAATATTATGGAAAATAAACAAGCAATTCGAGATGCGCGGGCCCTGGGTATGCCGAAAATGCTGCTGCTGGGTGTGCAGCATATGTTTGCCATGTTCGGCGCCACCATTCTGGTCCCCATTCTGGTCCAGAGCTACGGCCTGCCCCTGAATATCCAGACCACCCTGTTTTTCGCCGGCGTGGGTACCTTCTTCTTCCACGTATGCTCCAAACTGAAAATCCCGGCCTTTCTGGGCTCCTCCTTCGCATTTCTGGGCGGCTTTGCCACAGTGGCCGGCCTGGACACGGGCATCTATGCCGGCATGGACCCACAGACCAAGCTGTCCTACGCCTGCGGCGGCGTAGTAGTGGCGGGGCTGCTGTATCTGATCCTGGCCCTGCTCTTCAAGGTGGCGGGGGTGCGCAAGGTGATGCGCTTCCTGCCCCCGGTGGTCACCGGGCCCATGATCGTATGTATCGGTATGTCTCTGGCTCCCTCCGCCGTAAGCAACGCCTCCACCTGCTGGCCCCTGGCCCTGGTGGCCCTGGGCACCATCATTATCTTCAACATCTGGGGCAAGGGTATGTTTAGGATCATCCCCATTCTGATGGGGGTCGTGGTGGCTTACCTGGCCGCCATTGTGATGAACGCCTGCGGCATGACCAATGCGGACGGCTCCGCCATTTTGAACTTCGCCGGGGTAGCCAAGGCAAATTGGGTGGGCCTGCCTCCCTTCCAGCTGGCCCGGTTTGACGTAACCGCCATCCTGGTGATGGCCCCCATCGCCCTGGCCACCATGATGGAGCACATCGGCGATATGTCCGCCATCTCTGCCACTGTGGGAGAGAATTTTATTGAAAACCCCGGCCTGCACCGTACGCTTGTGGGCGACGGTCTGGCCACCTCTCTGTCCGCCCTGTTCGGCGGCCCCGCCAACACCACCTATGGGGAGAACACCGGCGTGCTGGAGCTGTCCGGCGTCCACGACCCCCGGGTGATCCGGATTGCCGCGGTATTTGCCATCGTTCTGGGTTTCATTCCCAAAATGGCGGAGGTGATCGGCTCCATGCCCAGCGCTCTGGTGGGCGGTGTGTCCTTCATCCTGTACGGCATGATTTCCGCCATCGGCGTGCGGAACATTGTGGAAAATAAAGTGGATTTCACCAAGTCGCGGAACCTGATTATCGCGGCGGTGATTCTGGTGTGCGGCCTGGGCTTCTCCAACGGCCTTACCTTCACCGTGGCCGGGACCCATATTACGCTCACCTCCCTTGCCATCGCCTCTCTGGCGGGAATCCTCCTCAACGCCATCCTGCCCGGCAACGATTATGAATTCGGCTCCAACCCCCAGGGGGATAAAAATCGGGGCGTCCACCAGTAAGCAGGAATAAAATTCCGATTTTTTCCCAAAATACTCTTTACAAATGCGGGCGTGTGTGATACAATGCAGGCACAAACAAGAATGACTACTGTTAAGGAGCCGGCCATGGAGAAAGCCACCCGATACAGCAAAAAGCGAGAGGCCATCCTCCGCGTTATACGAAGCACCTCCACCCACCCCTCCGCCGAATGGATTTACCAGGCCCTCAAGCCGGAGCATCCGGACCTGAGCCTGGGGACGGTTTATCGCAATCTGCTGTTTTTCCAGCAGCAGGGGACCATCCAGAGCGTGGGCGTGGTCAACGGGCAGGAGCACTTCGACTGGGACACCCGGCCCCACAGTCACTTTGTTTGCCAAAGCTGCGGCGGAATCCTGGACCTCCACGACATTCACGCGGGGGAACAGCTGGACGAGGCCGTCAGTTCGCAATACGGGTTTGTGGTTCAGCGCCACGAGCTCACCTTTTACGGCATTTGCAATGCCTGTCAAAACCATCCGGCAAATCAAACAATATAAGGAGGAAATTTTCATGAAGTACGTTTGCACTGTTTGCGGTTATGTCCACGAGGGCGACAGCGCCCCCGAGTCCTGCCCCGTCTGCAAGGCCCCCGCGGAGAAGTTCAAGGCTCAGACCGGCGAGCGCAGCTGGGCTGCCGAGCACGTTGTGGGCGTGGCCCAGGGCGTGGATGCGGAGATCCTGCAGGGTCTGCGGGAGAACTTCACCGGCGAGTGCACTGAGGTCGGTATGTACCTGGCCATGGCCCGTGTGGCCCACCGGGAGGGCTATCCCGAGATCGGCCTGTACTGGGAGAAGGCTGCCTATGAGGAGGCCGAGCACGCCGCCAAGTTCGCCGAGCTGCTGGGCGAGGTGATTACCGATTCCACCAAGAAGAACCTGGAGATGCGGGTGGACGCGGAGAACGGCGCCACCGCCGGCAAGTTCGCCATCGCTAAGAAGGCCAAGGAGCTGGGCCTGGACGCCATCCACGATACCGTCCACGAGATGGCCCGGGACGAGGCCCGCCACGGCAAGGCCTTCGAGGGCCTGCTGAAGCGCTACTTCGGCTGATTCAGGGGGAACGGCAAATGGACAAGTATGTCTGCCCCTGCGGCTATGAGTACGACCCCGCCGCAGGCGACCCCGACAACGGCGTCGCCCCCGGCACCCCCTGGGACCAGGTCCCGGACAGCTGGGTATGCCCTGTCTGCGGCTTGGGCAAGGATGTATTTGAAAAGGCTTAATTGAAAAAGGCAGAGGAGGGAGCGCTGTTCCATCCTCTGTCTTTTTATGGAAACCAGGAAAGGCGGGATGCAGAATGCCGGAGGAGGGCGCGCTGCCCCAGGAAATCCAGGACGGGCTGGATGAAATTGACCGCATTCTCCACCAGATGCTGCTTTTGGCGGAGCTGTCCGCCAGCGACAGCCCGGTGGACCGGGAGAGGCTTCAGCAGGTTTTGGACCACCTGCGCCGGAAAATTGACCGGATAGCGGATGCGTTATGAAGAAGTATACGAGAGTTTCTCACGATCGGACCTGCAAACTGGGGGCGGCCTTTGGCCGCTCCCAAAAAAGCCGGAGGCAGGATATAGAATAAGCGGGGCCCCGGAAAAGGGGCATTACCGCCCTGGGTCTTGTCCGGCAGGCCGCTCCCGCTTTTCATCCGCCAGCGCGTCCCGGGTGAGCTCCACAAACCGCTCGGCAAAGTGGGACAAATACCGGTCCCGCCGGCAGCCGGTTACCAGCCGGCACTGGGGCGGATCGTTGAGGGGGAACAGGTCCAGCTCCTGGGTGGAGGTCTGGGTGGGCGGGATGTGGATGGCCCGCAGAAACAGCTCCGGACAGATGGTCACGCCCATGTTGCTCTGGGCCATAGCCAGGGTGGTAATGGTGTTCTCCGTCTCCAGGGCGATTTTGGGCTTGAAAAAGCGGCGGCTGAAATATTGGTCCACAATCCCCCGCATCCGGTTGCCCCGTTTGAGCAGGATGAAGGGCAGGTCCTGAAAAACGGTGATATCTGCCCCCTGAGAAAACCGCTCCCGGATCTCGCCGGCCTTGGCCCCGAACAGCTTGTTCGTCATAGCCTTCGGCACGGCCAGCATCAGCCGCACGTCGGTGAGGGGAGTGATCTCCACGTCGTCCAGCATGATCGGGTGAAAGCATACCACCAGATCCACCCGGCCATGGGACAGCTCCTCCTCCAGCTGAGAGGAGTTGCCCTCAAACAGAGCAAATTCCACCAGGGGGAATTCCTCCCGGAACCGGGGCAGCACGTCAGGCAGCAGGGCCAGGCCGCAGGTATGGGAGATTCCCAGACGGAGCATCCCCATATAGTGCCGGTTGATGTCCCCCACCTTGCTCAGAAACTGGCTGTGCAGGTCCAGAATCTGGGCGGCGGTATCCACGAACATATCGCCGGCATAGGTGAGGGACAGCTTGGGAGACCGGGTAAACAGCTTTACATCCAGTTCCCGCTCCAGATTGCTGATGTGGTTGGACAAGGACTGCTGGGAGATGTACAGCCGCTCGGCCGCCCGGGTAATGTTCAGCTCCTCCGCGACCAGGAGAAAATATTTCAGGTGGAGAAAATTCATACAGGCACCTCTTTTTCCTTCAGGTAACCCCCATTTTATCACAATGAAACGGTTGTGGCAACCCTCAACAAAAATCTGCTTTTCTTAATTGGAATTTTGTGCAATAATAATGGAAGAGAGAGTGTGAATTTTCCAGGCAAAAATTATATGAAGAAAGGGAAGAGCCGCTATGAAATGTCTTATCATCGACGCCGTCCACAGTTCGATTCAGGAGGAACTGGGCAAGTACATGCAGGTTGACACCAAAATGCTCCCCACCCAGGAGGAGCTGGCCGCCATCATCGGAGAGTATGACGTGCTGATTATGCGGGTGGACCCGGCCATCAATAAGGACATCCTGGACGCCGCTTCCAACCTGAAGGTGATTGGCGTGTGCTCTGTGGGTCTGAACCACATTGACATGGATACCGCCAAGGCCAAGAACATCCAGGTATTCAATGCCCCCGGCCTGAACGACAACGCCGTGGCTGAGCTTACCATCGCCAAGATGCTGGAAATCTCCCGCCACACCATTCCCGCCTGCATCGACGTGAAGGTGAACAAGACCTGGGACAAGTATAAGTTTATGGGCCGCGAGCTGCGGGGCAAGACCCTGGGCATCCTGGGCTTTGGCCGGGTGGGCCAGCGGGTGGGCAAGCTGGCCCACGCCTTCCAGATGGAGGTTGTGGCCTATGACCCCTATCTCCCCGCTTACGTCTTTGACCAGGAGCAGTCCAAGAGCGTGTCCGTGGAAGAGCTGCTGAAGGTCTCCGACTTCGTGTCCATCCATATGCCCCTCACCCCCGAGACCAAGAACCTGGTGAACGCCCAGTCCATCGCCACCATGCGGGACGGCGTTGTGGTGCTGAATATGGCCCGGGGCGGCATTGTCAACGAGAAGGATATGTATGAGGCGCTGAAGTCCGGCAAGGTCGGCGGCTACGCCTCCGACGTGATGGAGAACGAGCTGGCCGGCGGCGGTCTCACTGAGGATGCGGGCTTCGACTCCCCCCTGTTCGAGTGCGACAACTTCATCGTTACCCCCCACCTGGGCGCCCAGACCGTGGACGCCGCGGAGAAGATTGGCGCGCACATCATCGGCAAGGTGAAAGAGACGCTGGCGCTGGCGTAATTCTGAAACAGCAAGACCGATGCGGATTTGCTTCCGCATCGGTCTTTTTTATGTTGAAAACCAGTAAAAAATCAAAATTCCATACTCCAGAAACGTCAGGGCGGGAAAGCCCAGTACAAATTTCCAGTGTTTGGTTTTGTGGCGGAACCAGTACATCCCCAGCCAGCCCCCGGGGCCGCCTCCCAGCAGCACCGGCAGGAACAGCCTTTTTTCCGGAATCCGCCGGCGGGAGCGCCGGGCCAGCCCCTTGTCCCAGCCCATGAGACAAAATGCCGCCCCGTTGACCACAAACAAATAGAGCCCCAGAAGATTCATATTTGTGCCCCCTCGGTTTTTCCCGTTTGAGCGGCAGTAAGCCGTCTGCACAGCGGAATTATAGCATTCCGCTGTACAAAAGTCCAGCGTCTTTTCTTGACACATTTCCGCAAATCGACTACAATAAACACCATGAGAGAAGGAGGAATTTTTATGGAAAACAACAACCTGGGCTACCGTGCCCCGAATGCCAGAGCGCTTTTGCCCATCGGCGTGTTTCTGGTGCTCTACCTGGGCAGCGGCCTGCTCTTTGAGTACGGTTTGAAAATCGAAATGGGCTTCTACCAGACCCCGGCCATCGTGGTCTTTCTCATCGCTCTGCTTGTGGCCTGCGTCCAGAATCGGGCGCTGAATTTCGACGCCAAGCTGAAGGTGATGGCCAACGGCGTGGCCGACGAAAATATTTTGACCATGTGCCTGGTCTTTTTGACCGCCGGCGCTTTCTCCGGGGCCATCTCCGCCGCCGGCGGCGCGGACAGCACCGTCTACCTGTTCCTGAGCTATATGCCTCCCCAGCTGGCGGTAGCGGGCCTGTTTCTGATCGCCTGCTTCGTGTCCCTGTCCATGGGCACCTCCACAGGCACCATCTCCGCTCTGGCCCCCTTTGCGGTGTCCATGAGTCAGGCCACCGGCTTTGACATCGTGCTGTGCATTGCCGCCGTGGCCTCCGGGGCCATGTTCGGCGACAACCTGTCCATGATCTCCGACACCACCATCGCCGCCGTGCGCACCCAGGGCTGTGAGATGAAGGACAAATTCCGGATGAACTTCTTCATCGTCCTCCCCGCCGCCTTGATTGCGTTCATCCTGTTTGTGGTGCTGGCCTGGGGCGGCGCGGGCCAGGTGGATCTCCAGTCTTACAGCATCTGGAAGGTCCTCCCCTATCTGGTGGTGCTGGTGGGCGCGCTGGCCGGTGTGAACGTGTTTCTCATCCTGACGGCGGGCACGGTTTTGAGCCTGATCGTGGGCGTGGCCTCCGGGGCCTTCGCCTGGACCCAGATTTTTGCCGTCATGGGCAGCGGCGTCACCGCCATGTACGACATCACCGTCATCTCCATCATTGTGGCCTGCATTGGGGCCCTGGTCCGGGAGTACGGCGGCATCCAGTGGCTGATTGATTTCGTCCGCCGCCGCACCCGCACCAAGCGGGGGGCCCAGCTGGGCATCGCCGGACTGGTGGCCGCCGTGGATGTGGCCACCGCAAACAACACAGTCGCCATTGTTATGACCGGCTCCGTGGCCAAGGACATCAGCGAGGAATACGGCGTGGACCCCCGGCGCACTGCCTCCCTGCTGGATATCTTCGCGTCGGTGATGCAGGGCATCATCCCCTTCGGCGCACAGCTGCTGTATGCCTCCGCCGGGGCGGGGGTGTCGGCGGTGAAGATCATGCCCTATATGTTCTACTGCTATCTGATGGCAATCAGCGCGTTGATTTTCATTCTGTTCTGGCCCCAGAAAGAGAGCGGAAAAAAGTAACGTTATTTTGCAGTCTTTCGTCCCCCGGCGTCAGGGCCAGGGCCTGTTCCGCCGCCTCCAGGGCCTGAGAGACGCGCCCGACGTGGTATAGGGCGATGCCGCGCAGGTCCCAGGGCAGGCTCCCCCAGGCGGCCGCTTCGCATATGTAGCTGGCGGGCCGGTTTCGGATCTCCAGGGCGCAGCCGGTGAAGTAGAGCACCCCATCCCAGTTTCCCTGGGCGTAGAGCAGGGACGCAAGGTCAATATATGCCTCCCGTAAATGGGGCGCTTCGGCAATGGCCCGCAGATACCAGTCCCGGGCCAGGCCGGAGTGCCCTTTTTCGCCAAACGACCGGGCGATATACCGCATGGAGGCCGCCCGCTCGTCCGCCCAGGTGGCCGACGGCATAGCCAGATGCTTGCTCAGCGTGGCGATGCAGTCGTCCCAGCGGCCCCGGTACATATATTCCCGGCCCAGGTAGTGCATATTCCGGTCGTCCTCCGGGTCCTCCCGGACGGACAGCTCCAGCAGGGGCAGGTACTGGCCCCGGGATTTGGCGGGGTCCGGGTGGTGGTCCAGCTGCACCCCCAGGGCCTGGACCGGCCTGCCCCTGGGGGATGGCAGAGTCCACTCCAGCACCTCGTGGACCGGGTGGACCCACCGGAAGCCGTGTCTGGCGTGGACCTTTTCGCTCCAGAACACCACACCCTCAGAGCCGTCCGGGTTGAAGGACCAGGTATAGCGGTAGGAAATCTGGCTGACGCCGGGGCCCCAGGCCCGCTCCAGCGCCGCCCGCCAGCCGGGGTGAAAGATTTCGTCCAAATCGGTGCACACGCACAGGTCCATGTCTGGAGGGACCAGGTCCAGGGAGCGGTTCCGGGCCGTGTCAAAGCGCCAGGGGGAGACTGTCTCTACCGTGACCTGTGCCCCTCTCTGGCGGAGCTTTTCCGCCGTATCGTCGGTGGAGCCGGTATCCAGCACAACCACACAGTCCGCTTCGGACATAGAATCCATCCATCGCTCCACGAACTGGGCCTCGTTTTTGCAGATGGCGTAAACGCAAACCTTGTAGTTTCCCATAATAACCTCCTTGAAAAGAGCCGGCGTTCCCAGAACGGGAACGCCGGCTGATTTTGACTGGCTGCGGAATCAAGTGGCAATCACACCGGCAGTCCTCAGCGAGGCCAGCAACTCATTGATCGTGTCCACGAGCTCCGGGGTTCCAGCGCCCGGATCCACATCCGCCACTGCAGGGCCAGGGGTGATGGCAGGACCGGCAGGGCCGGTGGGACCCTGCGCGCCCGTTGCGCCGGTAGCGCCTGTGGCGCCGGCAGGGCCGGTGGGCCCCTGAGGACCGGCAGGACCGGCAGGGCCCTGGGCTCCCGTTGCACCGGCAGGGCCGGTGGGCCCCTGCGCGCCCGTTGCGCCGGTAGCGCCTGTGGCGCCGGCAGGGCCAGTGGGCCCCTGAGGACCAGCAGGACCGGCAGGGCCCTGGGCTCCCGTTGCACCGGTGGCGCCGGCAGGACCGGCAGGACCGGTGGGGCCCTGGGCACCCGTTGCACCGGCAGCGCCGGTAGCGCCTGTGGCACCGGCAGGGCCGGTGGGCCCCTGAGGACCGGCAGGACCGGCGGGGCCCTGAGCTCCCGTTGCACCGGCAGCGCCCGTGGCGCCCGTTGCGCCGGCAGGGCCGGTGGGCCCCTGAGGACCGGCAGGACCGGCGGGGCCTTGGGCACCCGTTGCACCGGCAGCGCCCGTTGCGCCGGCGGGGCCGGGAATGCCCTGGGGCCCGGTGGGGCCTATAGGATACTATAAATTAGTACAATCATGCCCGAAAATTAACGCGGGGCATATTCTCCCCGTCTAGGCGTATCTCTTGAATGATTCCATGCCACATATCGCGGCGTTGAACTGCGGTGAAGGAGGGGTAGAACGTAGGGAGGCCGTCTTGCAGCAGCTCACGCAAGCCCTGAAAATCTGGCGCTGGGGGCGGTTCTGTCTCCTGCGCCTCCTGGAGCTGGGCGGAATATTTAGCCCAGTCTGTCCGGTACTGGTCCATATCGATGAGCTCATTGATATACAAATCTTTGAGCCGGTCCATTTTTCGCTGTATTGCAGCGCAATCTATCTTCGGACGCTTCGCCTGGGCTGCATCGATATTCCATCTGGCTTGCCAGCGGTCCAGCTCTGTGGATATATTCTGTAATAGCCATTGCTCCAGCTTTTCCTCACTCATTTGTTTCCTGTGCGTGCATTTGTGATAGATGGTCGCATTGCGGCAGCGATAGGAACGGTATTCTTTCCCGCACTTTGTGCCAGCACAACTTCCAGTCATCTTGAAGCCACATTCCGTGCAAACCACCAAGCCGGAAAAGAGATATACCCGCCCGCTCTCATTCTGGCGGACGGACCGGCTCTCCAGGAGTTTCTGAACCGCGTCAAATTCCTCTGGTGGGATCAGCGGCTCACAGTAAGCCGTATTCCCACGGTATTCTCCCTTGTATAAGGTATTTTTCAGCATCTTGCGAGCGCTGCGGTCCCAGAGCATGACCCCATACATATCTCTGATATAAGCCATTGCGGCATTGACAGAAGATTTTTCGCGGTATGTGCGGAAAAACGCCCGGACAATTTCCGCATTGTCCGGATCCGGAACCACGCGCTTGTCCTGGATCCGCAAGCCCAGCGGGAGAGAGCCGGAAATCACTTCTCCCCGGGCCACCTTGTTTTCAAACACAAACTTGATCCGGTCGCTGTCCCGGTCGCTTTCATCCTGCGCCACCGAGAGCCGGATATTGATGTACAGCCGGCCGTTTGTGGTTTCCGTGTCATAGTGCTCCTGCGTGGTTTTCCAGGCTACGTTGTGAGCGTCCAGAATCTCCTGTATTTTATAATAGTCGGCCACGCTGCGGAACCAGCGGTCCAGCTTGATAAACAGGATAACGTCGATCTTTTCTGCCTTAACGTCCTCCAGCATCCGCATAAATTCTTTCCGGTTGGTATATTTCTTCCGGGCGCTTTTGCCTTCGTCCACGTACACCCCGGCGATGGCATAGTTATTTGCCCGGGCGTACTCCTCCAGGTTGTCCCGTTGGGCCTGGAGGGAATAGCCCTGTTTGGCCTGCTCCTCTGTAGATACGCGGATATACAGCGCCGCGCGGCGGATGGCAGGGACCGAATTTTTATTGTTTCCCATGTGAAAATCCCCCTTGAATATCACTAGAATATGCGATATAATAGAGGGGCAGTATGAATCCCGGCAAAAGATTTTACTGCCCTTCTTCCGCCTCCAGTGTTCGTGCACTGGGGGCGGGATTTTTATTGAAAAATGTCGAAAAATATGGTAAGCTGAATCTGCGCTGCCAGTAACGGTAGGCGGTTGGCCCTCCCGACGGAGGGCAGCTTCTGCCCTCTGATCTTTGGAAAGGGGGGCTGTCCAGTGGTTACATATGGTGAACTGTTTCAGTACACACTTGTCATCATCGGCATAATTGCCCTGTTCATTCAGGCCAATAAAAAGAAGTAACCGCCCGGCTTCCCAACCTGCGGTTACTTCTTTGTAACTCATAGAGGGGCCAACCGCTTACCGGCAGCGCCCTTTCTATTTTCCAGTATAACCGCCCGATATTGATTTGTCAAGTATTCCTCCAGAACTGCCCCCCGGAGACAGCTACTCTCCGGGGGAGGTATGCAAGAGGAAGTTTTTAATTTGCGCATTTGTTGCACGGGCTTAATCCACGGGATATGGCCTCAGACAGTGTGGATGGGTAGTATCTTCCACCGTTACAACTAGAGCTGTAATGATATCTTTTCCCGGTCTTGGTTACATACACAGTTCTGCTCTCTTGCTGAGGTTTCTCTACTGTGGTTTCCCTTTGTACCTCAAAGGTGCCGACATAAATTCCTGTAGGCATATTAAGGGTCTGCATATAGCCGCTATACACAAAGCCTACTTTAGCGTTATCAGCTATCTGTAAATCTTTGAACCCTTCCACGCCAGCAGAATCAATAATGGCCATATCTCCAAATTCCGTCTTGATTGTGCGATATTTGTATTCTCCGAAGGTGCCATGAGCTCCGATCTTCCCATCTGCATACATAAAAACCAGTTCCATTCCTTTTTGGTCGGAATCTAGGTTGAAAATTGCAGCTGGGGCTTTCATTGCTCCGTTAAGATATTCTTTCGATGGAAGGGATGGATCCCTATTCTTTTCGATGTTTGTGAATCTCTCGACATATTTTACGTTTGGCGGATAGGTGTCCACGGAAGCGTATCCTGTGCGGAGCAGTTTTTCATTAAACATTTCCCCCTCAACATAAGCATACGCAAGAATACGCCCATATTGATCCCGCTCTTGAATGTCGAACTCCAATTCTACCTGGGTATTTTCTAAATAATACCTTGTAAAATTAGCGGCAGCTTTACCAGCCTCAGTATTTTTGCTGGCAGTGGGATGTACGCTTTCAGGTGTATCCACTCCGATCAACCGGACAGTTTCTTCTCTTCCGTCAAAACCGACTACAAAAGTATCTCCATCAATAACCCTGACTACATCATAAAGTTGTGTTACGATTCTGACTGTTTTTGTTTCTGGGTTCCAGTATGTTTTTGCACCAATAGAATCTGCGATAAACGCTGCAGGGACCATTGTGCGGCCATCTATGGTTTGTGCAGGAACATCAAGAGGAATTTCTTTGCCGTTGATGTTAGCTGTAGTGCTCCCGATTTGTAGTTGAACCGTAGTATCATCCTTAACAGCTATTGCAGTTTTGGTCTCTGAGTTCCAAGTAACGGAAGCACCTATGGCTTGCATAATCGGAGAGAGCGGAACCAAGGTGCGGCCATCAATGACTTGTGCTGGCACATCGGATTCTAGTTTTTGCCCGTCAACGTAAACATCAATGGCCCCCGCACTGGTGACTAACATTAACAAGGCTAAACATATAGAAACGAGTTTTTTCATAACCTTTCTCCTCTAAAAAAATTCGAAAATTGGCTCTTGACAAAATAAAACAAACGCTCTAAAGTGTGCCGTACAAATAACTGAGGAGGTTGTCCACGTGACAAGATAGAGAGCAACTCTTTCTTAGCCCGCTGGCCTGGTTGCCAGCGGGCTTTCCAAATCCGCAAACGCTTGCGGATTTGCGGTTATTATCAGACCAAACTAAACCAAATCCCACCAGTGCCATCTAAATTAGAACCATAAACGACCTTGGGAGCTGGATCGTTTGTATCAACTACAAAAGAAATAAATCCTTCCGTGGTACCACCAGCGTATGCGCTTCCCTTAAAGGATGGGGATGGATCTACAGTTGATATTCTTTCATATTCGGCATTTGTGGAACTAAACGCAGTAAAATCGCGTTTGTTCATATCCACAGACTGGTCTGTAGAAACAGAATTGATAGTAACTTTTACTGCGGCAAGAATATATTCTTTATCCGTTGTTGGACTATCATTAAAACGATTGGCCTCCCGGATCAGGGCCCATGCTGTTTGTCCTCGGTATGCGTTTGTGATTTCTACGGTTGCTGTATAAGACCCCCAATATTCGGTAACTTTAATTTCCTGAGCTGTACAATCGGAGCGGGATTTGTTCGGCTATAATTTGTGCTGGGAACTGTAGAAGGAGTAGTTGGTTTAGTTTGCTGGTTTTTAGAAGTTAGTACGATGGTCGATGCAGCTCCATCCCATGAGACATTAAGCCCGAGTGCTTCAGCAACGGTGCGCACAGGAAGGTAGTTTCGTCCGTTTAGGATGAACGGTTCTACGGAATTTCCATTTTCATCGACCAAGTCTAGTTGTTTACCATCCAAAGTTACTTTTATGTTTTTGAAGGTTAGCTCTTGGGTAATCGTTCCTACTTGTGCCGCTACAGGAAGTACCATAGTCATCAACAAAAACATGGTAAGCATCCCCAACCAAAATTCTTTTTTCTTCATAATCTTTCTCCTTTACAAAAATGTCGAAAATTAGCTCTTGACAAAATAAAACAAACGTTCTAAAATTTATCATGCAATTACGGAGGAGGTTTGAAATATGCTAGACAGAAATCAGCTAATCCAATCCATCACGGAACTGCTAATGAGGGCTTCGGACGTGGAATTGGAAATAATCTACCGAATCGTAAGCAAGTACATCAAACACTAGCCAGAGGGGCTGAACCGGACTGCGGTTCAGCCCTTTGTCATTTCTTCGGCCATCTTTGCCAAAACCAGCCAATCACTTTCATCCAGTCTGGACAGCATTGTAATAAACCTCCGCTTAAATCCGTCCGATTCGTCGCTAAGTAATGGAGTCATGAAATCTGCAATCTCCTGCGCCTTACTCAGTTTGACAAACATTTCGCCTTCTCCGTCTCTAAGCCAGGATTGATTTACATTGAATTTCATGCAAATCAATGAAATAACTTGATTTGACGGAATTCTGCGCCCTGTTTCATATCCGGTGATTGTGTTCTGCACAGAGCCGATTTGCTCTGCGAATTCTTGCTGAGTAAGCCCCAGTGATTTTCGCAACTCTTTTATCCGCTCGTTCAAAAAAAAGCCCTCCTTCCAAGTGCAAGCATAGCACAAAAAAACCGCGCTGTCAACAGAAATCGCAATGTCAACAAATTTGGGGTTGACAAATAGCGCGTTGCGCTGTAATATAATCGCGTAGACAATATGGAAGGGAGGAACACAAATGTCTGACACAAGTAAAGATATCCTTCGCACATTCGACGCGCTGCTGAAGAGAATCGACGACACGCAGAAAGAAAAACTGCTGTGCTTCGGTGAGGGAATGGCCTTCATGGCAGAGCAGCAGGCCGCCCAGCAGGCGGCGGAGAGGGGGTGAAAA
>ERZ777306.3069-NODE-3069-length-18641-cov-7.658722_pt1 | contig 18641 bp, 20 predicted proteins | sample MGYA00374966_ERZ777306 | MGnify/ENA primary metagenome ERZ777306 (study PRJEB29329, sample SAMN06343882) | mouse gut metagenome | isolation source: Mouse cecum | place: Austria: Vienna | collected 2014-11-15 ...
CCGCGCATGTTTCCGGCGGCTCCACGCAAAGCTGCCGCATCGGGTTCTGGATTATTGAGTTTTACTAAGGAGGGCTGAATATGAGAAAAGTTAACATAATTTCAGGGGGGGGGGTACTTTTACAGCGTAAGTACCCTGTAAAGAAACAGGCCGGAGGTGGCAGGGAATGACGCCGAAGGACTGGAATACGCAGGATGAAGCCATTGCCGCGGCAAAGGCGGAGATATTGGCGGCGATCGGGGATACGGATGCAAGGCTGGAACTGGGCATGGTGAAAAGCGTGCAGAGGGGAGTTATCACGTTTCATTCAACGAAAAATGAAACGGTTAAAATAAGCCCTGTTGATATTACAAAATCTGTAGTTTTACATGGAGGTGCAATGCTACAGATTGCAAATACAAATCGCGAATCAGATTGTTGGGATGCTCAACTTCAGTTGGTGGATACAACAACGATAAACGCGACTAAAAATTATAATGCCAATGGTCTTGTTAGCTCTGTATCATGGCAGGTCATTGAATTTTACTAAAAGGAGGGAATGAAAGATGTTCAGATATGCACAAATTGACGAAAACGGTTATATCATTTCGGACAGCCATCTTTCCGGCGTTGTGGAGGCGGAAAACATGATACCGCTTGCGCCGGATTTCGATTTGACAAACAAACGCTGGAACGGGACAGGCTGGGAAAAATATGAACCGGAGCTGGAACCAGTGCAGCCGGATAAAACGCAGGCGGATATGGACTACATAAAAATGATGATAGGGGGCGCGGCAGAATGAGCGAAAATTTTGCAAAGGTGAAAAATTATTATGAGGGCGGATGTTGGACAAAAAAGCAGGTTGGCGATGCCGTGGCAAAGGGTTGGATCACAGTGGAGGAATACCGTGAGATTACAGGGGAGGATTATGTTTCTGTGCCGACACAGCTGGACGCGATACAGGCGGCTGTGGAGAAATCTAACGAGGAACTGCGGCAGGAGGGTGCGGACGCGCTGACAATGGAGCTGCTGGAAGGGGGTATCCTGTGATGCGGATGCTTGTTGAGAGCCTGAAACGACTGTTTGCAAATGGGAATGTGACGGAGGTAAAGTTGGCGCAGATGGCGGCGGTCGGAACCATAACGGAAGAAGAAAAGGCGTATATCATGGCAGGGATTGAGAAAGGGGCGTAAGCATGGAGAGTTTACATAAAATATCGGGGGGGGGGCACTTTCTAGCAGATAGTTTCCCCTGTGCCGCGGCAAGTATGTGCCGGTCGGGAGGTGTCTGCGTATGAGCATGGCACCGAAGGACTGGGATGAAATCAGAAGTAAAATTACAAACCCTGTTATTGGGGCGATCGGTGAACCGGACGATAACGGGGCAACTGAAAATCTGGGCACGCCCACGGCAAAACTGAATGCTATTTTGGGAATTACGCCCAAGGTAGTCTGCAAGGGTTACATGGGCACTGTCTTTACGCTGTCGAGATCAGATAAATATTACAAGGACATTGTGACGGAGATAACAGAGGATTCCATTTCTGTCGGAAATGATTTATACATCAATGTCATTCCTGTCCCGTTGGGGACATGGAAGATCAGGATTGGTGTAAACGGCATGACGATTAATACGTCTATCAATGTTGAGGAAATCGGAAAGGTATATACATTTTCCTATTCGTCTTATAAAACGATTGCAGAGTTTTCCGTGCCTGGTACATATTCTGTCAAAATACCAGATGATGTGAGCGAGATTTATCTTGACGCCGCAGGGGCTGGCGGCGGCGGGGGCTATTATGATTATTCATCTGCTAAAGGCAAAGGCGGTGGAGGCGGAGCCGCAGTAGTGAATAAAAAATATACAGTTACGCCTGGTTCAACGATTAGCGTTACGGTTGGCACAAAAGGGGATGGAGCCGAGTCAAAGGTAGAAGGTAATCAGTTTGTCTATATAGATGGAACAGACGGCACAGCTACGGTAGTTGGAAATTTAATAACCCTTCCTGGAGGACAATCAGGAGATAATGGGGGAACAAAGGGAGGAACGGGCGGAGGCAATGGCGGTGCAATGGGACTATACGATGCCAAAGGCGGTAATGGTCAAAGCGGGGCATTAGGCCGCGGAGGCGATGGCGGTCCTGCAAAGAGTGGCTATAAACAGCCTGGGGGTGGCGGGGGCAGCTATGGGAGTGGCGGCGATGCAGGCAATGCGTTTCCTGAAACAGATGGCAATGATGGCAGTAAAGGCGGTGGCGGCGGTGCAGCGGGACCTCGTAAAAAGAGCGGCGATGGCGGCCACGGATATGTAAGGTTTAAGTATGGAATCCAGGTAAATGCATAGAGGGGATGGAAAAATGAATTATGCAATGGTTTTGCTGGGCAGAGTAATCGACGTATTAAAAGACCAGAACGAAAAACCCTGCTGGCCTCCGGACCAGAACGGAAATCCGGTAACGGCAGTGCCTTGTGATGATACGGTAACGGTTGGTATGGTGTATGACGCTGGGACAGAGATATTTTCAAAGCCTGTGCTGATAAAACAGGAAATCCCGCCCCGCCTGCCAACGCCGGAGGAAGCCATGCAGGCAAAGCTGGACTACATCATGATGATGGCGGAATAGGCAAAAACAGAGGGGAGGCGGAGGGATGATGCAGAGTGAAGAAATACTCCGGACGATTCTGGCAGCTGTGATTGGCGGCAGCGGGGTTGTTGGCCTGCTGTTTTACCCGATACGGGTTTATATCGACAAGCAGATCGAGCGGCATATGCTCCAGAATGAGTTTGAGATCAGGCGACGGCAGATTAACAGCGAACTGGACGAATGTTACAGGCAGTGCTTTTTCTGGATACAGTTCTATATCACGACAGGCGAAGCGGGGGACAATCTGGAGCAGGCGTTCCAAAAGCTGTATCTGGCTGAAGAACGGAAAAAGGCACTTGAGAATGAAATGCTGGCGAGGACGGGAGGCGAACAATGAAGCGGGGCGCGCAATGCGGACGGCGTTCATGGAAAATCAACAATGACACGATGACAACGATTGTTTTGTTTTCGTTGTTTTTTTGTGCCGCCGTTACCATAGCAGGGCTGGTTCTGGGAGCCTTCGACCATGATGTCAGTGCTGTGATTGACAGTACACACAGGATTTTTGGTACAGAACTGGGTATTTGCGGCCTGATGAAGATTTACGATAAGGGGGTGGAACGGTCTGAGCGGAAAGCTGCGGAGCGGCGAAAACGAAGGGACAGGAAGGCTTCGGAAATCAGTCCTGAATGTGAAGAATGGAGGAATGCAGATTGAATGATAAATACAAGGTTACGCTTCAAAACCTGTTGACAGTGAAAAGCATTGTCACTATTGTTTTAACGCTGGTTTTTTCGTACTTGTCTGTTGCAGGGAGAATCAGCGGAGAACAGTTTTTAACAATATTCTCCGTGGTGGTGGCGTTCTATTTTGGGACGCAGTACCAGAAAGGGAAGGGGGAGCGCGGCAGTGACGAATGAGGAATTTATAGAATGTATTGGCAGGGCGGCGGTGAAGGAATATACACGGTTCAAAGTTCTGCCTTCGCTGACAGTAGCACAAGCCATTCTGGAAAGTAACTGGGGGCGTTCAGGGCTGTCACAGAAAGCGCATAACTATTTTGGTATGAAGGCGGGGAGCGGCTGGAAGGGCGCGACATACAGCGCGAAAACGCAGGAACAGACTCCGGCAGGGAAACCCTTCACGGTCAATGCCGATTTCAGGGCTTATCCCAGCCTGCAGGCTGGTATCAGGGGCTATTATGTATTTTTGCAGTATCCCAGATACCACAACCTGAAAGGCGTAACGGACTATAAGGAGGCGTGCAGGCTGATCAGGGCCGATGGCTGGGCAACGGATGTGAAATATACGGACAAGCTGATCGGCCTGATTGAGAAATATGGACTGGCAAGGTTTGACGAGGAGGTGTTGGAAGTGGTGGAAAAGGATGAGATCATCGTAAAACGGAAGGACGGCAGTTCTGAAAAAATCAGGCTGGATATGATCCGGAAGGACGGGCATGTATACCCCTATCTGAGGGAGCTTGCCGAGCCGCTTGGCTATCGGATCAGCAGTCAGGGACGGGTGCCTGTCCTGATTGAGGAGTAACCGGATAAAAAGCCCTGAACGGGGCCTTTTATAATATAAAAAGAAAAAATAAAAACAATAAAACAAAAAATAAGTATATTTTGAATTTGAAGGAGCGTGTATACTTATGGATAGTTTTATTGGATGGATAGGCGGAAAAAAGCAGCTGCGCAGGGAGATCATAAAGAGGTTTCCTGCGGACGGCGTGAAGAGGTATGTGGAGGTTTTTGGCGGGGCCGGATGGGTCCTGTTCGGGAAGGAGCCACATGAAAAGGAAATCTATAATGATGTCAATTCGGAGCTGGTGAACCTGTTCAGAATGGTAAAAAGGCATCCGGAGGCACTGGAACAGGAAATATCCCTGACGCTGAACAGCAGGGAGGAGTTTGCACGGCAGCTTGCACAGCGGCCGGATGGGCTGACAGAGCTGCAGCGGGCGGCACGGATGTATTATCTGATCAGGGTTTCTTATGGCTGCAAGTTGAATACATATGGCATGAACCAGAGGGATGCTTCGGTAATCAAAAACCTGCAGACGGTCCACCAGCGGCTGAAAAATGTGGTGATTGAAAATAAATCCTTTGAAGAAGTCATCCGGCAGCATGACAGAAAAGATACTCTGTTTTACTGCGACCCGCCTTATTATAAGGCCGAGAGGTTTTATGACATTGGCGGAGGCTCTTTCGGCAGGGAACAGCATGTCCTTCTGCGGGATTTGCTGGCCGGTATTGAGGGAAGGTTCGTTTTGTCCTATAATGATGATCCGTTTATATGGGAACTTTACAAGGGCTTTTCAATCGAGCCGATAGAGAGAAGCAATAACCTTGGGGTCGTTGTTGGCGGAAAGAAAACGTATAAAGAATTGATAATCAAAAACTTCTAAACTGCTTATTTTTTTTTCGAGAGTAAATTACAGTTGAGGTAATAACGGAGAGGAGACAGTCTTATGGTTAAAATCAATTTGCTGGCAATATTGGAAGAGGAAGGCATAACACAGAGCCGTCTGGCGGAGCTGACAGGTATCAGGCCTGCAACAATTCATGAGATGTGCAGGGGCACATGTGAACGGATCAACCTGAAGCATCTGAAAAAGATTTGCGATACGATTGGCGTTTGCGCAGAGCATATTTTGCATTACGATCCTTATGAAGAGCAGGATGAAAATGAATAATTAAAAGCATGTAAAAAGCGGCTTCAAGAATGATTCAAAACGGGTTAAAAAGTACGGTGAAAAGCCGTTTTTTTAATGCCTGTAAATTTATTATTCTTGATGCCGCTTTTTATTATTCTTGATGCCGCCTTACATTGAGCAAAAGTTTAGAACTTATCCGTAAATAAGATGAAGCAGGATGTGCGCGGATAATTTACGGATAGGTTCTCAGTTGCAGGCGATAAATTCACCGATGGTAAATTCTGCGGTTAGGGTGTAATTGTCGTAATCGCCTGTGCCGCGGAAATCTGAGACAGTCTTTACCAGACGATATTCTCCGGGGGGCAGTTCGCCGTAAAGCCAGCCCCAGCTGACCGTAAGCGTTTGGGGTTCGCCCTTTGGCAGGTTATACGCTTCCATAGTAAATGCCCCGTTTTCAATGGCATAGGGCAGATTGCTCCATTCTCCGTTTTGCAGCTTTTGCAGCGTATAGGCGGCACCAAATTGCAGCTCGGCGTTTGTGTTGTGAAACAGGCGGAAGGACGCGCCGCAGGGCGTGACGCTGCCCGGCAGTACGGACAGCGAAATTCCATCGGGCAGAGTTTCAGGCAGGGCTGGCAGGGTGGGAACGATGACAAGCCGCTCTGTGGACGCCTGTGCGGGGTAGGTTTCCGCTATGTCGTCATACCACGCGAAAACCCTGTCACCGGCCTGTATGGCTTCGGGTGTGCCGGCCGTGCCGTCCGCAAAGAAGGTCAGGGCGGCGCCCCGAGGGGCGGAAAGATGGAGGGAACCGCCGTCTGTCGTGATGAGCAGTCCATTTTCCGTTATGGCAGTTTCTTCTACGGTATGCAGATGCACATCGAGGGCCTGTTCCGCAAGATGCAGCAGGACAGCCTCGGCATACGGCGGCTGGGAATCTTCCGCGGGAATGATGCAGGCGTCGCGTTCTTCCAAGAGGTCAGATGCGGGCAGACGTTGACCGGTCTGCCCGTCAAGGAAAAGGGTCTTATCTGTAATCTGGAAAGCAGCTGCGCCGGTTCCTGTGGAGATGCTGGCGGAAACAGGCATACGGCTGGCTGTGCCGTCCAGTATGATTTCTGCAATACGGCCTTTTGCCGGAGTCTGGCGTGATAATGCGGTTTCTTCCGTGGGCGGCGTATTCTGCCCGCAGGAAGGGAGGCACAGGAGCATTAATGCTCCGATTGCACCCGCAAAAAATTTCTGTTTTTTCATATGTTTACCCCCTTTATGTTTTGTCTTATAGAAAAGGACGGAGATTCGACGGAAAAAGTTCCCATAAGAATGTATTCGTCACAAAAAGACGCGCCAATTCCTTTCACATGAAATTTTGTCCTGCCATATAGTAGAAAAAAAGATGGAATGGTGAGGAAAATGGCTATAAATAATAACTGGTATGAAACAAGTGAAGATATGGTAATGCCGCTGCCTTTGACGGAGGAACAGATTGGGGAGCTGCCGGAGAGCAGCCTGACGGAAGAAATGACGGAGGACGCGACGAGCAGGCTTTACCCGGGCATACATTGGCCGCCAACCACGAATGTAATCGTGATCCCCTTGATTCCTGGTATTACAATGTTTGGCTATATCCGCTTCTTTAACGCAAGCCCTGCCGCAAATGATGTGGATATTTATGTGAATGGGAGAAGGGTGGCGTCTAACCTTTCCTACCAGAATTTTACGGAATATATGAAAGTTTTCCCCGGATATTACCGCGTTGCCGTTTTTGCGGCGGGCACAAGGACGAATCCACTGACAGTGACGAATATCAACATCGCGCCGAACCGCATTTATACGGCGGCTGTAATCGGGATGCGGGGGGATATCAGTCTGGAGCTGATTAATGATAACCGCCGTTCGCTTGACGGGAACATGGCTTATGTGCGTTTTGTACAGCTTTCGCCGAACGCGCCCCGGATGGATGCGTATTGGGATGACAGCCTGATTTTGGAGGATATCAATTATCAGGAGGTCAGCCGTTATCTGGCGGTAACGCCGGGAGAGCATAACCTGAAGCTGCGGGAATATATCAGCGGGAATGTTCTTCTGGAAGACCCTTCTATTCAGGTGGAGGGCGGTAAGGCTTACACCATTTATATTGTTGGTGATATGTATACCGACAGAAGGGGATTGCAGGTTGTGATTCCTCTGGAGGGTACGACATATTTGCAGTTTTAACAGTGTGTGAGAAGCAGACGCGGAGGATTCAGAATTGCTATGGCTTCTGCGGCATAAATAAGGGAAAGTATATGTGAAGTGAATGTTCTGACCACCCGTTTAACGGGTGGTTTTGATTGTCTGTCTGATATTCTTATCCCACCTGTGTTTTTTTGGAAAAGTGTCTTGACAGAAGGATAACGCCATGTTATATTTTATTTGTCAACACCGTGTTATACATAGAGGAGGACACATTATGGTACAACAAATATCTGATGCAGAACTTGAAATTATGAAAATCGTATGGGGAAACCCGGAGGAGGTGACGCTGTTCCCCTATATCATGGACGGGATGGCGGCCAGGGGTAAACCCTGTCAAAAAAACACCTTAATTGTGCTGCTGTCGCGGCTGATGAACAAGGGCTTTTTGAGTGCAAAAAAAATTGGACGCCGCAACGAATATACTACGCTCATTTCGGAAACAGAATACCAGACAGCGCAGACGAAAAATTTCCTGAATAAGATTTATGAGGGGAGCGCAAAGGGGCTGGTTTCTAATTTGATTTTGGGCGACCTGCTGGCAGACGAGGAATATGAGGAATTGAAACGGCTGCTGGAGAAAGGAAAAGGGCAGCAATGAACGCAATTTCGAAAATTTTCCTGTCTATGTCCGTTTCCGGCAGTTTGCTTATTCTGACCCTGTTGTTAGGAAAACGATTATTGAAAGACAAAATCAGTCGGCAGTGGCAGTATTACATCTGGCTGGTTGTTGTTTTTCGGCTCTTGTTCCCGTTTGGACCGGAAGTGAGCCTGATGGGGAAGGCATATCAGGCTGTCGATCGGGCAATATCCCAGACTGCTCCTTTACCGCCACAGCAACAGTCCCCGCAAAACGCTCCGGGAGGCAATTTTGCTCCCGCTGTTGGGGCGGAGCAGCACAATGAAACGGTGAATAGTCTTGCAGATGATGTAACAACTGCCTATTCGCTTCAAGATATTGGAGTGTTGTTAATCAATCATATCTGGCTGGTTTGGCTGGCGGCTGCGCTGGGTCTGCTGATACGGAAAATAACAATCTATCAGGGTTTTGTACGGTATATCAGGGCTGGATTAACCCCGATTTCTGACATTGGGCGATTAGACGAACTTTCCATTGTCGCGGAGCAATCAGGTGTCAAAAAGCCGATTGAGTTATGTGTCAATCCGTTGGTTTCTTCCCCATTGCTGATTGGATTTTTCTATCCATGTATTATACTGCCCAGCGCAGACATTCCCGAAAAGGATTTTCAGTATATCATACTGCATGAACTGACGCATTATAGGCGGCGGGATATGTTTTATAAATGGCTGGTTCAATTTACCGTCTGTCTGCATTGGTTTAATCCGTTGGTTCATCTCATGAGCAGGGAAATTACCAAGGCTTGTGAGTTTTCCTGTGATGAAGCCGTCCTCGCAAAAATGGAGGGCGGCAACGCACAGGAATATGGACAAACCCTTCTTGACGCGATGGCGGCGGTTGGGAGATACAAGGAAAATCTTGGGGCTGTCACATTAAGCGAAAATAAACAGTTTTTGAAAGAAAGGTTAGATGCAATTATGAAGTTTAAGAAACAATCAAGATCAGGCAGGATATTGACTGCCGTGCTGACACTGTGTGTAGTTCTGGGAGCGGCCTTTGTTGGTGTCTATTCGCTGGGGCCAGTCACAGCGAATGCCCATGAGGTATCTCTCCCAGGTACGCCATTAGACACCACCGGCAGGCCCTCGCTGTCGCTGAATGTCAGCAGCGCCGCTGTAAATGTGCTGGCGGCGGCGGACAATCAGATTTCGGCTGAATACAACAGCGATGTTTATATGGTAAACATCAGCCAGCAGAACCGCGACTGGAAGGTTTCAATCTCCTGCAAAACCAGTACGAACACAAATGATGAAACAATCAAGCTCTATCTTCCCAACGTGGATTACAGTGATGTGAAATTGAAAGCCGATAACGGGTATCTGACCTGCGGCCTGATCCGATCCGGCAATATCGTGGGCAATTTCAATATGGCTTCCGTCTTTTTAATCTTGCCGGAGGGATTTTCCGGCTCGGTAAACGCCATTGCCGACAGTGGATATTTCCAGTTGGTTTCCCAAGATGATTTCAAAAATACCACCACCACCATTACCGACAACGGCGATTGGGGCGAGATTTACAAGCCGAAGAATTTCAAGGAAAACGGGAATACTTCCACATTTACAGACGGCACAGGGGCAAATACAATTCGGGTTACGCGAAAAGGCTCCGGTGTTATGGGGATTTATACTTCACAAAGTTTTACCGCTTCTCATGAGTTCCCGGATGATTGGAAGGAACTGTGGCAGGACGAATGGCAGGGCAAGCCCTGGGAAGACGACTGGTGGCAAAATTCCTGGCGGGAAGATGATACCTCCAATGCTCCTGCTGCGACTGACAAGCGGTCTGAAAAAACGAATACAGCTTCTGCGGACATAGAGCGATACTATGAGGCTGGCAGTCTGCCTCTGTTTGAAATCACCTTCCCCCGGCTGGATGAAAAAACGCAAAAGAAATGGCTTGAAAAGCTCTATGAAGATGGGGACTTTACGTTTTTCTCTGTCGCTGCGCGCCGGCTTGACACAAATTCCGCTCTGTTTACCAGCTTCGCCGAAAAAGCGTATGTTGATGGAAAAATGACGTTTTTTTCCACGCTGATAGGCTGCATGGATGAAACGGAGCTGGAACTTTGGCTGGATCGGGCACTGGAGGATGGAAACTGGGCATTCCAATCCATGCTTTTTGATAGGCTGGACAGGAAAGACGAATTTGACGAGCTGAAAGAGAAACAGGAAAAGGAATGGGCCGAGGCGCAGATGGCGGAATATGAGAAGGCAGGCGTCACGATGGTTGATGAAAAGACCTATTATTATCAGGGGCAACTGGTTAATATCTTTCTGGACATCCAGAAGGAAGGCTCCTTCTATACTCTGAATATGAACCCGAAGGGAACCGTTAATATCAAAGTTGTCCGTGATGCAGAAAACAAAATCATAGGCGTTTCCCATATGACCGAGGCGGAAATGACTGAACTGTTTGGGGATATGGGCGGTGACGATGATGATTGGCAGGAAACAGCAGGGGGCAGCACTTGGTATCCCCAGGTTATTCCAATCAACCTGGAAACGATGGCAGATGGAGAGATTATTTGGCTGGGGGAATACACGCTGTCCGACGGGGACAGGATTTGGTATGACTTTTCAGCGGAAACAGGAAATGGCTTGCAGGTTGGCTTTGCCAAACCCGGAGATACCCATTTGAACACGACCTGTTATTCTGTGAAAAACTTGCGTCAGGAAGATGAAACACTGGAATGTTCCGCAAGTTTCACGGTTAAGCCGCCAGTAAAACCTGGAAAATATCAGTTATTTCTCCGAGCCACAGATGGCGCTTTGGGAAATGTAACGGGCAGCATTTCTTTTGGATTTGCGGCATAAGTATCTTAGAAAGTGTCTACACAAATTGAATGGGTTGTGATAAAATGGAGGTATCTTAAAGGACAGGAGAGAAAAAGATGGATGCTTCCTGTCACCGACACGACATAAGTGGCAAAGTATGGGTGTTACTGAATGGATGATTAAACTGCGTCATCTGGTAGAAAGCTGCTTTCTATCCCTGAAACGCTGGAGAGAGATTGCTACTCGCTATGCGAGGACTTCTGATGCCTTTATCACTGCGGGACACGTCCGCCGTATCGCTATTTCGGCTGCTATCTGTGCTTAACTCGTGTAGATACGATCTAAATTCCCTTAAAAACTCTTGTTTTTTCCAAAAAACATGTTATAGTATTTGTTGCGGAATACGGCGAACCGCTGTGGCCTGCTTTCAAAAATGAAAAAACGGAGTGATAGAACATGACTTCCAACCGAAAAAAAGTTCTGGCCTATGGGCTTCTGACAGTGTTAATATGGGCGTCAGCCTTTCCTTTGACAAAAATTGCACAGGAGCAGTTTTCATCCTATTCCCTCGGTTTCCTGCGCTGCGGGATTGCGGCACTTTTCCTTCTGCTGATTGGAAAAATCCGCCATATCCGTCTGCCGAAGAAAAGGGATGTGCCGCTATTTATTCTTTCCGGCGCGCTTGGGTTCGGAATATACCTCATTGCCTTCAACACAGGCATACAGACACTGACCTCTGCTACGAGCAGTATCGTTATTGCAGTTACGCCGATACTGACAGCAATTGCGGCGGTTCGTCTGTATAACGAAAGACTTTCGCCGATTGGCTGGGCTGCTATTTTTTCGGCATTTGCCGGAGTGCTTCTGCTCCTGCTTTGGGACGGCATTTTTTCCATCAATGTTGGCTTGCTCTGGACACTGGGAGCCGCTGTTTCCTTCTGCGGATATAACCTGATTAACCGCAAACTGTCCTCCATGGGCTACAATGCCCTTGAAATTGTAACATACAGTATGCTTTGCGGCGCGCTCCTGCTCGGATTATGGTCTGTACGGGGCATAAACGAGCTGTTTGCCGCGAACCATAAACAAATCGCCGCCATCGTTTACCTTGGGGCATTTCCGAGTGCGGCGGCATATTTCTTCTGGGGTGAGGCAATGTCCTATGCGGAACGCATCAGCGAGGTAACGAATTTTAACTTTGTTACGCCGCTCCTGTCTGCGGTTATGGGCTTTCTGCTTTTGAAGGAAGTCCCGAATGCGGGGACGTTCATCGGCGGTGCGGCCATCATTGCCAGTATTATTGTATTCAATAAAAAAGGAAAAGTATCCTGAAAAATGTTATGTTCTCTTAAGCCGGTCTGCATTAGAATTCTTTTTTCAGCCGGATTTATGAACCAGCCGTTATTTACATACAAAACAGGGGAGAGGCGGCTGCCTCTCCCCATTTTTGTCCTGCTGCATTTCAGCGGCAGTCCCGTTTATTTGTATTTCAAATCACTTATTGATTATAAGTTCCTGCCCAATATAAATCAGGTTCGGGTTTTTAATGGTCTTTCTGTTTGCTTCGTAAATTTCATTCCATTTACTGCCGTTGCCAAGCTGTTCCTTCGCAATCTTCCAAAGCGTATCACCGGCAATGACGCGGTACAGGTCTGTGATAACAGATGTGTCGGTTTCTTCCTTTTCAGCAGGAACAACAGTTTCCGCAGGTGTTACGGTTTCTGCGGGCTCTGCAGGAGCGGCAGGCTCAACGGGAGCAGCGGGCTCTGCAGGAGCAACGGGTTCTGCCGCAGCTTCGCCTGTGATTTTGATTCTGCCCTGAGGCTCTGCATATTCTTTGCCAATTACGCCGCCAAGGGAGTTTACATAGCTGATGAGTGCATCTGCATCAACAATTGCTGTGTCATGCACAAAAGAGCCCTGCGTCAGTGCATAGTATGTATCGCCGCCCTCAGCCTGGAAGCTGTTTACAACAACGGTATAGTCTGCTTTCGGATCGAAAGGCTTGCCGTTTACGCTTGTGATGGTAACGCGGCTGCCGGGCTCTGCTGGTGCGAAGTAGGTAGAATCGGGATACTGTTCGCCGTTCTTATATTCCACGGAGGTATCAACCGTGTATTCCGCGCCTGCAATCTGGGGGAAACCGCCGATTGCCGTCGGGGTGGAGAATGTGGATGCTTCCAGAACCTCAAGCAGCTGTTCGCCTGTGATGGTCACAAGCACGACCGTATTGCCATAAGGGAAAACGGTATACAGCGTATTCATGGAAATTTCACCGGCGGGAACGCTTGCGCGGATGCCGCCGCCGTTGGACAGCGCGATGTCAACGCTGATATCCATGCCCTGCTCCTTGACGTATTCCCGCGCTGCATACAGGTATGCATCGGAGGAGAAGTCGCCGAGGTTTGTTTCTTTTGTCCGGACACCGGGGTCTTTTTCGCCGTCAAGGTCAACTTCTGTCGTTGCGAAAATGCCTTCGTAAATTTCCTTTACTTCTGCCGCATCTGCCGCAACCATTTTCGTCAGTTCCTCGTCATATGCGAAAGTTTCCGCGAATTCTGCCGCGCTGATGAGCTTTGCGGTTTCTTCTTTGGTTTCCTTGTCAACGACAACTGTGCCGATGTTTGCCAGATAAGAGCCTGTGCTGACAATCATGGTTTCGCCGACCATCTGGCCTCCGTCCATCTCTGTGTGGCTGTGTCCGTCTACAATCAGGTCAATGCCTGTTACGGCAGCCGCCAAATCCGTGGACTGTCTGCCTGCGCTTTCCTCGTCTACGCCAAGATGGCAGAGGCAGATGATGTAGTCACAGCCTTCAGCTGTGAGCGCGTCCACCTGTGCCTGCGCTGCCGCGAACATTTCCTTTCCGTCCAAGAACTGCAGGTCCTTTACGGAACTGGGTGCAGATTTTGTCTGAGTTTCCGCTGTATCCAGACCGAAAATACCGATTTTCATGCCGCCTTTTTCCAGAATGGCAGATGCGCCGAAATAAGTGTCATTTGTGCCTTTTTTCAGTACATTAGCCGCCAGAATGGGGACGTTGCCAGCTTTCAGAACTGCCGCGATATCCTGCAATGCCTCAAAGCCGAAGTCAAATTCGTGGTTACCGAGAGAAATTGCGTCATACCCTGCTGTTACGAGATACTCCGCTGCTTTCAGACCTTTTTCGTGGTTTACCAGTGTGGTGCCCTGAGAAAAGTCACCGGCATCCAACAGGATAACGTCCGCACCGAGTCCCTCATAATGGTCCTTCAGCGCTGCCACACCGGCAATACCAATCTGTTCTTCTGTTGTTTCATAATGCCCGTGCATATCGTTTGTGTGCAGAACAACCAGCTTTCCGTCCATATCGTCCGCCAGAACGGGAACAGACAGACCCATTACCATCGCCGCAGAAAGCAGCGCTGATAACACTTTTTTGCCATGTTTCATTTTTTTCCTCCTCCTTAATTCATATAGAAAGCGAGTGATGAAATACAGTTCAAGCATAGCATAAATTTCCAGGAAAAGAAACAGGATTTTTCCTTTTTTGCATCATTTTTTTGCAAAATTCGCAGTCTTCCGTTCTGTATTTGGGCAGGTCCCGCGAAAAATAAACGGGGGCATCTGCCTTGCAATCCTTTCCTGTTTCCTGTATAATTTTCCTGAATCTTAGGAGAGAATGGAGGGGCAATAGCCATGACGAAAAAAGATATTGCGGAGCTGAAACGCCGCCTGAAAAAAGAGGGCTGCACATTTACGAAACTGCGCGGCTGTTATGTGGACAGCCAGAAAAACAGTATTTTACATATTGACGAAACCTTTCTGAATCTTGATGAGGAAGAATTTTTCAAATATCTGGAAATCGCAAAAAAAACGCTTTCCGGCACCATAGGCAACCAGCTTTTGGAGCTGTCCTTCCAGCCCGGGGAGGAGGGTACGGAAAAGCAGAATTTCCTGCTGGGTCTGCGGGACAGCAGGCTGAAATCAGATGGACTGCTGGAACGGTTTTATGAGCTGGTTATTGAGCAGTACGACTATGCCGGAAATTACCTGATACTGCTGTTTCATGATGCGTACGATGTCATTACCAAAACATCGGATAACGCCAAACTGGACGAATCAGAGGAAGTTTATGAGTATATTCTCTGCGCCATCTGTCCGGTTGAACTTTCCAAAGCCGCTCTGGGCTACCGCAAAGATGAAAACCGCATTGGTCCGCGCATCAGAGACTGGATTGTCATGCCGCCGGAAAACGGTTTTCTGTTCCCGGCATTTTCCAGTCGAAGCAGCGATATCCATGCCATTTGTTATTACACGAAGGATACAAAAGACGTACGAACAGGCTTTATAGAAGATGGGCTGGGCTGTGAGCCGCGCCGGACTGCCGCGCAGGAGAAAAAGGCTTTCCGGTCGATTCTGGAAAGCGTCATTGCGCCGCAGATAGAAGAAGCGGAAGATGCCATACTTGATATCCAGCAGAACTTGAGCGATATGGTCGATGAGCATAAAACGGTGTTTGAAACAGAGCCGGTTCTGCTGACCTCCACAGCACTGCGCGAGGCCATTGCCGAAAGCGATTTGCAGCTGCCGGAGGAAGTTATTTCCAAGGTAGAGGCCGCCTGTGCGGAGGAATTTGGCGAACAGCTGCCGCTGGCGGAAAACCTGTTCGATGCAAAAACGCTTGCCGCACGCGCCGAGGCAAAACGGGGACAGGCATTGCAGAAGGAAGTGCTTGCTCTGCGGGAACAGCTTGCGGCGGAGGATTCTTCGGCGGGCAATACACCGGCAGGAGAGATTATAGTGAAGGTTTCCGGTGAAAAGGTGCCGGAGATTAAGACAGAGGTTATCAATGGACGGAAATGTCTGATAATTCCGCTGGAGGAAGATGAGCAGACGATTATCAACGGGAATGCGGCGGAATTTTGAGCGTTTTTTACTTTTTTCTTACTGATTAGTTTTTTCCCTTGCTTCCTGATATGAAATATGGTAATGTGTAAACCAATTGGGGAATATACGGGGTTGTTTTTTTGCCCTACATATGGAAACATTCGCCAAATACATGAAGGGAAGGGGAAAGAAATAAAAATGATAAAAAAGATGAAAAAAAGTTGGATTGTTTTACTGCTTTGCGTTCTTGGGTTCGGAGCGGCAAGACAACCGCTTTGCAGGCTCCGCGCAGAAGAAACTGTATCGGTACGCTTCGAAACCGATAACACGCTGCAAACGGAGAACTTTACACTGCCGCCGGAGCGGAATACAGAATTACAGGAAATTTTGGGCAGAAAGGCGTGGTTTTTCGGGACAGGCTTCAGCGATTTTTTTCTTGGGCAAAATGACGTAGACTTTGCCGAGGACGATTTGCTCACGCTATATTATGAGAAGGATTCCCTGTCAATATCCTCCAACGGTGTAATCCGTAGCATCCATAGGGATAAATATGCCTATCTTCGCCTTGCCGGAACGCAGAAGGACGGGCAGGAGGTATATGATGCGCTTTACACGCTTGTAGAACCTTATCTGGAAAAACGGTAACGATATATTTATATACAGAAAACAGCTGCAAAGCGAGTGAACCTCCGCCAGCTGTTTTTTGTTTGCCGGAAATCCTGCCGAAGCTGAAAAATTTTTTTGAAAATAAAAAAAGTTTTGTTAGCACTCTTTACAAATGAGTGCTAACAATATATAATGTCATTGTCGATAACAAAACAACACGTTTTTGATAGATAGGAAAGGTGGAATGGTTTATGAATTTACAGAAATTTACGCAGAAATCGATAGAAGCCATTCAAAACGCGCAGTCTTACGCAGTAGAATACGGCAATCCGCAGATTGAACAGCAGCACCTGCTGGTGGCGTTTCTGCGGCAGGAGGAAGGGCTGATTCCCGGACTTCTGCAAAAAATGAATGTGAATGTCAACGGTTTTTTGCAGGCAGTGGAAAATGAAGTAAAAAAACTGCCGCGTGTCAGCGGCGGCGGGCAGACGTATGTTGCGTCTGATTTGGAAAAAACGCTTGTCGCGGCGGAACGGCTTGCGGGAAACATGACGGATGAATATGTTTCTGTGGAGCATATTTTTATGGCAATGGTGAACGAACCGAACCGCGCGCTGAAGGAGATTTTCCGGCAGTACGGCGTTACGAAAGAAGGCTTTATGAAGGCTCTGGCGGAGGTGCGCGGCAATGCCCGTGTAACAAGCGATTCCCCCGAAGCAACGTACGATGCGCTGAAAAAATACGGTACAGATCTGGTGGAAAAGGCGCGGAGCAAGAAGCTTGACCCTGTTATCGGGCGGGACGATGAGATTCGGAACGTGATACGCATACTTTCCCGCAAAACGAAAAACAACCCCGTTTTGATTGGTGAGCCGGGCGTAGGCAAAACTGCCATCGCGGAGGGGCTGGCACAGCGTATCGTAAAAGAGGACGTGCCGAACAGCCTGAAAGACAAAACGATTTTTTCGCTGGACATGGGCGCGCTGATTGCAGGGGCGAAATTCCGCGGGGAGTTTGAGGAGCGGCTGAAAGCTGTGCTGAATGAGGTGAAAAAGAGCGAAGGCAGAATCATACTGTTTATTGACGAGTTGCACACTATTGTCGGCGCGGGCAAAAGCGACGGCGCGATGGACGCGGGCAATCTGCTCAAGCCCATGCTGGCGCGGGGCGAACTGCACTGCATCGGTGCGACAACGCTGAACGAATACAAACAGTATATTGAAAAGGATCCTGCGCTGGAACGCCGGTTCCAGCCTGTGCTGGTGCAGGAGCCAACGGTGGAAGATACTATTGCCATACTGCGCGGCCTGAAAGAGCGGTATGAGGTCTACCATGGTGTAAAAATACAGGATCAGGCAATCATTGCGGCGGCAACGCTTTCCAACCGCTATATTTCCGACCGTTTCCTGCCGGATAAGGCGATTGACCTTGTGGACGAAGCCTGTGCCATGATACGGACGGAGATGGACTCCATGCCGACAGAGCTGGACGTGATACAGCGGAAAATCATACAGCATGAAATTGAGGAAGCCGCCCTGAAAAAAGAGGATGACAAGTTATCTAAGGAACATTTGCAGGAGATACAGAAAGAGCTTGCGGAAATGCGCGAAAACTTTGCGGCATTGCAGGCGAAATGGCAGAATGAAAAGGACGCGATTGGCGTTGTGCAGAAACTGCGCGAGGAAATCGAGGACGTCAATGCCGAAATCGAGGCGGCAGAACGGAAATATGACCTCAACCGTGCGGCGGAACTGAAATACGGCAGACTGCCGGAATTGCAGAAAAAGCTGGCGGAACAGGAACGCATTGCAGAGGAAAACAGCGAACGCAGCACGCTCCTGCGGGACAAGGTGACAGATGAGGAAATTGCCCGCATCATTGAACGTTGGACGGGAATCCCTGTTTCAAGGCTGATGGAGGGCGAACGTGAAAAACTGCTGCATATGGAGGATATTCTGCATGAGCGTGTTGTCGGGCAGGAGGAGGCTGTCACGAAGGTTTCGGAGGCTATACTCCGCAGCCGCGCGGGTATCCAAAGCCCTGACAGACCCATCGGCTCTTTCCTGTTCCTTGGGCCTACGGGCGTGGGTAAAACGGAGCTTGCAAAAACGCTTGCCGAATGTCTGTTTGACGATGAGAAAAACATGGTGCGTATTGATATGACGGAATATATGGAGAAATTCAGCGTATCTCGTCTGATTGGGGCGCCTCCCGGATATGTGGGCTATGAGGAGGGCGGACAGCTGACCGAGGCTGTGCGCCGGAAACCCTATTCTGTCATACTGTTTGATGAG
>ERZ777306.3071-NODE-3071-length-18627-cov-9.136119_pt1 | contig 18627 bp, 21 predicted proteins | sample MGYA00374966_ERZ777306 | MGnify/ENA primary metagenome ERZ777306 (study PRJEB29329, sample SAMN06343882) | mouse gut metagenome | isolation source: Mouse cecum | place: Austria: Vienna | collected 2014-11-15 ...
GAAATTACAGTATTTCTTATATAGTTAATTAATATTATAGCAATTATAAGTATTATAATTACTATAATCAATTTAATTACTTTTTTCATAATATATTCCCCACCCTTTATATAATTATATCATAAAATTCATTAACTAAGAAAAAAGGTAAAAAAAGATAAAAAAACAGTGGAAGTCCACTGCTTTTTTAAAATGGAATGTATGTTGAATATTAACTGTTACATAAAATAATAATTGTTAACTGAAATTGAGAATGATTGATTTTACACTTGTGTAATTTCCTCCAATAATGCTGAGATCATAAGTCCCAGCTTCAATATTGGTTGGATAGGATCCTTGAAAATAGTTAAACAATGCATATGTATAGTAGCTACCATCATTGTGATTTGTTAACTTAAGTACTACGTGTCCATCCACAGGATATCCTTCGACAAAATAACTAAGTGAAGTTAATTTTTTTGTAGTTGTGAAAGATTTTGTATTGGGAAATATGATATTTACTCCACTGCGTGTCTGAATATTTTCTTCGATAACATTTTGATTATGAATATCTTCTTCAGCAGCAAAAGCCACAACTCCAAATAATTTACATCTAATAAATAGAAAGGAGTAGCTATGCGAAAATTGAAGAAATATAAATATCACTTCCGTTAACATAAAATAGACATTCTTGTTTAAATATGTTATAATAAAATATAGCGAAAATAATAGGAAAGAGAGGTCTAATTATGCCTATCAAAGAAACTATACCAAACGAAGAAATGGAAAAGATTAAAAACAGCATAGTTCGGAGTAAAAAATTATTAGAAGGAGGCGTGCCAATACAACTTGACGAATCAACGGTAAAAGAGACAAACTGTTATGCATATTCAATGGGAATAATGTATAATAATGACACTAAGGATAGGGGATATTATAATCCAGGATTTACAGAACATTACCGTATTGATGGAACAGAGGATAAAGAAACATTAATAAGTAAGATAGAGGCAGATTTAAATAACATTGGTATTCAGTTTCGGATTCTTGATTTAGAGGATAAAATTGAGTTAGAAGAGGATGAGTATTTGGTAAAAGTTTTCAAAGCTGAAATTAATAAAGAGATTCCAAGAGGCGACTTTCATTTTGTTAGACAAGATAGAGAGAGCAAAAAGTGGTTTCATAAAATTGGATGGAAACGGCAACCAGATATAATAAAGTCAGACCCTAAATATAATGATGATTCTATTCCTGGATCAGAGCCTGAAACTTTTACTACGCATTGTAAAGATGGATTCAAATATATGTACTATCCAATAGTATATTTAGTAATTAAAGAATCTTAGAAAGGGAAAACATGATAATAAAATGCGTAAGGAAAATGAGAAAAAGTATTATACATACTGAGAAACTTTTAAAAAATGGAATTCCAATTGAACTTGATGAAGATACAGTAGAATCAACAAACTGTTATGCATATTCTTTAGGGATTATGTATAATGGTATAAGATGTTTGCATTATACACCAGGATATACAGAGAGTAATAAATATAAAGGAACTGGTTCACAAGAGTTAATGCGGAAAACAGAAATCGATTTGCAGAATTTGAAGATTAATTTTAAAAGAGTACCTTTAGAGCAAATTGTGGAATTAGAAAGAAATGAATATCTTGTAAAATTATTTTTTTATGCAAGTACAGATGATTTGCCATCAGGTGATTTTCACTTTATTCGACAAGATCCAAAAACCAAAAAATGGTTTCATAAGGTTGGTTGGTATAATCAACCAACTTTAGTGAAACAGAACGATAGTATTGGAACAGAGCCAAATCAACTAATAATAAGATGCGATTCATGCTATTATATTGTTTATCAACCAGTTTGCTATTATGTTATAAGAGAAAAATGAATTTATAAAAAATCTCTCACAATCAGATTGTAATTTGAATGTGAGAGATTTTTATAGTATATGCATTTTGACAGCTTTACATAAAAATGGTATAATATATATGTAACCATTTTATAAATAGATTCTCGTGTTAGCGATAGCTTCATGATGATCTACATCAAAAAATTTTAGGAGGATTAGAAGATGGCGAAAACAACGATGGAAATGATTAAGAAGGAACTTTCTGTACGGGCATATGCTGGGATGATGGTGATTTTCCCTCAGTTTCACAAAGAAGAATCTCTCAACCTGGACTGGGCACCGAAGTTCAATGGCTGCTATGCAGTGAATAACTCAACGGTCGCGCTGGTCTCCAGTGGAGAACTTTTCGTTACCCCGTACACCGATGAAGTTATGTCTGCACTGAAAGAGGCTGGATTCCGCAAAGAGTACTTTTATGTACCGTTTTCCAACTGGGATTATCCCAAATTTGAGAAAATCAAGTGGGACGAGCTTTCTGCCAGAGCAAACGCGGTTAAGAAAAACGGATTCGCAAAGAAGTGCGAGAATTACTGTGATGATCATCACATCCATGCACTCAGCGAAGAAACTCTTCGGAATTGTTTCAGGATGCCTGAGAACGGCGTCAAGGTGAAGCATCATTATTTTGAAGATTGCTATTACCCTGTAATTAAATCAGAAACTTTCGACTGCAGTGTGGCTGATAGCATTGGTAAGTTTTGCATGAATAACGGCAAAGTCGTATTTGTGTACCGTACTGGTGAAACATTTGTGACCAAGGGGTACAAGATCATCAGGGAACTTCGTGAAGCAGGATATACCGAGGCAGGATTGTTTGTACCGTTTTCCAGCGGTGAAGAAATTCTTGACTGGGGATTGAAAGCTCGCTGGGATTCCATTAAGAAGTAAGCTATTTTTACAAGATAAGCATTGCACGTCTTGGGCATTGAGGTCAGCTAGTCTGGCCTCTTTGTTTTTATAAAAGTTTAAAAAAATTAAAAACAATAGTTGACAAATACTATAAATTGTGTTAATATATTTAATGTCCTTTGGATCAGTAGCTCAGTTGGATAGAGCACACGCCTTCTAAGCGTGGGGTCAGGGGTTCGAATCCCTTCTGGTTCACCAAAAGAAAGCTGAAAGATGCTTTCTTTTTTTATTTAGTAAAAATATAAAACAAAAAAGACCTAATTTCTTAGGTCTTTTTCTTTATATAAAAAACTAGTTATTAACAGCATCTTTTAAAGCTTTACCTGGTTTGAATGCAGGAGCTTTAGAAGCAGGTATTTTAATTTCTTCTCCAGTTTGTGGATTTCTACCTTTTCTAGCTGCTCTTTTTCTAACTTCTAGTGAACCAAATCCAACTAATTGAACTTTTCCACCTTTCTTTAGTTCTTCTGACATTACTTCTACTAAAGCATCTAATGATTCTTCAGCTGCTTTTTTTGTTACGTTTGTTTTTTCAGCGATAGCTGCAACTAATTCAGCTTTGTTCATAACAAATTCCCTCCTTAAATTTCTTTATATTATTATCTCTTTTGTATTGAAACTAATCTATCAAAAAAATCCAATAAAGTCAAGAAAAGTAAACAAAATTTAATATTATATAAACTATTATAGTCACTTTTTGATAATTTAATTAGTTTTAATTAAATAGATTGTTTTCTAATTGATTGAAAATAATTTATCAAACTTATTTAATAAAGTCAATAATCCTTACATAAATGTATTCAAATTGTAAGAAATGTGATAAAATTGTGCTACTTTAAGGAGAAAAAATGGAAAAAAGTTATATTATAATAAATGGAAATGAAATATCATATTATTTAATTAAGAAAAAAATGAAAAATGTTAATATAAGAATTAAGCCAGATGGAAATATATATCTTTCATGTCCTATGAAAATGAAGAAAGATATGGCTGAGAAATTTTTAATTGACAAATATAATTGGATAATTAAACACCAAAATAGAATAAATGAATATTCAACAGAAAAAGAGATATTTGAAGAAAATGGAAAAGTATATTTCTTAGGTAAAATTTATAAACTACATATAATACCTAGTAAAAGTAATCATATAAAAATAGATAATGAAAGTATAAATATATATATTAAAGAAAAGTATGCTGAAAATAAAAATTATATTCAAAAATATTATGAAAAATACTTGAAAGAAGAATGTTATAAAACATGTGAGTTTTTAATAAAAAAATATATAAAAGAATTACCAGAAATTGAAATAAAAAAATTAAAAACTAGATGGGGAAGTTGTAGTCCATATCAAAATAAAGTTACATTCAATTTAAGTTTAATAAAAACACCAATTGAGTGTATAGAATATGTAGTAATACATGAACTTGCTCATTTTAAAGAACAAAATCATAGCAAAAAGTTTTATAATGTTGTTGAATGCTATATTTCAGACTGGAAGCTTAGAAGAAAATTATTAAATAATAAATATAATATTGTTATTTAAAAAAATACTTGAAATTTTATTAAATACATGTTAGTATTTTAATAGTAAAATATGAAAAATATTTTACTACTTGCAAAAAATAATAAAATATTTTGCAAGGTTCCCCAAAATTAAAATGGCAGAAATGTTCCTGAATAAGGAACATTTCTGCTATTTATAATAAAAGAGGTAAAATATATGAATTATTATGAGAAAATAAGAAAATTTATAGGACATGACCCAATATTAACAGCAGGAACAATATTACTTGTTTTTAATGAAAAAAGAGAGATATTGATGCAACTTAGATCAGATTTTAAACAATGGGGATTTCCAGGTGGTGGATTAGAATTGGGTGAAAGCCTGGAAGATACTGCCAAAAGAGAACTCGAAGAAGAAACAGGATTAATTTTAGATTCACTAAAATTAATCGATATAATGTCTGGTGAAGAAACATATAGAGAGTATCCAAATGGAGATAAGGTATATGATATAACTGCTATATATGAAGTAACTAAATATCATGGGAAGTTAAAAATAAATGATAATGAATCATTAGGATTTGAGTGGTTTTCTTTTGAAAAGGAGCCTCAAAATATGCCAGAATTTATGAGAAGATATTGGAATAGAATAAAAAAATGTTATAAATGCAATTAACATAAGTTTGAAAATAGTAGAAGTAAAATTTTACTATTTTTTTATTTAATTATCGGTTTTTTATTGACAAACAGCAAAAACCTTTATAAAATACACATATTAACTTTTGTGTTTACATAAAAATAGGAGGTGACGTTTAGAGTTAGATAATTTTAATGTTTTTGTAACTAAATAACTGTTTTCACAACACAAGGAGGTACAATATGTCATATCAATTTGATGGAACTGCGATTTTTGCAATATATTCTGCGTGGGAGATTGCATCTACAGTGGGATTTCCGCTTGTTCCTAAAGAAAGTCTTTTCACAGTTTTGTGTGGGATGCCAAGCACCCCTGTTTACAACTATTTCATTTCAAAAGGAATAAAAGATGAAGAAATTGAAGAAAAAAGAGTTCAGCTTTTAAATGAGATGTTTAGAGGACAAAAAGAGTACCATGCAATTCCGTTCACTCTTGAAACTGATGATAAGGATACTCCAGATACTCTTTTGGTGGATAGTGATATTCTTCGAATCCTAAATAAGGCAATGGAAATTGCGGAAAAAGAGTATGCATCGAAATCTATTGGAATTACACACATAACGGCAGCATTTTCTGAGTTATATCCAGATGAGTTCATGCATATCATGAAAACTTATATTCCTACAATTGGAATTCCGAATACGCTTAATGAGCTTGGGGGTGATGTCATGTTAGATTTTGAATTACCAAGAGAGCTGTGTAGTTTTCTAACTGTTCTTAACGACAAATATTCGGCAGACAGCAAAGAGTGCCATATATGTGGCCGAGATGAGGAAACCAAATCTCTTATAAGAATTCTTATGAAGAGAACAAAAAGAAATGCGGTTTTAGTAGGATTTGCAGGCGTTGGTAAAACAGCGTTAGTTGAAAAATTTACTTGGCAGATTGTTACTGGAAATTGTCCTGAGCAGTTCAAAGATAGTATTGTTTTGAGTCTTGATGTTAATGCTATCGTAGCTGGTACTCAGTACAGAGGTACTGCTGAAGAGCGTTTTAGGCAGTTAATTCAGTTCTTGGAAAGAAATCCGAGATGTATATTGTTTGTTGACGAAATTCATTTGTTGCTTGGAGCAGGTGCTTGTAGAGATGGTGACTTAGATTTGGCAAATGCTTTGAAGCCGATGCTGGCTCGTGGTGAAACAAGAGTAATTGGCGCAACTACTGAGGATGAATACAAAAAATATTTCTCAAGAGACTCTGCATTAAAACGGAGATTCGAGCCTATTGAAGTACGTGAGCCAAGAGCAGATGAAGTTTATGATATGATTAAAAATCAAATCAAATTGCTTGAGGAGACACATCACACAACCATTTCCAGAGAGTTGGTTGATTCTGTTATCTTTAAGGCTGCATGTTTCAACTTTGAAACAAAGAACCCAGACAGAACATTGGATTTGCTTGACAAAACTATGGTATGTGCAGAACTTGAAGGTAGGACAGTAGTTACTGAGCAGGATATTTTGGAAAACTTCAAAGTAAATCAAAAGAAGTTTGATAAAATGAGCGAAAAGAACAAGTATGCTACTGCTTACCATGAGGCTGGTCATTACATTGCACATAGATTCTCTGATGAATTAATTGAACATGTATTGTTAGCAGTGTCCATTATGCCAGCTGAAGAATATTTGGGAGTAAATGTTTTCGAGATTGATCCTGATATGACTCCTTCGAATAACAGAGATTATTACATTCAGACTATTGCTTGTTCGCTTGCTGGCCGTGTTGCTGAAAGAATGTACTCTAAAGCTTTGACTTCTGGAGCGGTTTCTGATTTGGCAAAAGCAACCAGAGTAGCCAAAGCAATGGTAACGCAGTATGGATTGGTTGAAGATATGTCTCAGGATCGAGTATTCATCAGAGATGGACAGGAGAATTTATTTAGTGAGCAGATGGTTACAGATATTAATGTTCACATGAATGAGATTCTTAAAGAGGCAAGAGATTATACAGAAAAGCTTCTCAAGGAAAAGAAAGTTTATCTTGATGTTTTGGCAAAGGCACTTGTTGAAAGAGGAATGCTCTCCAATAACGAAATTGATGAGCTCTTCAAAAAAGTAAAATTATCTAAATAAACGGAAAGTCTGATAAAGGCTATAATTACGTGAGGGAATGCAAATTTGCATTCCCTCACTTTAATTATTTGCAAAAAAAAAATGTAAATGCTATAATTTTATTAGGTATATTTATTTACCAAACTGTACATTAAAATCTTTATTAATTATTTCGGAGGTAAAAAACATGAAAGTTAGTCTTCCTATTGATCGGTACGAGGTATCTATTGTCAATGCTATCAAAAAGAATGATTTTCTTATCGTTGTAGGTCAAACCGGTTGTGGTAAAACTACCAGAATTCCGCAGTTCCTGGCGAATGATTTTTCACAGGTTATCGTTACAGAACCGCGCATTTTGACGGCGAAAACAGCATCTTACCGCGTTGCGGAAGAAATGAATGTAACGGTTGGAGTTGAGGTTGGTTATAAGACTGGCTACGATAAGTGTTTTTCTTCAGATAGTAAGATTCTGTTTTGCACAGATGGGCTTCAGCTTGTCAGATCAATTACTCTGGCTGATGGAACCAAGGAAAATGTTCTCGTTATTGACGAGATTCACCTTTGGAACCAAAACATGGAGTCTTTGGTTGCATGGTGCAAATTCATGAGATATCAATGGAAAACGAAGGTTGTGATTATGTCTGCCACAATGGATGCACAAAAGCTTAAAGATTATCTTGGCGGTAAGACAGAAATCATTAGTGTTCCTGGACGTCTATATCCTGTTGCTGTTGAACATCGTGGAGCTCATATGCTCATTCCAACAATTATTGAGTATGTTGAAGAAGGAAGAGACACTCTTGTCTTTGTTTCTGGCAAAAAGAAGATGGAAGAAGTTATGAGCGATCTTCAGAAAGAAGGATGTAATGCCGTTATTCTTCCGCTCCATGGCGAACTTGAGTGGGAAGATCAGAAAAAGTGCTATGACAACTATGGAAAGCCCAAAGTTATTGTTGCAACTAATATCGCTCAAGATGGTGTGACTATTCCTGGTGTTAGCGTTGTTGATACTGGTAAAGCCAAAGTTTCCAATGCAGAGTCCGGTGTTGAGGGTGTAGTTGAGGTTGAGATCAGCAAAGCTGATAGCAAACAGCGTGAAGGAAGAGCTGGTAGAACTGAGGGCGGAAGATATACTCTTTGCTCTGATTACCCATATGAGTGTCGCGATGATTATGATATTCCGGAGATCCAGCGTTCTATCCTTGACCGGATTGTTTTACAATTGGCATCAGCAGGCCTTGATGCCGAAAAGCTTGAATTTTATCATCAGCCGGATATGAATGCAATCAAATTGGCTAAGAGCAAACTTATTGCTCTTGGAGCTACTGATGCTAATAACAATGTTACAAAGCTTGGTAGCAAAATGGTTAAAATGCCAGTTTCTGTGGAGCTTGCCAGGATGATTGTTGCGGCAGAAGAATATGGTGTTACTGAACAGGTAATGACTATTGCTGCAATTTTGCAAATGGGTGGAATTTTCAACAAGCGTAGAAAAGACAGCTATGTTAGTTATAGTGATTTTAGTGGTGAAAGTACCAGCGATTGGCTGGCTGAGCTTGATGTGTGGGAAAATCTGAATAAAATGGGGTATATCAATTTTAAAGAGATTGGTATTAACCGCAAGAATTTCAATCGGATTAAAGAACACATTAAAAAGCTTAGAATAGCGCTGGAAGATCTTGTTGATATCCAGCATAATGATGATCGGGATGCTATTTTAAATGCATGTCTTACTGGTATGGTTACTAATATTTATGTCTATGACGGGTATGGTAACTTTATTGGAGAGGATGGTATTGAAAGGCAACTTGATAACAGTTCTTGTGTACGTGATACGTATGCAATGCCACTTAAATGCGTTGTAGGAAAACCCAAAATGATTCCATGGAAGTCTGGCTGGAGAAGTGGTCATAAACAGTTGATTACTTTTGCAACCAAAATCAGCAAAGAAAAGGTTGAGGAACTTGTTCCTTCAAAGATTCGTGTAGAGGTGGAAAACACATATGATTCCGAAGAGGATGCAGTTATTGTTACCACCAGCAGATATTATCTGACTATGCGAATCAGTAGTGAGGAAAAAATTGACCATGATCATCCTGATTATGATCGTTTGAAGGCGGAGTATGAAGAAGAACAGGCAAGATATGAGCGACTTCACAGAAGTTACAGTACATATGGAACAGGCTATACAAGGCCTTACTATGAAGAACGCCAGAGAATGATTCAAATTGACGGCAGGAATTTTGAAGTTAGTTATCATATGTCTACTCCTATTATCGCAGTTGATAATGAGACGTTGTTCAAATCTGATGTGAAGAAGGTGACGTTAGATAACGGCAAACAGGTTATGCTTACACACTATGCTACAGGTAGCAGACTGGAAGAAAGTATGGCGGGCTTGAGAAATGCAGTTGAGAACGCAAGACTTATTAGAAATAGAAATCTCAAAAAGTCTGCATATGCTAGAATTCAGGTTTGTACATTACAGGATGTGCTTGCTAATAGCATAAATATTGGAGCTGTTGAACTCATTAAGAAGAATGGCGGATACAGTGATGAATCAATTTACGCATATGGTTGCCTTACCCTGAAGAAGAAAACAGTTTCTTTTGATTTGATTGATGATGAGGAGAAAGCAACAGATAATACACGTGAAGCTATGCAGTATCTGTTCATGAAGGAGGTAGAAAGACGTTATCCCATTAGTAGCTTTAGTGCTCAGAAGGGAAAGAAGAAAAAAGTTTTAACTCACGAAGAAATGGAGATGAAAATGGAGTTCGACTCTCTTGTTAGGGAGTTGCTTTGCGATTTGACTGTCAGCAACGCTGAAGAAAACTTGGAGTTCTTGGAAGAGTACTTTCAGGAAATGAATGAAAAGGTTCAGAAAGCAAGCTGAGAGAAAAAAGCCAAAAAAACATAAAATGCCCAGCAATTGCTGGGCATTTTATGTTTTTTATAAATATTTTATAAAAAGTATTGACTTTTTTTCAATGCCGAGTTATAATAATCGATGTATGAAAAAGATATCGAGGTGTAGCGCAGTTGGTAGCGCGCGTGGTTTGGGACCATGAGGTCGCAGGTTCGATCCCTGTCACCTCGACCATCTAAGAGAGTTTTTTAAACTCTCTTATTTTTTTGCATTTTTTCTCAAACTCTATTATTTCAAGCCTTTTCGGTTGTTAATCTTTCTCAAACTTTTTTAAAATTTCTCAAAATTTATCATTATTTTTGTAATTTACTCAACAATTTACTCAACAAAAGTAAGCCAAAAAAAATTTGTTGAGTAAATATAACTTTTCTTTCTAACACTTGATATATCTATATCTCAAGTCGTCTTTTTGTTCTTTTTTACTCAACAAATTCTATATAATTTTTCAAACTTTATATAACTTTTTTAGTTACTTTTGCAATTCATTATTTTCTTCAAAAAACATATCGTTTTTATCAAAAAAGTTATATAATTCTCTTAATTGTTCCTCTTGAAAGTCCTCATCTGCTGTTATGTAATATTGTTTTGTTATGTTTATGTCAGAATGTCCCATTAAGTATTGTAATACTACATCTTTCATTCCAGAATGTGCACATCTTGTTGCATAAGTATGCCTTAAACTATGCGTACTAACACTAGTTATACCTAGTTTATCTAATATCTTATGTAATGACCTATTAACATTCCTATGGTCAACTAAATTATCATTTTTACTTAAAAATAATTGACCATCTCTGTTATTTTTCGATATTTCTAATTGTTCCAATATATATGGCATTATTCTATCTGGTATAGGTAGTATTCTAATTCCGTCTTCTGTCTTTGGAGTTTTTCCCATTATAACTTTTCCGTTTTCATCAGTAGTAAGAGTTTTGCATATACTAATTGTTTTATCTTCTAAATCAACATCTGTATTTCGTAATGCTAGAGTTTCTCCAACTCTTAATCCCATATATAATTGCATTAAAAATTCATTTTTATATGGTTCTTCTTTTATAGTAGACTTTTCAAGATACTTTGTTAATTTTTGTTGTTCTTTAATACGTAATGGTTTTACTTTCTTCGCCTTTTTCTTACTTCCAGGATTATAAACATCTGTCATTGGTGTTCTAGCAATATACTTTTTATCTAAAGCATAATAAAAAGCTTGAGAAAATTGTTGATAGTGTTTTTTTATTTCTGACTTACTATATTTCTTTTCTTCCTTTATGTGGTTTAAGTAATTTTGTATTTCTTTTGAAGTTACATCTTCAATTTTCTTATCTTTAAATACATTCTCAATACTCTTAATTGTTTTTAATAATCTTCCATATTGATTAGCCTTAATTTTTTCCTCTTTATATTTTCTTTCTGTTAGAACTTTCATCAATTCACAAAGTGGTATTCCATTATGTTTTATATATAAACTATCTTCTCTTTGATATGCTAGGACTTCTAGATATTTTTCGGCTTCTTCTTTTGTTTCAAAACTTTTCTTTTGTAGTTTTATTTCTCCATTTTCTGTTTCTGGTGGTTGAGCAGTCCAAGTATTTCTTTGCTTATTATAGAAAACAGAGCCTTTGCCAGTTCCTTTTTTTCTTCCCATATAAACACCACCTTACTGTCTTTTTTCCATTTTCCAAAGTAAATAGGCAAGTAAAGTAACTGTTTTCTGTTTACCAATATTTACAGAGGGAAAGTCATTTCTTCTAAATAAAGCATTAGTTAAGTTTTCACCCATTTTTAAATCTTTTGCAACATCTTTAACTGTTAGATTTCTAAATGGATTATCTACTTTTTTAATTGCTTCTATAATTAATCTTTCTTTTGCATTAAAAAACTCTTTTGTATCAATTAAATTATTTTCTATTATTTCTTTCATCATTTTTGTTCCCCTTAATATATCTATTTATTATTGATTTAAGTCTATCTATGGGGAAGTCAAACATTATACTTACACATTCAAAAGTTTTATTTAAACAATGTTTTAGCCATTTATTACTTCTATGCAGTTTGTAAACATTTTCTTTTAAAGATTCATAATCTCTCTGTATATTTTGAACTTTTATTAAAGTATTATCATTTGTTGCTTTAATTTTTGTATATTGATTTGCTAAAGTATTAAATTTCTTTATTACTCTCTTATATTCAGTTTTTAATTCATTTATATTATTAGTATTAATCTCCTTTTCATATTGAATAGTCTGTTTCTCAAATTGTTGCATTTCATAATTAGTAATAGTTTTTAGTTGTTCTATTGGAATATGCTTATTATTTTCTGCTTGTCCACGCTCTAAATTAAAACCAGCTCTAGTCATATATTTATAAAAGTTATCTTGTAAAACTTTATAGCTATTTTTACCTTTCCAAAATTCAGTACAAGATACTTTATCAACTGCTTTTCCACTTTCTTTGTCTAAATTGTGTACAACAGGAATAAAAACTAAATGAAGATGTGGTGTAGACTCGTCCATGTGAACTTTAGCTGAAATAATATATTTTTCTCCTAAATTTTTAAAATTACAAACGAATTTATAAGCTGTTTCAAAATATCTTTTTGTTTCTTCTTCTCCAATTTCTTCAAAAAATTCTTTACTAGAAGTTATGATGTATTCACAAGCTACATTAGATGTCTTTTTTATTCTGCCTTGTAAATTATAAGTATTTTTTATTTCATTAAAACTCTTTGAATATGGTATATTACATTGTTTAATTGAGTAATTATAAATGCCTTTTGATTTATCTATTTCTTTATTTGAATAATTCGTATTTTTTCGTTCATTATGTCTAAAAATAACGTTCAACTGTCCCATAGTATATTTAGTGTTTCTAATTATTGCATAATTCACATTTTAAATACCTATCTTTCTCTAGAATCTTTTTGTTTATTTTTATAGTAGTATTTTGTAACATCTGCAATTGATTCTCCAACTGAATTTTCCATACTATCACTTAAATAATTAAATCCGTCATCTAGCCAGTCATCGTAAAAACTTGTTAATACATCTTTTTCCTCTAATAGAGCGATAATTTCTTTATCGTCTAAATCCATATCAGAAAGCAAATTTTGAATTTGCTCTTTACAAGTTATCTCATAAGATTTATCTAATATGTCATACTTTGATTTTCCTATCAAACCTCTTATAAATTTTGCATATTCTCTTAATAATTTTCTTTCTAATTGTTCTTGCAAAGTTAAGTCGCTACTATTTGTCTTTGAAATTTCTTCGTCATATTCCTCGTAACTAATAAGTCCTTTTTTATACTTATCTAATATATCTTTACAATTCATATTTTTATTTCTCCTTTTATTCTTATATTTATTTCTGTAATATCTTCTTGTATTTGCCCTAGAACTTTCTTCCTCTATAATAGAGGAAGAAAGCATAAAGGGGTTATTAGGGTACTCCCTAATCATACAGAGGAACTTTGTTCCTCTAGTATGTTATAGCAACAAAATTGCTCGTGTATTTTTAGTAAATTTTCTATAGTAATTTTAACGTTCTTCTTGCTCATGCTTATAAAAATCAGTATTTTTGCCAAGACATAATCCGTCAAGAAATGCTTCAACTTCATTCCATGTTTTGAAACAATTTTTTCTATCGATTGAATACCAGTCTTTTTGTTCAGTATTTCTTTCTATAATTGCTATTGCTTTGTTATATGTATAAATGCTTGATGTAGTTAACAATAGTATTTGTTTATCACTATTTGAAAGCATATATTCATTTAGTCCATTAACTCTTAAACTAATATCGGATTTATTCAATATTTTTTTCCTCCTCGTTAACTAAATAACCAAAAGTCTTTTTAAATTCATCGTGTATTGTTTCTAAAAGAATATTGAAATCATCTGCACTTAATTGTTCATTCATAATTATTTTTTCTGCAATAGATCCTCGTTTATTTTGCTTTTCTAAATCTTCAATTCTACTCATAAAAAATCCTTTCTACTAATTATTTCTATTTTGAATTAGATGTTTTAAAAGAGTTTTTTGAATATCTAAAATAACATTCAATTCATTATTCGATTTTTCTTTTTGCTTTTCTGGACTATCTTCATTTGAGTTTGAATTATTGTTGTTTGAAGTGCATTTATTAATTTTGTTTTTCCATTTTTTATATTTGTTGTATCTGAAAGATTTTCGATTTAAGTTGTCCATGTAATAAAAGACCTCATTATTATTTAAACTCCTAAAATCTTTTTTGCCTTTGTCATAACCTATTAAAATTAAATCTCCTGCAATATTGCTAAAATTTAAAACAATGTTAGGAACAAATCCTTTATTTTGTTTTTTACTGTTGCAAATAATGATACAGTCATCATAACGAACCATTAATAAATTACCTTTTACAATTTGTTCTTTAATTTTTTGAGTATTTTCTATAAGATGAATTTTAGGTAAATCACCAGTTCTTTTAGAAAGTGTATACATTTTTTTATTCATTATTTGCACCACCTTCGTAATCAGTTTCAATTTGCTTTTTTAAATATTCTTTAAATGTATGAGAATCTATGAAATTTATATTTTTCATATCTTTTAAAGATATTATTTGAATTAACAAAACAAAGTCTAAATTTTCAATTTCTTTTAACTCATCATTAGTACAAATTGGCTTTTTCTTTTTACTCATTTTAACCTCCAAAATTTGAGGTTATCGATAACCTTATTTGTTCGAACTAATTACATGATACTCCGATTTTTAGTTTCATTTAGAATAAAGTGAGATAAATTGGAATAAATTGAAGTAAAGTGTAAGAAAGTGAAAAAAATGTTTTTAAGAAATGCTTGTAATATGCCAAAATTAAATAAAAAAAGAACGTGAACTTAAAATTTCACGTCTATATAATATTAATCTATTTATTCTTCATAATCAGCTTTATTATTAATATTTATGTACCAAGCATCTTGTCTTTTTATATTTTCTAATTCTTCATTTGTAACTTTCAACATATTTAGCATTTTTTCGGAAAAAGCTATATCTTCTTTAGATATGATACATTTTCTCTCATTTGGAACATAATTGCCATTTGTTGCGCTCAATGAACCTAACATTAAGCCATTAAAATTATTTGAGATATTTACAGTAATCTTTGTTACTTCTAGTCTAGGGCTATCAGCTTTGTAATTTTCAAATACCATTATAGCAATATTATTGTCTGATAGCATATAACCTGTCATATAAATTTTATTTGTTTTATAATCTAAAAAGTTTATTTCAATATTTTCTGTTCTTTCAATTATTTCTATTTTAAATTTTAATTTTGCTGTTTTTTTAGAAGTTGGGTAGATACCTTTATAATATAGATACAACATTTTAGTTTTAAAAACATTTTTACTATTCTCTTTATTTACAATTTTTGTATTAGAAGATAGTAAATCACTCACAAATATATCTAGTTCATCACAAATAATAGATATTTGTTCTATGTCTGGTAATAATCTACCACTTTCAAATCTACTAATAGTAGCCGGATTTACATTTAGACTATTAGCTAGATTTTCTTGAGTTAATCCTTTTTGTTTTCTAATTTTTTTAAGTCTTTCTCCAAAAGATTTTTTATTAAAAGTTGCCATATAACCACCTCTTAAATAAAATAACTCTACTCTTTAATTATACCATAATTAGTTATTATTTTCAAATTAACAAATACTTGTAAATGGCTTGTAAATTGAATTTGAAAGCAAAATGTGGTATAATATAATTAACTAAAGATAGATAGAATGATTTATGATTTAATTAAGTAATCATTCCATAAGCAGTGCTTGTGATTAATCGAAAAAGTCCAAGCATTGCAGTGCTTGGGTTTGATATACGAATTTCAACAATGTTGATTCTCCGTATTTCTAGATTAATTATTTATTCAATAGAATAATCGTGGAAACGGAGATAGACTTGTAGAAATGAAAATGTCATTGTTAGGTGGACGGATGCCCAGGAACACTACCAATTATCTAGGTCATTCGGTTTTGGAGGAGTAATTCCTCCTTTTCTATTTGAATAATTGATATTTATAGAAAATTAAGTTATAATATAAATAGTATTAATAAGTTAACTGCAATTAATTTGTTAATATAGAAACGTGGGAATTCTTATCTACAAGTCTAATTCTCACGTTTTGGCTTTATAAAACTTGCACTATATGCAAAATTTTATTAATTTATAAGATTTTACAAATTTTTTTCAAAAATAAATAGTATATTTCATAAAAATAAATATAAAACTTGCACTATACGCAAATTTTCTTGCATATAGTGCAAGTTTTTAATTTTTGAATAGTTTACATAAATGTAGTATATTTAATTTATAATTAGTTAAGAAATCATTTTGAAACTTTTCGGAGGTATTCTGTGAGTAGTACAAGTAATAAAAATACTAACTTAATAACTTCAACTTTAGCTTTAGTTATATCTAATAAGCTTCGTTCTCTTGGAATTAAAACAAGCAATAATGGATATAAATTTTTAGTTAGAGCTATAACAATTAAAGTTATAGAATATGATGATAATGATTTTTCTAACTTTAATACAATTTATGAAAAAGTTTCTAACAGCTTTAATAATACAAAAACTCCAATACAAATTGATGACTGTATATATTATTCTATTAACCATAGAAATAACAAATTAACGAAAAATAACTTTGAAAAAGTATTTGGATTTGAATATGATGAATTTATTTTTACCAATAAAAACTTTATTGACGAAATATCTAGTATAATTAGATATAATAATTGATTACAATGAAATAAATAAGATATTAAATATATACAGATATCTTGCAACCAATTTATATGTTTTAAACATCTAACGTATGTATTTATAAATATAATTTTTTAAAAGGAGGTAATAAATTGGATAATAATGCTTTAGTAGAAAGAGCCCAAAATGGAGATAAAGAAGCTTTTTCTCAACTTATAAAAAATGTAGAAAATGAATTATACAAAATTGCACGAACTAGATTTTATAATCAATATGATATAGAAGATGTTGTACAAGAAACGATAGTCCAGTCTCTAAAATCTATTAAAAGCTTAAAATATCCACAATATTTTAACACATGGATAATACGAATTTTAATTAATAATTGTAATATTATGTATAAGAAAAAAGGTAATACAGAATTTGAAGAAGCACAATATTCGTATATTGATAATAGCGAAGATATAAATAATAAATTAAATTTTGATAATATTATGAAAAAATTAAATTATGATGAGAGAATAGCAATAACATTATATTATATGGAAGGATATACCAATAAAGAAATAAGTAAATTACTTGAAACTAAAGTAGGTACTATAAAATCAAGAATATCACGAGCAAAACAAAAAATAAAAGAAATATATAAGGAGGAAATTAAAAATGGACAATTTTGAACGAGAAATGAATAAAATTTTTAGTAAAGATTTTACACCACCTATTAGATATAAGAAAGCTGTTGAAAAGGCAATAGAAAAAGCACAGTATAATAATGAAAAGAATAAAATATTTTTAATGTCTAATGTAAGAAATATGGTTGCAAGTTTTGCTATTGGAATTATTATGTTATCAGGAGTAACATATGCAGGTGTAAAATTATATGAGAATATTTGGAAAAAACCAAAAGAAACAAATATTAATGAATTTTTAATAAATAATAATGATAAAAACGCACTTTTAGATGAAACTACTTTAATTAATTTAGCAATAGAAGAATTCAAAAGAATAGGTTATAATAACATTAAAGTAGAAAGTTCAGAATATATTAAGAATCCATATTCAAATGATATTTTATCTTTTCAAGTATTTGCTTACAATGAAACTGATAAAAATTTAAGTATTGTATTAAATGCTACTACAGGTAAATTTATTTCATTTGGAACTGATTTAGACTTGCAACCACAAAATTATAGAGATAATAGATATAATATAGAAAAAAAAGCTAAAGAAATTTATATAGAATTAGGTTATGAAGAACTTGAGTACGAATTAGTAGATTTAGTGGGAAATTATCTTAATGATGAGCAAAAATCTTGGTTTTGGATAGCTACTTTTGCAAAAAAATATAATAATGTAGTAAATAAATATGAAGAGATTTCTATAAGTTTTATACCTCAAATTAATAAAGTTATAATTTTGCAAGAAGTTAATTGTGATTTTGAAAATAATGATATAGTATTAACAAAAGACGAAGCAATAGAAATTGCTAAAAATAAGGAAAAAGAGTTATATCAGAGTATAGACAATATCGAAATAGACTGTAAGCTAGATATAGAGAAAATGAATTCTACTATATATATGATTGAAAATAATATTCAAAGTAATTTTAATTCTAAAAATGAAAAGGATGAAATTATTAATGGAAACAAATATTATACAGAAAATATTGTTAGAAATGTATATAATGTAAAAATAGCATATAAAACAACTAATAGAATAATAAATTATTTTGTAGATACAACAACAGGAGAAATAATTGGAGGAGAGATTTTTGATTTTTAATATAATAAAAGAAAAGGTATCTTTAAGATGCCTTTTCTTTTATTATTATATTATCTAAAATAATACATATAACTTCTTTTGCTTTTGGAACTTCTCCATC
>ERZ777306.3076-NODE-3076-length-18586-cov-4.566078_pt1 | contig 18586 bp, 20 predicted proteins | sample MGYA00374966_ERZ777306 | MGnify/ENA primary metagenome ERZ777306 (study PRJEB29329, sample SAMN06343882) | mouse gut metagenome | isolation source: Mouse cecum | place: Austria: Vienna | collected 2014-11-15 ...
GGCGGCACCTGCGAACCTGTGGGCTGTCTGCTTTCCGACATTTCTATGCCTCCTTCTTCTTCTCGGTGGATGGTCTTCCCATCCTTGCCTCTCCAAACGCGTATTGAAGTTGTTACATTCAGTATATTTTAATATTTGTAATATGTCAATCATATCATTCATAGTAATTTCAACAATAAATTCATAGGATTCATATGCAATCTGCCGATTTTCTTGTTTCCCTTTTGTGGCTTTTCATATAAACATGGCACAAATATGCGCAATTATAATGTGAAAAATCATCATTTTCCCGATATTCTGCACTTTATTTCGGATTTCGGGTTTTATTTCCTTTAATAGTAACATTAAGATTCGTAATATTTTCTGCGTTTTATACTAATTTTTCAGATTTTTTTCTACACATTTATAATATTAAAATTCTTGACTTTTCATCCGCTTGTGATAAGATAGTAGCAACAGGTTATTTATATGGGGCACTCCCCATGTGAAATTGGATCATCACATTTTAGGAGGTTCATTCTATGAAAAAGACACTTGGTGTTGGCGTTATCGGGCTGGGGCGCCTGGGCTACCAGCATACAGTCAATGTTACCCGTACCATGGGCGCGCGCCTGGTCGCTGTATCCGACCCGTTCCCGGCTGCTTTGGAACGTGGCAAGGAAGATTTCGGCGTAACCGCTTATGCCGACTATAAGGACATGCTGAAAGATCCCGCTGTGGAAGCCGTTGTTATCGCAACCCCAACCCAGACCCATTATGATGTCCTGATGGACGTTATCGCGGCTGGCAAACCGATTTTTGTTGAAAAGCCAATCACGTTCACCGTAGAGGAAGCTGAAAAAATCATGGACGCCGTCCAAAAGGCTGGCCTTTACTTGCAAGTCGGCTTTATGCGCCGCTTTGACCCAGGCCATGTTGCCGCCAAGAAAATGATTGCATCTGGCGCCTGTGGCAAGCCAATCTATATCCATGACTGCCAGCGCGACCCCAACGGTCCTCCTCCGGCATACGTACCACAGTCTGGCGGCTTGTTTGTTGACATGGGCATCCATGACCTGGACGTTGCTCGCTGGCTGATGGGCTGTGAAATCACTGAAATCTATGCGCAAGGCGCTGTCCTCAAGCATGAATTCCTCAAAGAGCTAAACGACGTGGACGATGGTCAGATGCTGCTGAAATTCCAGAACGGCGGGCTTGGCATGATTGAAATCAGCCGCAACGCAAATGATGTTTATGATACCCGTACTGAAGTTATCGGCCTGGAAAAGAGCGTATTTGTTGGACAGGAACAGCTCACCCCGTTCAAAACCGTTGGCGGGCAGGAAATTACCTTTGATATGGCAAACTGGTGCCTCGGGCGCTTTAAGGATGCTTATGAACTGGAAATGGAAGCTTTTGTACGGAATGTGCTGGAAGGCAACCCATCTCCTGTTACCGCATATGACGGCATGATGGGCATTAAACTTGCCCTGACCGCAACCGCTTCCTTCCGTGAAGGCAAACCGGTGCAGCTTACTTATTAAGATCATATCTTTTCTTTTCTTCTCTTATCTCGATCGCAGGCGGCAGGGCAGCAATGCTTTGCCGCCTGTGGCACACAGTAAGCAATATCACAGTGAAATGCTGCCCATCAGCCGCAATATCACGATATTGAATAACCCCCTTGGGTATGGTACTATAAATATATGGTTTATGGATTTATATTCGCATAAAGGAGACGAGGATTATGTTGAAACTGGGATTTAATGAAGCAACCTGTAAAGAAAATTCTTCCGTGGAACGCGACCTGGAACTGTGCGAAAAGTATGGGTATGATTATATTGAGCTGCGCCTTGATATGCTGAAAGAATATTTCAAAACCCATACCATGGATGACCTCAAGGCATTTTTTGCAAAGAGCCACCTGAAACCTTTTGCCTTCAACTCCATTGAGGATATCAACTTCAATACGCCGGAACAATGGGACAAGTTAGTTGAACTATTTACCTTTGGCTGCGAAGTGGCACAGGCGATTGGCAACAAATATATGATTGTTGTACCAACCATGGGGCCTGACATGGATCGCAAAACAGAAAAAGAAGTCTTTGACGATTCTGTGGAAGTGCTGAACAAACTGGCAGATATCGCAGAACCTTACGGCGTTTGCTGTTCTTTTGAACCAATTGGCGACCGCCGCTGGTGCTGCAACTCCCTGCGTCAGGCTTGGGAAATTGTACAGGCGGTAAACCGTGAAAGTGTTGGGCTGACTGTTGACTGCATCAACTTCTATATGCACGACAAATGCGCGGATGTGGATTATATCCGCAAAATCCCGAAGGAAAAACTGTTTGTTTATCATATCAATGACTGTGAGGACCTGCCGCTGCGTGTGCTTGACCATTGCCACCGCATTATGCCGGGCAAGGGCTGCATCCCCGTTGCGGATATCAGCAAGGCTGTGATGGACGCCGGTTATGACGGGCCTGCCTGCCTTGAACTGTTCCGCCCAGAATACTGGGATATGGACGCAGAAGCAGTGATCAAAATGGGTGCGGAATGCTGTGCTCCATTCTTAAAATAATCACAATCCTGCCTTATGACAGGCACATACCTAAAAAAACCTTATCGCGAGGGTCGGCGCAGTATGAAACTGCGCCGATTTTCGTTTTTTGTGGGGAAACACCAGCGAGCGAGGGCACCACGATAAACGCAAACCGAACACGAGCGAGCGGCGCCATGGCGCCGCACCAAGTAGAGCTGCACCCCCGCCGCAGCGTGCAGCGGCGGAAGAGTGTTTTCTTTGCCCTGCTTTCTTTTTCCAAAAGAAAGTAGGTTGACATTTGGGACAGAACATTTTAATATGTAAAGTGGTATTGTATAGATATAAGGAGGATGGTAAAGATTGAATCAGAACCTGGTTGACTTGATCGACATCAGGAAAGAATTTGACGGCGAACCTGTATTAAAAGGAATTTCCTTATCCATCCGCAATCGGGAATTTGTCACGCTGCTTGGTCCCTCTGGCTGCGGCAAAACAACAACACTGCGGATTATTGGCGGGTTTGAAACGCCGGATTCCGGCGACGTATTATTCGATGGCAAACGGCTTAATGACGTCCCGCCTTATAAACGGGAAGTTAATACCGTGTTTCAACGGTATGCACTGTTCCCCCATTTGAATGTTGCCGAAAATATTGCATTTGGACTGCGTATCCGAAATATACATGAAAAAGATATCCAGCGTAAAATCCAGGAAATGCTGGAGCTGGTCGGGCTGCGAGGCTTTGAAAAACGCAATACAACTAGCTTGTCTGGCGGTCAGCAGCAGCGCGTCGCTATCGCACGCGCCCTGGTCAATCAGCCGCGAGTATTACTCCTCGATGAACCCTTGGGCGCTTTAGACCTCAAACTGCGCAAAGATATGCAGATAGAATTAAAACGAATCCAACAATCCACCGGCATTACTTTCCTGTATGTCACCCATGACCAGGAAGAAGCCCTTACCATGAGTGACCGCGTTGTGGTCATGAACCATGGCAGCATCCAGCAGGTCGGTTCCCCTACCGATATTTATAACGAACCCGAAAATGCGTTTGTTGCCGATTTTATCGGGGAATCCAATATCATTGACGGCATTATGCTGGAAGATTGCAAAGTCTGCTTTTGTGGGCATGATTTTGAATGCGTTGATAAAGGCTTTGCCAAAAAAGAACCCGTTGATGTTGTCATCCGCCCGGAAGATTTACGCATTGGCTTCCCTGGGGACAGCCAATTGCAAGGGGTTGTCGAATCCATTGTATTTAAAGGCGTCCACTATGAAATGATGATTCGTACCGAACATTTCACCTTTATGGTGCATTCCACCGCCGCTGAACCCGTCGGTAAAACCGTTGGATTGTCTGTCGTCCCGTTTGATATCCACATTATGAAAAAAAGTATGGAGGATAACCGTTGAAAAAATCATTTGCTTATCCATATGGCGTGTGGATGGTTATCTTTATTTTAGCGCCCATTTTGCTTGTCGGCGTCTATGCGTTTACAAGCGGGGATGGGCATTTTACCTTGCATAATTTCACTTATCTGCCTGGATATTTGCCGGTTTTTGGACGGTCTTTTTGGCTTGCGCTGATTTCCACTGCCGTTTGTCTGCTGCTCGGTTATCCTATGGCTTATATCATGAGCCAGCTTTCTGCCAGCCGCCAAAGTTTATGTATGATGCTCATTATGCTGCCTATGTGGATGAATTTTTTGCTGCGTACTTATGCGTGGATGTCTATTCTGGAAAATAACGGCTTTTTGAATCAGTTTTTTCGCCAAATTGGTTTAATCTCTTTTTTGCAAACCCAATTTGCTTATCCCCTTGATTATATCCCACTCATCAACACATCCGGTGCGGTGGTGCTGGGTATGGTCTATAATTTTTTGCCGTTTATGGTGCTTCCTATTTACACCGTTCTTATCAAACTGGATTCCAAATTGATTGAAGCTGCCCAGGATTTGGGCGCGCCAACCCATTTGGTATTCCGGCGGGTAATTTTCCCGCTCAGCCTGCCTGGTGTGATCTCCGGCATTACAATGGTCTTTGTCCCCTCTGTATCCACCTTTGTCATTTCACAAATGCTGGGCAGCGGCAAATATTTGCTTGTCGGCGACTTAATTGACCTGCAATTTATGGGCGGCGCTTATAACCCGCATTTGGGTTCCGCAATTGCGCTGGTGATGATGCTGCTGATCTTCCTTTGTATGTGGGTTATGAATAAATTCGATGATGGCACATCCGAACAGGGAGGGCTGATGCTGTGAAAAAATTCTTGAAAGACTTTTATTTGCTGCTGATATTCCTGTTTTTATATGCACCAATTGTCGTATTGATGGTCTTTTCCTTTAACAACTCCAAATCCCGACGGCTTTGGCATGGCTTTACCACACGCTGGTATATCGAACTGTTCCAGGATGCGGATATCCTGCATTCTTTATATGTCACTTTATTGGTTGCCATTTTGGCGGCTGCCCTTGCTACACTGATCGGCACCGCGGCAGCAATCGGTATCCACAATATGCGCCGTCGGACGCGGTCTGTTTACCTTGCTGTCAACAATATCCCCATGTCCTCCTCTGATACGATTATGGGCGTTACCTTTATGCTGCTGTTTGCCGCACTGCATTTAGACAAAGGTTATTTAACCCTGCTGCTTTCCCATGTGACCTTTTGTGTGCCTTATGTCGTGCTGAATGTGATGCCCAAACTGCGCCAGCTTGACCGCAACGCTTATGAAGCCGCCCTCGATTTGGGCGCCACACCCTATCAGGCATTATGGAAAGTCATTTTGCCCGAAATCAGACCCGGCATTGTCACTGGCGCCATTATGGCATTCACCATGTCGGTTGATGATTTTGTGGTATCCTATTTCACGGCAGGCACAACCAGCCAGCCGCTTTCTGTTGTGATTTATTCAATGACCCGCCACCGTATGACACCCAAAATCAACGCGGTATCCACCATCCTGTTTTTATTCGTGCTGGTACTGCTGATTGTCATCAATATGCGGCAGGTGCGCGATGAAAAACGACGGCAGGCACAAAAGGGAGGCAGAACATGAAACAGAACGTTTGCTTATTTTGTATGGTATTATGCTGTCTGCTCTCCGGCTGTGAAACAAACAATCGCGCAGCGGTACTCAATGTTTACAACTGGGGCGAATATATTGATACCGACTTAATCAAGCAGTTTGAACAGCAAACCGGCATTGATGTCGTATACAATACATTCGATTCCAATGAGAATTTATATTCCCGCATTCAGACCACCAGTTATGATGTTATTATCCCATCGGATTATGCCATTTCCCGCTTTATCAAAGAAGGGATGCTGCGTCCGCTCAATTATGAAAACATCCCCAATATGGCATATATTGACGCGCAATACACCCATCTGGCTTTTGACCCGGAACAAAAATATTCCGTGCCTTATACCTGGGGCGTTGTCGGCATTGTTTACAATTCTAAATATGTGGATGAAGCAGATATCGGCTCCTGGGATTTGCTTTGGAACCCCAAATACAAAAACCGTACCGCTATGTTTAACAATTCCCGCGATGCGTTGGGGCTTGCGCTGATGTATCTTGGCTACTCCCAAAATACCACAGACCGTGACGCACTGCGGCAGGCCGCTGATTTAATCAAGGCAGGCAAACCAATATACCAAGGGATTTGGATGGATCAAATACTGGAAAAACTTCCCTCCGAAGAAATTGTTGCCGCGCCTTATTATAACGGCGATGCCGTTACCATGATTGATGAAAATGATGACCTGCGGTTTTATGTGCCGCAGGAAGGCACAAACCTGTTTGTTGATGCCATGTGCATCCCCAAAAATGCGAAAAATGTCGAAGGGGCAGAAAATTTCATCAATTTCTTGTGTTCCACTGAGGCAGCTATGGCAAACTGGGAATATGTCGGCTATTCCAGCCCACATACCGGCGTGTATGAACAGCTTGACGCAGAAATACAGCAAGACCCTCTATATTTCCCCGATGTCAGCACATTCAAGACCGAGGTGTTCCAAAGCCTTCCAGAAGAAACCAACCAATATTACAACGATTTATGGGTGGATATCCTCACTTGACGATTGCCCGTGCGAAACAAACGAATATTGCTTATAATAGACAAAAACACTTGCAATTTTGCAGGCAAACGGCTAAAATAAGGGTTAGGAAATTTTGACGGGGCAGTTTTTGCCGTCTGCCCGTTGAGGAGCGAGAAAAACCATGAATGATCTCATGTCGAAAATTCAGGCGAGCCTTTCCGAGTTTTCGAAAGGGCAGCGCCTTATCGCCCATTATATTGCAGAACATTATGATAAAGCTGCTTTTATGACAGCAAGCCGTTTGGGTGCAACCGTTGGCGTCAGCGAATCGACTGTGGTGCGCTTTGCCACAGAACTTGGCTATGATGGTTATCCGCATTTGCAAAAAGCCTTGCAGGAAATGATCCGCAACCGGTTAACCGCTGTGCAGCGCATGGAAGTTGCTGGCGACCGCATGGGCGGCCGCGATGTTTTGGAAACCGTGCTTTGTTCGGATGTCGAAAAAATACGCATGACGCTGGATGAACTCGACCGCACTGCATTTCAAAACGCATCAGATGCCATTATTCATGCCCGCCGCATTTATATCTTAGGCGTGCGGTCTTCTTCGGCACTGGCGGGCTTTTTGGGCTTTTATTTCACCCTTTTATTTGACAATGTCCATGTTTTATGTACCAACAGCGTCAGCGAAATCTTTGAACAGTTACTGCGCATCGGTGCGGATGACGTCTTTATTGGCATCAGTTTTCCGCGCTATTCCCAACGCACGTTATCCGCGATGAAATATTCTCATGACCGCGGCGCAAAAGTCATTGCACTGACTGATTCCCGATTATCCCCGCTGGCGCGGTATGCTGACCATACGCTGGTTGCCAAAAGCGATATGGCAAGTTTTGTTGATTCACTTGTTGCGCCGCTTTCAGTGGTCAATGCGCTGATTGTCCAGTCCAGCTTAGGACGGCAGCGAGAAGTCGAATCCACGTTCAATCAGCTGGAAAATATCTGGGATGAATATCATATTTATGAAACCATAGAAGATGAATAACCTGCCTTTTATCAAAAAGCAGGCAGAAACGGGGCGATGGATTGTCAAACGGGACAATTGCGGTGATTGGCGGCGGCGCCGCCGGGCTGATGGCTGCCGGGTTCGCGGCAGGGCATGGCACACAGGTGCTGCTGTTTGAAACCAATGCAAAAGTTGGCAGAAAGCTATATATCACAGGCAAAGGACGCTGTAATGTCACAAACCATTGTGATGTACAGCAGGTTTTAGCAAATATCCCGGTAAACCCGCGGTTTTTATACTCTGCAATCGGGCAGTTCCCACCCACTGAAGTGATGGCATTTTTTGAACGCCTCGGCGTACCGCTGAAAACCGAGCGCGGCGGGCGGGTCTTCCCGGTTTCAGACAGGGCGGCAGATATTGTGGACGCCCTGTTTTCCCATGTCAAAAAACAAGGCGTCAAGCTAATCCATGCGTGCGCGGAACGTGTCCTCACCCAAGATGGCAAGGTATCCGGCGTGCTTGCGGATGGCAAAACCTATCTGGCAGACCAAGTCATTTTAGCCACAGGCGGCGCTTCTTATCCGGCAACCGGTTCCACCGGCGATGGCTACCGGTTTGCCCGTCAGCTTGGACATACCATCATCCCGCCGCGCCCTTCGTTGGTGCCGCTGGTATCGCCGGCAGGCTGTGCCGAATTGATGGGCTTATCCCTCAAAAATGTCGCGCTGCGGGTGTTTGAGCAAAACAAAAAAATTTATGAGGATTTCGGCGAAATGCTGTTTACCCATTTCGGCGTATCCGGACCGCTTATTTTATCCGCCTCCGCCCATATGCGGCATTTTGGCAGCCGGGACTATCATTTGGAAATCGACCTGAAACCCGCGCTGGATGAAAAAACACTGGATAAACGGCTGCTGCGCGATTTTGAAACCCATAAAAACAGCGATTTGGGCAATGCGCTGGGCAGCTTGCTGCCGCGCAAAATGATTCCTGCGGTCATCAGTCAAGCGGGGCTTAACGCTCATGGCAAAGTGCATTCGCTGACCAAGGTTCAGCGACAGGCACTACTGAAAACCCTCAAGGGATTTACGGTGGAAATCTCAGGCGCACGCCCTATCGCGGAAGCCATCATCACCACCGGCGGCGTCAGCGTGAAAGAAGTCAGCCCCAAAACGCTGGAATCCAAAAAAGTGCCCGGGTTATATTTTGCCGGGGAAATATTGGATGTCGATGGTTATACAGGCGGGTTTAATTTACAGATTGCATGGGCAACCGGGCGGCTGGCAGGGCGATCCGCTGGCAATCAAACAAGAGAAGGGATGATATTATGAACCGTATTTCCGTTGCGATTGACGGGCCGTCAGGCGCAGGCAAAAGCACCATTGCCCGCGCCGCCGCACGTACCCTGGGCTTTTTATATGTGGATACCGGGGCGCTGTACCGCGCCATTGGGCTTGCCGTATGCCGCAAAGGGTATGATGGCAGAGATCGGGAAGAAGTGCTTTCCGTACTGCCTGAAATCAAAGTCGAACTGCATTACTTAATGGATATCCAGCGGGTTTGCTTAAATGGCGAGGATGTTTCCGAACTCATCCGCACGCCACAGATTTCCCAATTTGCCTCACGGGTATCCGCAATTCCGGAAGTGCGGGAGTTTTTGTTGGACATCCAACGCGATATGGCCGCCCGCAACAGTGTTGTTATGGATGGACGGGATATCGGCACGGTCATCCTGCCCTATGCCGAGGTGAAAATTTTCCTCACTGCGTCGGCTGAGAAGCGCGCAGAGCGCCGCTGTGCCGAACTGCGGGAACGTGGCGAGCCAGCTGAATTAAGCGCTGTGCTGGCGTCTATGGCGCAGCGCGATGCACAGGACGCAACGCGGGCTGTCGCCCCGCTGCGCAAGGCGCGGGACGCCGTTTTAGTGGACACCAGCAATTTGACTTTGGAACAAAGCATACAGGCAGTGCTGCGCATTATCCGGCAGGCGCAGCAGGTCAGATAAGGGGGCAGATATGGCAAGATTCCATCCGTTTTTTCAAAAAATTGCTCTCCCCTGTGTTGCGGCAGCTTTCCATATTTATTGCGGGTACAACGTCACAGGGCGGGAGAATATCCCAGCGGGTGGCTGTGTCATCTGCCCAAACCATTCCGATGTGATTGACCCGCCAATGGTTGCCGCCGCCATAGGCAACCGCTATCCCATCCGTGTCATGGCAAAAAAAGAACTGTTTGGCGGCGGCTTTTTTGACAGCTTAATCACATGGCTTGGCGCATTCCCGGTTGACCGCAGCCGTGCGGATATCACTGCCATTAAAACCGCGCTGAAAGCCGTCAAGGACGGCAAAAAACTGCTGATTTTCCCGCAGGGCACCCGCAACGCAGGCGAAAACAGCGCCAAAGAAGGCGCCGCGATGCTGGCGCTCAAAACCAAAGCGCCCATTGTGCCGGTTTATATTACCGAAAACAAGGGGTTCCGCACCCATGCGCGGGTAATCATTGGCAATCCGTTTCAGCCCGACCCGCAGCAGAAAGATTATGCGGCGCTGTCCGAAGAAATCCTGCATCGCATTTATGCCCTGCGCCCGGAGGCATCCAAATGATAGTACGGGTCGCAAAAACCGCAGGGTTCTGTTTTGGCGTGCGCCGTGCGGTAGATATGGCGGAAGCTTTATCTCGTGGGCATGGCAGCCTCTATTGTTATGGAGAAATCATCCATAACATGAATGAAGTTGCGCGTCTGGAGCGCGGTGGTATGAAAACTGCGCTTTCAGTGAATGAAGTGCCAGATAACACACACGTCTTAATCCGGGCGCATGGGGTTGCTAAAGCAGTTTATGAAGCATTTGAAAAAAAAGGCTGCCATATCTATGACGCAACTTGTCCATTTGTGAAAAAAATACATACAATTGTCGCGGCACAATGCGCGGCGGGACGTAAAATCCTAATCCTGGGCAGCGCGGGGCACCCTGAAATTACAGGAATTGCTGGATGGTGCAGGGATGCCCGTATCTTTGAAAGCCCGGCACATTTGGAAGCGGCACTGGACAGCGGGACAATCCTTCCAGATGAACCGCTCAGCGTGGTTGGACAAACCACGCTAAACCGTATGGTTTGGGATGTTTCTGTGAAAATTCTGAAAAAAAGGTGTACAAACTGCGAAATATTTGATACAATATGTAATGCGACGGACGAGCGCCAGGCGGAGGCTCGTCTACTTGCCGGAGAATCGGGATGCATGATTGTGATTGGGGATAAAAAGAGCTCAAATACCAAGCGGCTCTATGAAATCAGCAAAACTCTCTGCCCGCAGGCCTTTTATATTGAGGACGCGGCCGAATTGAAGGCAGATGAGATTTCCCGGTTTGCAGACCGCCCCATCGGTATCACCGCGGGCGCATCAACACCGGCATGGATTATTAAGGAGGTCAGTAACATAATGAGCGAAGAAATGAAAATCGAAACTGGTGAGGACTTTGCAGCAATGCTGGAGGATTCCCTTAAACCGATAAAGAACGGAGATAAAGTAACTGGCACTGTCATTGCCATTTCTCAGACCGATGTACAAGTTGATTTGGGTGTAAAGCAGACCGCTTATATCCCGATTGACGAGCTTTCCGACGACCCTGCCTACAATGTCGAGGAGCATATCCATCCAAATGACGAAATTGAAGCGGTTGTCGTGCGCGTCAACGATGTCGAAGGCATCATCACCCTGTCCAAAAAGCGCGTCGACCAGCTCAAGGGCTGGGAATCCATCGAAGTTGCCAAGGAAGAACATACCATCGTTGAAGGCACTGTGATCGAAGAAAACCGCGGCGGCGTGGTTGCAACCGCATTTGGCGTGCGGGTATTCATCCCAGCATCCCAGACCGGCGTACCCAAGGACGAATCCATGTCCAAACTGGTCAAAACCCGCCAGTCTTTTTATGTCACCGAAATCAACCGCCAGCGTAAACGCGTTGTTGGCTCCATCCGTGCGGTACAGCAGGAAGCCCGCCGCGCAGCAGCTGAAAAGATTTGGGAAACCATCGAAGTTGGCAACGAATACGAGGGCACCGTCAAGAGCTTGACTTCTTACGGCGCATTTGTGGACATTGGCGGCGTAGATGGCATGATCCATATTTCCGAGCTGTCCTGGGGCCGTATCAAATCCCCATCCGAAGTGGTGTCCATTGGCGATAGCGTCAAGGTTTATGTCATTGGGCTGGATAAGGAAAACCGCAAGATTTCTTTGGGCTATAAGCGCGAAGAAGACAACCCATGGAACATTTTCACCTCTAAATACGCCATTGGTGATGTTGCAAAGGTAAAGATCCTGAAGTTTATGCCATTTGGCGCATTTGCGGAAATCGTACCAGGTGTGGATGGTCTTATCCATATTTCCCAGATTGCCGACCATCGCATTGCACGCGCTGACGAAACACTGGAAGTTGGCGAAGAAGTGGATGCAAAAATCATCGACATTAACGATGAAAAGAAAAAAGTATCACTGTCTATCCGTGCGCTGCTGACCGGCAGCGGCGAAGAAGATGCTGACTAATCACAAAAATTGAACCGCCGCCCTTCATCGTTATGATGGGGCGGCGGTTTTTTTACTGTGCATCTTTATTCAGCCAGATAATGTATTCCAGCACATTATAGTCTGGGTCCATGAAATAAAGCCAGCGTTCCGAACCTGGAATCTCATTCGGTCCGTTGAGAATTGGAATGCCATTTTGCTGCAACATTTGGATTACCGCGTCAATATCATCGGTTTCAAAACAAAGGTGCGGACAATAAGGGCGTTCCGGCATAACCGGTTCATAAACTGTGCCAATGGTTTCAATCAGCTCCAGCCGTGCGCCCTGATAAGTCAGAAACGCATAACGTTCACCGATTTCCGCCGCCTCATGACGGAATAAAAATTGGAACCCAAGTTTTTCCGTGTAAAAGCGGATCGCATCATCCAAATTACGCACACGGAATGCGCCATGATCATATGCCATAATTTGAAACACCTCTTTTTTTCTGCTGCTGTGATTTTTATTATGATACCATACTGTGAAAACATCGTCAACCGCAGATTTTTCACCTTATCCTTCTGTCCTATATGCGCCATACGGCGCATAGGATAAGCTGTAAGGGGGTGAACAGGATGCGGCGGGTCAATTGGCGTTTATGGCTTTTGCTCCTGTTTACGGCGCTGTGCGGCTGTTCTGCCGCATTCCTGCGTATCCTCCGCCCTGCGGCGGTGGAATATGCCAAAAACCTGGTGCAGCAAACAGCATCTTATGCCATTCAAGACTGTATCACCCAGCAGGTATATCTGAACCGCGCACAATATGAAGAATTGGTCAGCCTGGAACGTGATGACGCAAACCAGGTCACTGCCCTGCGCACAGATACTATCCTTGCGGATTATTTGAAGGTGCAATTATCCCGCGCCGCTTATGACGCGCTGAATACCTTGGAACAGAACGTTTTACAGGTGCCTATCGGCACTGTATTTTTGCCAACCATCTTTGCCGGACAGGGGCCAGAACTGAACATCGGCATTGCCTCGCTCGGCTATGCCGACGCCGATTTTGTCAGCGCATTTACAGCGGCAGGCATTAACCAGACCCGGCATCAAATCTTGCTGGAAGTGAAAGCAGAAGCCCATGTGATGACCGCCTTTGGCGGCTGTGATGTGGTGATTACCACCCGCATGGCAGTGACGGATACGGTGATTGTCGGGGTTGTGCCGGAATCTTATACTTATATTGATGATACTGAACAAAGCCTTTTGGGCAAAGTCAATGATTATGCGGAATCTGACCGCTAAGCGGGATTATACATCGGGCTGCTGCCCTGTATGGGCAGCCCATTTGCAGTCTGTGACTGCCATATCGGTAAAAACTGCTCGGAAAGAGGAATCCTCCGGCGAACAGGCATAAATACCAAACCGGATTTTGCCTGCGCCCTCCAGCAGATGGCATATGCGCATTTGCTGGAATGTTATACCGTCTTTTGAACATTCCAAACAATAATCATCCTGCCGGCGGCTGAGGCGGTACCACATGGATTTGATATCTGCTGGAATTTCTGTTGTTGCCCAATCAGAAAACCCATGGTTGGTAACTACACTGCCTAAATGCTGAAATGTATCATTTTCATATTCAACTGATGCTTTCAGCCAGTTTTCACTGTCCAAATACAGCACAATACCGCATTGGTCAAACCGATGGCTGCTTTCAGTAAAATCAGTTTTCACTGTAAAACTGAAAAACGATTCATCGGTTTCCATTTGGAACACTGGCGCATTGTCATTGCGGAAGTGATAATATGTCCGCTGCCATAAATCAGTATGCGGATTGGTTGTGATTTCTATCTTCCCTTCCTGTATGAGATAATCTTTGGGCTGGCGCGTCCATTGGAAGTTCGCAAAATCCATAAAATGATTCCTCCTATCATAGTGAACCATTTTTTTCTTTATATGCTATGCCCCATGCAAGCATGGCATCTAAAACCGGTTTTAAGCTATACCCGGTTTCTGTCAATGTATATTCCACCCGTGGCGGCACTTCTGGGTAAACTTTACGAGTCAGCAGTCCATCACTTTCCATAGCACGCAAATGAGCAGTCAATACCTTTTGTGAAATATCCCCAACTGATTTTTTTAATTCGCCAAACCGTTTTGTGCCTCCCAACAGGTCACGGATAATCAAAACCTTCCAGCGGCTGCTAATCAGTATGAGTGTTGTTTCCACTGGGCAGGCGGGCAAAGATTTTTCCACTGAAATTCCTCCATTCTTTCTATCGTTTCTTTTTGGTACCTACAGTACAATAAAGTGCTTACTTTACATTTCAGCCCTACTGCTATATTATAATCGTACAGGCGGGAAAACACAAGCCGCCAACAAAAGGAACCAAGAAAATTTAGGAGGAATCGTTCATGAAAATCGCGGTAATTTGTGCAAATGGTAAGGCAGGACAATTCATCGTCAAAGAAGCAATAGCCAGAGGGGCTGATGTCACCGCTATTGTACGCAGTGAAAACAAATCCGCCGCAACAAATATAATCTACAAAGATTTGTTTGATTTAACCACTGCCGATTTGGAAGGCTTTGATATTGTCATTGATGCTTTTGGCGCATGGACACCAGAAACACTGCCGCAGCACAGCTCATCACTAAAGCATCTTTGCGACCTTGTCAGCGGCAAAAGCACTAGGCTGCTTGTTGTTGGCGGCGCAGGCAGTTTGTATGTAAACCCGGAACATACCATACAGGTCATGGACGAGACAAATTTCCCCGAAATCTTTAAGCCGCTTGCTGCGCATATGGGCAAGGCGCTGGATGCGCTCCGCACCAGGACAGATGTCAAATGGACATATCTCAGCCCGGCAGGGGATTTCCAGGCGGATGGTGAAAAGACCGGGAAATATATTTGGGGCGGTGAAGAACTGACATTGAACGCAAAAGGCGAAAGTGTTATCAGCTATGCGGACTATGCAGCCGCTATGGTGGATGAAGCACTGACCGGGAACCATATTCAGCAAAGGATTTCAGTTGTTGCAGAATAAGGGCTTCATCAATCAAAACACCATAATAAAAAAGCAAGCCGGCACTTGAAAGCATTTTTAGGATTTGTTATAATAAAGGTTAACCCCATACGTTGAAAAGAGAGAAGGATACCATTATTATGCCGATTAAAATTGCAGACAGTTTGCCGGCACGGGCTGTGCTGGAAAGTGAAAATATATTTGTCATGACTGAGCACCGTGCAATGACGCAGGATATCCGCCCGCTTCGCATTGGGCTGCTGAACTTAATGCCCTTAAAAATTGTAACAGAAACACAGATTCTGCGTTGTTTGTCCAATACACCGCTGCAAATTGAAATTGATTTGCTGCAAACAGAAACATATCAGTCCTCACATACACCAGAAGACCATTTGCTGACATTCTATCGCACATTCCATGAAATCCGAGATAAAAAATATGATGGTTTTATTATTACTGGCGCACCGGTAGAACTGATGGATTATGAACAGATTGATTATTGGCAGGAAATTTGTGAAATCATGGAATGGACAAAAACCCATGTCCATTCCACCCTGCATATCTGCTGGGGCGCACAAGCAGGGCTTTATTATCATTATGGCATCCCCAAATATGAACTGCCGGAAAAAATGAGCGGTGTTTTTGAACACAAAGTGCTTTTCCCAAAGGAAAATTTATTCCGTGGGTTTAATGACGTCTTTTTTGCGCCGCATTCCCGCCATACTGAGGTACGGCAGGCAGATATTGAAAAAGATGCACGGTTACGTTTACTTTCGGTTTCAGATGAAGCTGGCGTTTATATTGTGGAAGCAAAATATGGACGGCAGATTTTTGTATTTGGCCATTCGGAATATGACAAAAACACATTAAAAGAAGAATATCTCCGGGATCAGGGACGCGGGTTGAGCCCAATTATTCCCAAGCATTATTTCCCGGGTGATGACCCATCCTGTGAACCATCCATGACATGGCGTGCTCATGGTAATTTGTTATATACCAATTGGCTGAATTATTATGTTTATCAGACAACACCATATTATTTAGACCGCAGCTTTGAATAAAAGATAATGCAAAAGCTCTGCTGTGCAAGTATGTGCAGCAGGGCTTTTCCTCTGTATCTTGATAATGCCATAACCGGCGCATGAAACAAAATCATCAGCAAAAACCTGTTCTATGCGGTATAAAATGCGGGATTCACTTGACAAAATGTACAATTTCATATACCATAATATTATGCGCAAGATGTTTCCCAATCATCATTATTTTGTAAATGATGGATTGCCATGACAGTAGCATTATGGGTAACACCTGAAAAAATAATGGCATCTGCCGGCACATTTGCCACTTCCGCAAAAAGTGTAAAATATATGACCGATCAAATGCTACATATTGTAAAATCATTGAATACTGTTTGGCAGGGCAGCCCCTCAGCTTTATATATTCAAAAGTTTTATGCGCTTGACAACGATATGCAGCAGATCTATCGGAAAATCATGGAGCATTCTAAAGACCTTCAGCAAATGGCAGAAACTTATCAGAAAGCAGAAGATCATAATGTTTCTATCAGCAGTGCTTTGCCAACCGGAATCTTATCTGCTGCCCCTGGCGGGGCAGGCGGTTCTGACAGCGGCGCTGATAAGGGTGAGGGACAAACAGCAAAACTGCAGACGGATGCTTCCAACACGCCAGGGGAAAAGCCCAAAGAAGGGGCAGTTTTGCAAGGCGCAATCCAAGGCAGCGTTGGTATTGCATCCGGCAGTTTGTCTGGTAATTTATTGGGCTATTCTTATGACACCGAAAGCGGGCTTACCGTAAAATATAAAACAGATGAAGCAACAGGCAAGAAAAATTTTGACAGTCTGGGGGTCAAATATGGTGCGAAAGGCGAAGTCCATGTCGCACAAGGCACAGCGGAAGGACATTTAGGGGCTGTTTCCGGTTCTGTTACTGGTGCTGTTGGAAAGGTTTCCGCAATTGGTTCTGTTGGCGCGAGTTTATATAAAGATGGGAAATTAATGCCGCAAATTTCTGCAAACGCAGAGATAAAAGGCACCATATTGGAAGGCAGCGCAAATGTTGCTGCCGGGTCAGATAACAATGATATCCATGTCAAGGCTAGCGGTGAGGTTTTATCCGCAAAAGCAGAAGCAAATGTAAATGCAGGCAAAATCAATTTTACCGACAGCAGCGGCAATAAAAAATCTGGTGTTGGTGTGCAGGCAGAGGTCGGCGCGGAAGCCTATGTTGCAAGCGGTAAGATAAAAGGCGGTATCAAAATTTTAGGTGTTGATATTAATATTGGCCTATCTGGTCATGCAGGGGGCGCCAGTGCAAAGGTAGGCGGTCATGTTACAACAGGCGGCGTTGGTGGCTCTGTTGATGTTGGTTTAGGCGCTGGTGTTGGACTTGATTTTTCAATTGACTGGTCGAATTTTAAATTTGGCTGGTAAGTATTTCAGGAGGATGAAACCATGTATAAAAATTTGATGCCAATTGGTTCTGTTGTTCGTTTGGCTGGCGGCACACATAAAATTATGATTTGTGGACGGATTGTCTGCAAAACAAATGAAACCGCGATCTATGATTATGTTGCCTGTCTTTATCCGGAAGGCATTATCAGCACAGAGGAACTGTATTTCTTTAACCGGGATGCAATTGAAGATGTCTATTTTATTGGTTCGCAAGACCAGGAAGAACTCACTTTTCGGCTTAATGTCCTCAATCAATTAGGTGAATTAGAAGTTGTAGATGGACAAATCACCTCAAAAAAACATGATGCGCAGTAATCTTGTTTTATTAAAGACAATACTTCCAGCTTTCTTTATGCTTGCAGGTGTCATTTTGCTTGCAGCAGCCATGATTGCTAGCCATATCAGTGCAAATAAAAAGAAAATATGTACGGAAAAAACACATGGCGTAGTCTACAAAATGGAACGTCGTCAAGGTATGTATTCCAGCATTGATAATAATATCCCGTTAACAATGTGGTATCCAACTTATGAATATTCTGTCGGTCAAAAAATACGACGGACAACAAGTAAGGTCGGATATTCCAAAAAATTATTTGAGGAGGGGCAAACGATATCGCTTTATTATGCCCCCGAAGATCCCAGTCAAATTTATGTGCCTGATGCGCAAGTTCGATGGGTCTTTATCCTTTTATGTGGTATGGGTTTTGTCTTTTTGCTAGTTGGAATTGCAATTTATTTCACATTTCGATGGCTTTTTTACATTTAAAATTGTGAATCCTTATTTTGCCGCATTATTCTCTTATTATCCATGGAAGGCTGACAAATAATACAAACAGCACCTTGCAATATCAGGTGCTGTTTTTTGTTTTATTTGATATTTGTGATATTGTTTATTTCTTATCATGCCATATTTCTACCCATAGATAAAACTCTCAAAACACTATGTCAAAGGGTGTACCGCCACAGTCGAAACAATTTACAGCACTTGAACTTTTGCAAAGTTGCACTTTTCGTTGCAC
>ERZ777306.3081-NODE-3081-length-18550-cov-7.534090_pt1 | contig 18550 bp, 19 predicted proteins | sample MGYA00374966_ERZ777306 | MGnify/ENA primary metagenome ERZ777306 (study PRJEB29329, sample SAMN06343882) | mouse gut metagenome | isolation source: Mouse cecum | place: Austria: Vienna | collected 2014-11-15 ...
GTGCATGGGGTGCACCAAGCTGCACGAAGAGATCGAAGAGCGGTATATTGAACAACCTCCTCAATACGACATCGAAATCCCCGCGCCGGCGGAGTGGGATTCGATTCCGCAGCCCGACATCCCGATAGGCAAATGATGTGAAACCCACAAACAGAAATGACATGAAGAAGATGAAAGGATTTCTGATGCTCGCACTCGCGGCGGTCGGCACGTTGCTGACCGCCTGCGATGATGAACTGGATGTAAAACAGGCGTATGCGTTCCATTTGGAGACGATGCCCGTGCAGACGCACATCGTTCGCGGAGAAACGGCCGAGATACGCTGCACGCTTGTTCGGGAGGGAAAATACGACGGTGCGCAATACACTATTCGCTACTTCCAACCCGACGGCAAAGGGAAACTTCGCATGGACGACGGGACGCTGTTTCTCCCCAACGACCGCTATCCGCTCACGAGAGAGGTGTTTCGACTATACTACACTTCTGCGTCGTCGGATCAGCAGACCGTCGACATCTACGTCGAGGATAACTTCGGGCAATGCGAACAACTATCGTTCAGGTTCAACAACGAGAACGAAGAGAAAGAGTAAATAATCGAACCCAACAAAAGCCCTCCGACAACTTCGTGTGTCGGAGGGCTTCGTCGTTTCGTCAGTTCTATGCGATCTCGAACAAGGATAGTTGTTTCGGCTCCAAATACTGCCTCTTGATTTCGGCGAGCTTGGCGATGAGTTTGCGGATTCTCTTGGCGTTGTAGTTGGAGCTGTCTGAGCTATGCTTCATCGCATAGGCGTATTGTCGCTCCAATTGTCCGATGCCGTTTCTGACCGCCTCCTTGTAATCGGCTATCGGTTCGTCCCACACCGACGGATGGCTACCGCCCCCTGCACTGCCCGTACTCCAATCGACCGTTACGGCATACGTCCCGTCGATGGACTGCCCGATATGGATCGTATTATGGATGTCCAACTCGATGCGCTCGACAATCGGAAGCATACCCCGAAGCCAGCCGTATTCGTCGAACCGCTTGTCCGTGTAGCCGAACAGCAGGCCGCGTTCGTAGGTGCGCATGTTATGGATGATGTGGTGTACGCAGTCGCCGAAACTCTCGAAATAGGCGATTTGGTCAGCGTTGTCCCTGCGGACGGCGAGGAGGTAACGCAAGACTGCGTTACGCTCCACGCGGCACGGATTATACTCCAATATCGCCGCTAACTTCTCCTGCTTGGTGTATTTCTGTATGGGGTTCATGGTTTCCGTATTTATGGGTTGATTATTTGAGATTAGGCCGAGACGAGGCGGTCGATGGGCATATTCCGCTCCAACCACTCCTTTACATGGGTCATGTTGTATTCGGAGGTTATGACCGCCGTCCGCTCGTCCGTCTGCGTGAAGCGCGAGCTTTCATAGTTGTCGATCCACTCTTTGAGCGAGGCGACACCCCACGCTTCGGGGTCGTCGAAAATGCTTTCCTCCAATGTGCGGATAGGCTCCGCGAAGAGGACGATCAATGTTTCGTAATTGGCTGCTGTCGTTTTCATAATTTCAACTCGTTAATGATTAGAATCTCGTGTAAAGTCCCGTTACGGAGGTGAAGATCTCTTCCAACATATCGCAATAGACGCCCTCGTAAACTGCGATGTCTTTCGTCTTGACCTCGAAATGCTTGCCGACCGTCATGCGGTAGAACCGCATCCGATAGGTGTCCGTCTCCTTGTCGAGCGTTATGGCCAGACGGTTGGCGGAGGTCTTGTTGCGGGAGAGGTTCATGCGAACCCCGTCCCCCAAGTCCATGAAATCGCGGCTTCCTGTCATGGCGACGAACCGCCTGCCGCCGATCTGCTGTAATATCGTTGCCGCTATCATCGCGCTACTTCCTTATTCGTTTTACGTCGCAGCCATTCGTCCCGTCTGCGGCGGCACTCCTCCAACGTCGGAGCGACGCAGGAGAACAATTCGCCGTCCGTGTGTCGGTAGTCGTATTGGCAAAACCGCATCTTCGTCCTGCGAGCGAAAGCCGGGGTGAAATACTCGTGTCGTTCCTCTCCCGTCGGGCACACCGACACGCCGTTTACCGTCATCTTCGTTGGTTCCATTGTTAGCGTTGTTTAAGGGGTTAAAATTCTGCTTTCAATAGTCTGTGCTTGAACTGCTGCGTCGGGTCGCTGACCTTGCGCTGGTGTACCCACAGATGGTGCGAGCCGAAGCCGTACATGAAATAGTCGTCGAGCGGGACTCGGGTTTTCAGATTCTCGATGCCCTGCCGCAGTTCGGTTTCGTTGCTGGCGAAAAGAATCGTATTTGTCAGACGGAAATAGATCTCCGTCGCTTCGTCGCAATAAGGACAAAAGGATGATTCGATTGTTACATTCATAATCTGTCTAAATTAAAGCGTTAATATCCACACGAAAACACCGATGACGGCTGCGAGAGAGACGCCGAACAGGATGATGCTCCACACGATTTGCAACACGCCGCTTATAAGGGTTTCGATCATCCCGACGATGAAATACACCACCCAAAGCACAAGGGCACACGGGACGGCTGCAAGGGCGCGTAATGCTGTTTTGAAAATCTCAATCGCTTTCATGGCTGTTGTTTTTGAGTTTGATGCGGATTTGAGAGTGGAGGGAGTGAGTTTCTTATCCTAATCTGCCGCTCGTTTATCCGACATTTTTTTTATGCGTCTTTCGGTCGTATCGGTCGTTTCGTTTCAGGGGCTTTTCGGTGTAGAGGTTAGGACGTACAAGGTTTCGACGAAAAATACCTCGCATCGCAGGACGCAGGGAAGATTTTTCGCCAAACCGCAAGGCTCGACCTTGTACGTCCGTGAAGGCCTCGTAAACACCTTCGCACCTGTAACGTGACGACGCCACGATACGATGGGAAGACAGCGAAAATGGAGGTAAACGAATTATTAGGCAGATTCGAGACGGTAATTAGTATTGAAAAAAGCAATGTGGTATAATTGCCAATTACTATATTATTATCAGGGATCGGGGCAGCCGATGATACCGTAAAGTTCCTGTATATTTTAACTATTTGTCAAGCGCATAATCTCTTGACGGCTTGTTACTTGTTAAGAAAGTTTATCCTTTTGCTCTTAGTCGTTTTTCAGAACAGCGGTTCGTAATATCCTGAGTGATTTGTTAATATTCTAAATGAATCAAGCGTATTCATATAAATTTTATCACTATATTTGTATTGCGTAAATTTACGCAATACACTGCGTAAAATGTAAATACATGTATAAAAGAATTGAATATCTTACGATTAGAGAACGTATTGAAGAACCACGCAAGTTCATTCAGGTTGTTATGGGGCCCCGGCAAGTGGGTAAATCGACCATAGTGAAACAAGTCTTGCAGGAGTTGGACATAGCGTACCAATTCTATTCTGCCGACAATGTTCCTGCGACGAACAACGCGTGGGTATCGAATTGTTGGGCTGCCGTGCGCAGTCTGAAAGAGAGTCGAGGACAGGAAAGTATACTTCTTGTTATCGATGAGATCCAGAAAATATACAATTGGAGTGAGGTTGTCAAAAAAGAATGGGATGACGACACTTTTCACGATCGCAATATAAAAGTTTTGCTGCTTGGCAGCAGCCGTGTACTATTGGAGAAAGGACTTTCGGAGTCGTTAGGCGGCCGTTTCGAGGAAATTCGGATGACACATTGGAGTTATCCCGAAATGAGGGACGGTTTCGGATTTACGCTCGATCAGTACCTCTTTTACGGCGGTTACCCGGGTGCAGCGTCCCTTATCGGCGACGAAGAACGGTATCGGCAATACATTCAGTCAGCCATTGTGGAGGCAACTATTAACAAAGATATTCTGATGGATACCCCCATCGGCAAGCCGGCTTTGCTGCGTCAGACTTTCGAATTGGGTGCTGCCTATTCCGGACAACTCTTGTCGCTGACAAAAATGTTGGGTGCATTGCAGGACGCAGGTAACACTGCCACACTGGCAGGCTATGTTCAGTTGTTAGACGAATCAGGAATGCTGAATGGATTGCAGAAGTATAGCATCGACACAGCTCGCAGAAGATCGAGCATCCCTAAATTTCAGGTCTACAACAATGCACTGAAAACAATATACAACCCCAATACATTCGAGCAAACAATCCTCGACCGCAAAGTTTGGGGACATGTTTTCGAATCGAGTATCGGAGCATATATCATCAGCCAAGCGTTTGTGCATCGGTTCGAAGTCTTCTACTGGCGAGAACGCAACGATGAAGTGGATTTCGTGCTGCGCAAGAAAGGTTCGGTCGTCGCCATAGAGGTCAAGAGTAATGCCGAGAAAAATACGGCCGGACTGGAAACATTCAAAAGGACATTCAACCCTCGAACGACTTTGATAGTCGGAGATGGTGGCATAAGTGCCGAGGAGTTTCTATCAATGGATATACGAAAAATCTTCTGAAATTCAATCTGATAGATATAATTCTATGAGCGCAAGTGTGAAAATGATTAGGTTTCTGATATTTTTGTCGGGAATACTCATGATACAGACTTACTTCATCTTCATCAATGCGGAAATGAAGTTAATCATTGTACAATCCGATTGGATATCCAATGATCTCTTTTTTACGCTTTCCAGCGGTGCGTTCGCCAGTACCTTAGTCGTGCTTTTGAGTGAGGTGCGGCATTATCTTACATTGAAAAGAGATAATCAGGATCAACTGTTCTTTCAGTTAGCGAGCATATATGGGCAACTGCTAATCATGCAAAACAGTATGAAGCGGCTCATTGAGAATCTGGCAGAATCGGTATCCGAGCCGCTTTTAGATCAATCGATATACATATGTCGCCAGAATATAGCATTTATATTCAATCTGGATTATACGACATTTTGTTCGAAAGAGAAAGTAAAGCAAACGCTTCAATTATTCATAAGAGATAAATTTGCAATAGAGTCGTTATTTACGGATTGTATATATTTGAAGATTGCGATAAACGCAGATAAACAGACACATTTGCAAAAATGTGGTACTCAAGGCTGCATTACAGCTCAGGATTATAATACGAGCCAAGTTCTAATTCGGCTACAAAAAGATATTGCGCCATGGCTTATAAAAATAAACAGTTATCTGGAACACCTTGATAACAGCGTTTCGAATAGATACAATTGGACTTCAAAGAGAGATAATATGTTGCTATATGAGAATAATTATACAATAAAAACATTGGAGGATTTTCTAAAAGAAGATAAAATATATTAACATTATGCAAATATTGGTCTAATAAAATAAGTTGTACGTATCAGCAAATAGAATAAATTTATTATTTTTGAAACTAATCCATATTTCTGGGAATAGAGTAAGTTCCTTTGAGATGCAATAAAGTATTAAAAGCATGGGCAAACTTTTGGATTATATAGCAAAGGAAACACAAGGCGAATGCTTTGCGTCGTTCAAGTATTGCTATGATAATGTATTGCCCCCGAATATTGAATACGAGGCGAGAGAGGATTCATATATCAATATGAAAGAATTTGCCGAAAGCATACATGACCCTCAAATGAGGGATATGAGACCTTTGGCTGAAAAGATGAAAGCAATGCCTCCACTGTTCAAATTCTTTCTTGACGGTTCGCGTCGGGTCTATAAGGTTGATGATATACAATACGATAAAAAAGTATTTCCAATCGTTAGCGGTCAAATATCCGTTTCCTGCTGTGGCAGAGAAATGAACGATGACAATACGTTTCGCAATTTTGGTAAAGTTTTCGAGGAAGCATATCCGGTAGTTTGCTTACCAGTAACAGCTAACGATGAAGGTATCGATAATGGAGTATATTTTAATAATCTGTGTAACAAGCTAAACGAGTTGCCTTTTATTAAGAACTCCGGAAACAAGTTTGGGAAAGTGCTTTCCTACTTAACGAAGATTGAAGGCAATGAAACCCTTGAAAACAAAGGCATCGCCCGAATTCAAGATGAGATGATTGAATGCGAAAAGCGCATTGTGGCCGAGATGATGAGTAAGCATTTGCTTACGCAAGAGCACTATCTTATCAAAGATGGCTCAATACAATATAAGCCCATGAAAACGGGCGATTATAAAGAATTGGCACGAATTCGCAACAACTATCGGCATGTAGTCGGTGTGTCTAAACGGTTTAATCCCAATCTGATGAAAGATAATAAAAATCAAAGCAGTGCGGGACAAATTGCGAAACTGCCGTTATTCTATCGGACGCCTGCCTTTATGTGGAAACCGGGAGAGGAATGGGGAAATGTAAATTTCGCCATTTGGTATGTACGGATTCGAGATCGTAAATATACAACAACCCCTTACTCTGGCATCTTAAAGATTGAAAAAATGCTTATGACTGGTACAGAAGCAGAAAACGGGCTTGAGTCTGATGAAATAGATATGATTACAGCTAACATCATAAATGAACGTAACCCGGTTTGTTATGGCAATGATGCTCGATGGGCAAATCATCTTTATCCAGTTTATATGACTGAATGTTATTGTAAAAGTCGTTTTAAGAGTGATATAAGTTTTATCAATTTATTTTAAGGGCATGGAAGCGATTGGCAAAATCATAGCAACCGAAAAACAGCCGTCAACGATTGAAGAGTTTACTTTTTGGACTCGAAAGGATTTGAAATTAAAGCCCTTTGATGTTGTCGTCGTCGAGCATGTAAAGGATGCAGATGGAGAACCGACAAAGACATTTGGCGTGATTGAGGAAATCTCTCATATGACGGATTCTCCAAGTGCATTGGCCGGCTATATATCAAGTGATTTTGGACAGGTGGATTCCACTTCATACACAGAGCGTATCGGTATGAACTATGTGAAGTGTAAAGTAGTAGGCAACACGAAGAATATCTACATTCCTGTTCAAGAAGGTAAGAAAGTATATCTTGCCGAACGTGATGAGATAATGGAAGCTCTTGGCTTGAATAATGTGAAACATAAACTTCCGGCTGGATATATCGAGATGTATGAAGGCGCAAACAAGCAGACGCTTCCTGTATTTTTCAACTCCCATTTCCTTATTGGGCCGGAGGGTGCGCATTTAAACATATCTGGTATATCCGGTTTAGCTTCCAAGACCTCATATGCCATGTTCCTGATGAAAGCAATCCAAGATTATGCAGCTAAAGATAAGAAAGAGTCTGTTGCTTTCATCATGATGAACGTAAAGGGTACGGATTTGCTGAAGATTGACCAGAAGAACACTCGCAAGGATGAACTGAAAAAGATAAAACCCATCTATGATATATTAGCATTGGAGTTAGAGCCATTCAAACAGGTAAAATACTTTTATCCATATTCAAAAGATCTTACTTCTTACACTTACGAAAAAGAAGATGTTATAAAGACTCGGCTTGATGCTGGGAATGCATTGCAATATAAATATCTATTTGAAACAGACGAGGATAAAGAATGTCTTGACCTGTTGTTTGCCAATGTTGACGACCCTAATGACACAATAGAGTCTATAATCAATTTCATTATATCAAACGGTGGAGGTTTTAATGGCATTGAGACTTGGGAGGATTTCAAAAATGAACTATATAAACAAACGCAATCGGATAAAGTCAGCAAAGCTGGCAAAGAAATATCCGTGATGAGTTGGCGCAAGTTTTATCGTTTATTCAATAAGAGCTATCAAAAATGCCAGCAGATGTTTACTAACAAATTAGGTAGTAGTGGTGTACGTCTGCGAGACCAAATTGCAGAGATTGGCAAAAACGATGTGATGGTAATTGATGTTGCTAAACTTGACGAAGAATCACAAGGCTTTGTTTTCGGCGATGTTATGCGAGCAGTCTATAATCTCAAGTTGGGTTCTACGAACCGTGTAGATTCCGATATTCCTGACCGCATAGTAATCTTTATTGATGAGTTGAACAAATACGCATCTACGGATGTTCCAAAATCCTCACCCATCCTCCATCAGTTGCTTGACATCACTGAACGAGGTCGCTCATTAGGTATTGTATTATTTGGAGCAGAGCAATTTGTTAGCGATATACACCGCCGAATAAAAGGAAACTGTGCAACACAGGCATTTGGTCGGACAAACGCGATAGAGATATCACGCGAAGATTTCCGCTTTGTCCCCAGTGTGTATAAGACAATGCTGACCAGAATGAAACAGGGTGAATACATTATTCAAAATCCTATATTTCGTTCCATGCTAAATATAAAATTCCCGCTACCTATCTATAAATATTTTGATTAAACCGCTATGACTGATAACCCAAGAATAGGAAAAGATGTTATAGAATCCTTAACTCTCGGTATGTATGAAGATTGTCGATTTATATATCGAGAATATATACAGAACTCTGCGGATCAAGTTGATAAGGCTGTTGCTGAAGGACTGATAAATGCAGGTGAAGATGAGATTCACATTACTATTAGCCCCGAAGAACGTTGTATTATTATTGAAGACAACGCAACAGGGATATCATCTGACAAGGTCATTCCTATTCTAAGGAACATTGCTCATTCGACAAAGAAAAGAGGAGAAGATAAAGGATTTCGAGGCATTGGTCGTTTAGGCGGATTGGGCTATTGCTCAAAGCTTATATTCGAGACGACATACGCAGGCGAGGAGGTCAAATCAATTATGACTTGGGACGCAGACCTTTTAAAGCAAATAATCAATGACCGCAACAATTCGGAAGAGGCGGTTGATGTTTTGGCACGTGTAACAGGCACTATTACAAAAAAAGAGGCGTCGGATAAACACTATTTCAAGGTTATTCTGGAAAATGTAACCTCTGACGAATTGCTCAATGTTGAGCGCGTCAAGAATTATCTCTCGATGGTTGCGCCTGTTGATATATCCTCGCAATTTTATTATCGTTACCAGATCAATGAATTTGCGAGGGAAAATGGTTTAAAAGTCGATATTTATAATATTTACATCAACGGAGAGCAAATTTATAAGCCATACACGCCCGGCATCTACGAAGACAATCAGGGCGGGAAGAAAAAAGTTGATGATATTCTCGGAGTAGACTTTCTGCTTTCAAAGGATGATAATGGCAATATTATTTATTGGGGATGGTATTCGTTGTCTCGACTGAAAGGACAGATGAAGCAGAAGAATATCGCTCGTGGTATTCGATTGCGTAAAGAGAATATTCAGATTGGCGATGAGGAAATCTGCAAAAAATTCTTTGCTAACACATCTGACCAGCGATTCTCATTTTATTATTTTGGAGAAATTCATGCTATAAGCAAAGATCTTATTCCGAACTCGCGTAGAGATTATTTTGGGGAAAATGCCGCACTTGCCTCATTTGAAAAAAGCGTAAAACAGAATTTTCTAAAACTTCGAGAATTATGCTATGACGCATCAGATATCAATAAGAACTTAAAGATAATCGCCAAAAAAGAGGAAATCGAGGAAAAGATAAAGCAGAAGGATAGCTATTTCTCCACAAAGGAGAAAGAGGATTTGCAGCAACAACTTGAAGACTATAAGCGGAAGTCTGATGAGGCACTAAAACAACTTGAACGCAAAAAGCAAAAGATAGAAGAAACAGATTCTTCTCTCAAAAAGATTATTGATAATTTAACTCCCAAAGCGGAACAGAAAGATGATTCATTTAAATCTGTCCCGCCAAAACCAGAAGGACAAGAAACAACCGAGAAGACGAAATTTAGAACAGATAGTCCTACATATTCACGGTTTAGTAAGGCTGAACGGAAACTTATTGGACGGATATATGCGTCTATTGCAAACGCTATACCCGATGAACGACAGAGAGATGCTCTGATAAAAGTTATCGAGGAGGATTTGACGCGATGAGTCGCCGGGTATTACTGCTTGAGCCCAACTACAAGAATAAATTTCCTCCAATCGGGCTAATGAAACTCGCGACCTATTTTAGGTTGCGTGGAGATGATGTCGTCTTTTACAAAGGGGATTTGAAAGAGTTTGTTATCAATCAAATCACCGAGGAATGCGTGGCAAAACTGTCAGATCTTGACGGCTCCATAAACTGGAAGCTGCGTTCAGACAAAATTGCTCAATATATCAGATATAGGAAGTATGCGTATTTAGAACAGGTAGGCATTGAGGATTCCGAGATTGCTCCGATATTAGAACCTTGGGTCGAATATTATAAGAAATTCTACCATTCAGGAGAATATAAGAAATACCCTCGTTGGGATTGGGTTGGGGTAACAACACTATTTACTTTCTATTGGGATATCACCATTGAGACTATTGAATTTGCAAAATCGATGGTGAAAGATCCGAAGAACATTATGGTTGGCGGTGTAATGGCATCTATCCAACCGGATGAGATTGAAAAGGCGACAGGTATTCGTCCTCATATCGGCACACTCCATACACCATATAAAGACATTGATAAGGACAATCCTTATATCATTGATGAATTGCCTCTGGATTATTCGATTCTTGACGAGATAGATTATGTGTATCCCGATAGTGGTGCATATTACAGCTACTCTACAAGAGGCTGTATTCGCAAGTGTTCTTTTTGTGCAGTATGGCGCATTGAACCAGAATATCAAGAATATTTACCTTTACGGGAGCGCATTGATCGAACACGGAGACTTTATGGCGAGCAGCAAAATCTTTTGCTGATGGACAATAATGTGTTAGCCTCAAACAGATTAGAAGACATTATCGAGGACATCAAATCTTGTGGGTTTACAAAAGGAGCTAAATATTTTGAGCCGAATTGGTATACAATCGCCATCAGGAATCTTCGTCTGGGAATTAATAACCGTGCGTACATTCGTAAATCTTTCAAGCTGCTACAAGAACTTAGCACCTTCAAATCGTTCAACGAAAATACGAGGACTGAAATATATGCATTACGAGAAAAACATGGGCTTTTGCATCCCGAAACTTGCACCCGTGAAGCGTTGATCGCTACATATAAGGATTTTGCACCTTATTTTGATGTTAAGTTCAAGAAACGTTTAGGGCGCCTGCGTTTTGTAGACTTCAACCAAGGGGTTGATGCAAGATTATTTAATAGGCGTACTGTTAAATTATTGGCAGAGATACCGGTACGTCCACTTCGTATAGCATTTGATAATATCAAAACAGAACCTGAATATACGAAAGCTATTAAGATGAGTGAAAAGTGTGGAATGAAAGACTTTTCCAATTACCTTCTCTACAATTTTACCGATAAGCCGGAAGAATTGTATCATCGTATGCAAATAAATGTGGATCTATGTGAAAAATTGAATGTTAGCATATATTCATTCCCGATGAAGTATCATCCGATTACAGGAGAACATAGCCACGACAGGGATTATATAGGTAAGTATTGGAATCGCAAATATATCCGTGCGGTTCAGGCTATTCTCAATGCTACTAAAGGTAAAATAGGCAGAGGTGTTTCCTTCTTTGAGAAAGCCTTTGGTCGCAATGAAGAGGAGTATATGGAATTGCTCATTATGCCTGAGACATTCCTATTGTTCAGGTTCTTCTTTGAATATTTAGGATATACTCAGGAGTGGCGGAAAGCGATGTCAGAGTTGACTGATGCAGAACGAGCAGAACTATATCCGATAATCTTTAAGAATGACTTTAACCACATCGAAGAGTTGACAGATAACAAAAAGTATCTGCATATATTGCAATTCTATAAGAATTATCGCGGAGATATTGCTGACCCAAAATCAGACCTGTACAAACTCAAAAAAGATTTTGAGGAATCCGGTCGGTATAGTCCATATAATAAATTTAAAATGAATTATTGATATTGAAATAACAGATCTTTCTGATGCAATGATTAAAATTGCATCCGTTAATGATGAGCGCAACTTGCGATCCGAACTATATTAATATCGGAAATGTCCAACTAACAAAGCTGTCGGCGAATTGTTAAAACGAGAAACCAATCATAAGGAAGCGAAACTCACCCCTGCAAGGGCCTTGTTGTTATATGCCTTGTTTTACTACGAATCATTGGGCGAAAACAGCAGTTTGTTCGTAGCGAACAAATTAGCCTATTTTATGCAGCTTCTCGGTGAGCCGTCGTTCAGTAAGTTGAACTTCTCCGCCGCACATTACGGACCTTATTGCCCACAAGTAGGACATATTCTCCATGATGTGAACGGGAAATACCTCAAAGGGCTTGAGCAAATGAATATCGGTGCTTTCGATGCATTGGATTTACAATATAGCACTATGAAAGAGGTCAGTGAATATGTAAAGACCAAGCTGAAACCGGAACAAATTGCGCGACTGAAACAGTTGATCAAATTGATAACAGGATTTCAATCGGCATTGTCTCTCGAAGTACTTGCCTCGGTAGCTTATGTCCGAAAAGAAAATCCTTGTATTGATTTGAAGCAAACCATCACAAAAATACAGGAGTGGTCTCCCCGTAAAAAACATCTGTTTAAGGAAAAGTACATACAAATTGCCTATGCATACTTAGATGACTTTTCTCAAGGACGGGATGAGTTATTCAGGACGTGTTAGCTGATTTGCAGATTTTCTATTCAAAAATACGGTTGTTATTTTATTGGGAAGTCTCATAAAAATGAGTACTTTTGCATGTCAGATATAAACGAGCAGACACTTGACTGACAATAGCTTGCCTATTGCCGACAAGAAACCGTTACAAAAGCGTTACTACGCGACTTTTGTCATATTTATCGCCTTGATAATAAGGATTTTGGAGAATAGGTTCACGAATCGTATTCTCCACAAAAAAAGCAACCGGAAAAACCGATTGCTTTTTTATTTCACCTATGCCCTCCTTTTACAGCTTCCGCACCTCGGAGATACCCATAACCTTGTAAGACGCGGCCAGTTCTTCGTCGCGGTTGGAGATAACCAGCAATTTGTCGCCCAGTAGCAACCCGGTGTTGCCCTTGGGCACAAAGTAGTCGCCGTCGCGGCAGACCATCATGACCAGCGTGTTTTCGGGCAGTTCTATCTCCCGCAGCAGCTGCCCGCGTTCGAGCATGCGTTCGTTGACCTCCACTTCCGTCAGCACCGACTTCATGTCCTCGTGCATGTTGACGTTGAATGCCGATTCGCGTTCCTCGTACGAAAGTCCCAGCAGGTTGGCCATCACGCTCACCGTCGTGCCCTGCACCACCAGCGAAATGATCGTCGAAAGGAAGACTACGTTGAACAGCAGGCCGGCATGCGGCACTTCGGCAATCAGCGGATAGAGCGCAAACAGAATCGGCACCGCACCGCGCAGTCCCACCCACGAAACGTAAAGCCGCGCCTTGGTCGTGAATTTGCGGAACGGCGCCAGGCAAAGGAATACCGACGCCGGGCGTGCCACCGCAATCATGAAGACACCCACCAGCAGTCCCAGCAGCAGCACTTCGGGTTGAAGCAGTTCGTCGCTGTTCACGAACAGACCCAGCATCAGGAACATCATGATTTGCATCAGCCACGTGAATCCGTCGAAGAAGATGGTCATGGGCTGTTTCTGCGCCAGTTTGCGGTTTCCGACCACCAGTCCCGCCAGATAGACGGCCAGATAGCCGTTGCCGCGAATCAGGTCGGTAAAGGCGAACGCAAAGAATATGAACGCCAGCAACAGCACCGAATAGAGCGAGCGATTGGCCAGATTGATGCGGTTGATGATCCACACCGCCGCACGGCCGATCAGATAGCCCGACAGAGCGCCGACCACCATCTGCACGACGAACAGCACCAGGTTCGTCCCGAAGCACATTTCGCCCTGCGAGCGCGAGAGCACCCCCACCAGCAGCACCGTCAGCATGTAGGCCATCGGGTCGTTCGAGCCGCTCTCGAGTTCGAGCAGCGGGCGCAGGTTCTGCCGCAGGCCCTGTTTCTTGCTTCGCAGAATCGAGAACACCGACGCCGAGTCGGTCGACGACATGGTGGACGCCAGCAGCAGGGCCGCCGTGAACGAGATTTCGGTACCCGCCACAGGCGCCACAAGCCACACGAACGTGCCCAGTATCAGTGCCGTTATGACCACACCCCCCGTCGCCAGCACCACGCCCGGGCCGATGATGGGCCGAATCTGCGAGAATTTCGTGTCCATACCGCCCGTAAAGAGGATGATGCAGAGCGACACCATTCCCACGAACTGGGTCACTTCGACCGAGCGGTACGAAATGAAGTCCAGCCCGAAAAGCATGCCCACGCCCAGGAAAAGCAGCAGGGCGGGCGCACCGAAACGGTAGGCCGCCTTTCCGGCAAGCACCGCCACGAACAGCAGCAGCGCACCGACCAGCACAATATGTTCACTTGTAAAGTCGATCATCTTACTGCGGTATGAATATGTAGGTAATGGTCCCCTGCTGCCGCGCCGGGGCCGACTGGTCGATGTTGAACAGCGACGCCCGGGCCGCACGCAGAGCCGTTTCGCGCATGCACGCGTCGCCGCCGTATTCCACATGGGCGGCGGTCACTTCGCCCGAGCGGTTCACCGTCACGCTCACTTCCACTTCGCCGCCGCCCTCGCATTGGTAGGCCGGCACCACCAGCCGCCGCGACGTCCGCACGGGGTTCGTCAGCGAGAACGACACCGTCACGCGGCCTTTCATCTTGCGGTCCTGCCGTTCGGTCCCCTCCTCCGAGCCCGTCCGTTGGCGGATGGCCTGTTCTTCGGCCAACCCCTGCTCGTAGGCTTCGCGGTTGGCGCGCATCCGTTCGGCCGCTTCCGAAGCCGCATCGTTCAGCGCCGCGGCATTGGTCCCGCGGTCGTCGCGGAGTTCTTCGTTCAGTGCATTTTCGTTCGACGCCGCATTGCGGACGCTCTTCCAGTCGACAGGGTCCTGTTCCTGCCGGCGGCGCACTTCCTCTTCCAGCCGGGCGCGTTCGCTTTCCAGCTCGGCCAGCGTCTGTATGTCGATGTACATCCCCTGCGTCGAGGCCCGGCGGCCGACCGCTATCTTCGACGATACGAATACGATCATCAGCACCAGATAGGCTATCAGCGTCACGCAGAGCCCTATCCGGTGGTTGTAGGCCCAGGCCCCGGCATCTTCGTGCCGATTGTCGAACGGCAGCTTCAGGCGCGGCCGTCCGGCAGGGCGGGGTCTGTTGTCGGAGGGTGTCTCTGTCATGTCAGGCGGTCGGAATTTCGGACAAAAATAGTTTTTTTTAGCGATTTTTTATATCTTTGGGCACAAAATATTCAGAAACCAACGCTTATGTCAACCAAACAGCAAACGCTCAAGGCGCCCATTTGCTTTTCGGGCAAAGGGCTGCACACGGGCGTCGAAGTAACCATGACCGTCCGCCCGGCCGACGCCGATTCGGGTATCGCTTTCCGTCGCGTCGACCTCGAGGGACAGCCCATAATTCCCGCTTTGTGCGATAACGTGACCGACACTTCGCGCGGCACCACCATCGAGGCCGGCGGCAACCGCGTCAGCACCATCGAACACATCATGTCGGCGCTCTGGACGCTCGGCGTGGACAATGCACTGATCGACATCGACGGTCCCGAAGCCCCCATCATGGACGGTTCGGCCCGCGAGTACGCCGAAGCCATCGTCCGCACGGGCGTCGTCGAGCAGGAGGCCGAGCGCACCTATTACCACGTCACCGAGAAGATGGTCTACACCATCCCCGAAAAGGGCGTGGCCATCATCCTCTACCCCGACGACGAGTTTTCCGTTTCGCTGCACGTCGATTACAATTCCAAGGTCATCGGCAACCAGTATGCCACCTTCGAGCCCGGCGACGACTACGCATCGAAAATCGCGCCGTGCCGCACGTTCGTCTTCCTCCACGAGCTGGAGCCCCTCATCAAGGCCAACCTCATCAAGGGCGGCGACCTGGACAACGCCATCGTCGTGGTCGAGAATCCCGTGCCCGAGGAGGAACAGGAGAACCTCAAGAAGATTTTCAACAAGTCGGGCATCGAAATCAAACCTGGCTACCTCAATAACCTGGAGCTGCGCTGCAACAACGAGCTCGCACGGCACAAGCTGCTCGACCTCCTGGGCGATTTCGCGCTCCTCGGCGTGCGCATCAAGGGCCGTGTGTGGGCTACCCGCCCCGGCCACTTCGCCAATACGGAGTTCATGAAGCAGCTCAAGCGCTCCATCCGCAAGGCCGGCGAGAAACCCCGCTACACCTACGATTGCCGCAAACCTGCGCTCTACGACATCAACGCCATCCGCAAGATGCTGCCCCACCGTCCGCCGTTCCTGCTGGTCGACCGGATTTTCCATTGCGACGCTTCGTCGGTGGCCGGCATCAAGAACGTCACCATGAACGAACCGTTCTTCGTGGGCCACTTCCCCGAAGAACCCGTCATGCCGGGCGTGCTGATTGTCGAGGCCATGGCCCAGTGCTCCGGCATCATGGTGCTCAACACCGTGCCCGACCCCGAGAACTACTCCACTTACTTCATGAAGATCGATGGCGTGAAGTTCAAGCGCAAGGTCGTTCCGGGCGACACGCTCCAGTTTGAAATCCACCTCCTGGAACCCATCCGCCGCGGCGTTGCGCTGGTCGAGGCCAAAGCGTTCGTCGGCGAGACACTCGCCTGCGAGGCCGTGTTGATGGCGCAGGTCGTCAAAAACCGCCAGTAAGATGATCAGTCCGCTTGCTTACGTTCACCCCGACGCCAAGCTGGGGGCCAACGTCACGGTAGAACCTTTCGCCTGCATCGCGGGCGACGTGGTCATCGGCGACGATTGCTGGATAGGTCCCGGGGCCGTCATCCACGACGGGGCCCGCATCGGCAGGAAGTGTAAGATCCACACCGCGGCTTCGGTGTCGTGCCTGCCGCAGGACCTCAAGTTCGACGGCGAGGTGACCACCTGCCAGATCGGCGACTGCAACGACATCCGCGAGTACGTCACCATCAGCCGCGGCACCAAGTCCACGGGCACGACCATCGTCGGCGACGGCAATCTGTTGATGGCTTATGTCCATGTCGGCCACGATTGCGTCGTCGGCAGCCATTGCGTCATCGCCAACCGCGTTTCGCTCGCTGGCGAGGTCCATGTCGACGACTGGGTCGTCATCGGCGGCCACGCGGCCATCCACCAGTGGACCCGCATCGGCGCGCACGCCATGATTCAGGGCGGCGCCCTCCTCGGGCAGGACCTGCCGCCGTTCGTCATCGTCCGCAACGATACGCTCCGCTTCGCCGGAATCAACAAAATCGGGCTTTCGCGCCGCGGCTTCACGCCCGAGCGCATCGCCGAAATCCACGAAGCCTGCCGTATCCTGTTCCAGAGCGGTCTGAACTATCTGAACGGGTGCAGCGAGGTCGAGCGTTCGGTGCCCCAGAGCCCCGAGCGCGACTATCTCGTGGAGTTCATCCGCTCGTCGAAGCGCGGCATCATCAAGCCCTACGCTTCCGGCCACCGCGAAGCGTAAAAAAATCCCTATATAATATTGGTATATCGGATTTTTTTCGTACATTTGTCGTGTCGAAAGACAGGATGCACGCAATAAGGGGACGCAAAGTCCCCTTATTTCATAGTTGTACACAAGTTGACTTACGTTTTTCAGCCATGATCGACCCAAAAAAAATCATCGCCGCCGCCGAGCGCAGGCTCGCAGGTTCCGACATGTTCGTGGTGGGCTGCAATTGTTCGCCGGGCAATGAAATCGAGCTCTTGATCGACAGCGATTCGTCGGTTTCCATCGACGCCTGCGTCGAGTTGAGCCGCGCCGTCGAGGCGGAGTTCGACCGCGATGCCGAGGATTTTTCGCTCACCGTCGCTTCGGCCGGCATCGGTTCCGAACTCCGGTGCCTGAGGCAGTACCGCAAGCTCGTCGGCAGGCCCGTCGAGGTGCTGCTCGCCAGCGGCGTGAAAATTACGGCCCGGCTCGACGAGGTCGACGATGAGAGCCTCACCCTCTCCTACGAGGAGAAGCAGGCCGTCGAGGGCAAGAAGCGCAAGCAGCTGGTCCGCGTCACGCGTCGGTATCCTTTCGCCGAGGTCAAGTCCACCCGCGAATATCTGGACTTCAAATAAAGTAGAAAGCGAAACGTGAAAAGCGCCTTGATTAAGACGAACCGAAATTTCCGCATCGAACCTTTCACTTTTAACTTTTCACCTTTCACCTCGAATGAATCATCCGCAATTCAAAAAAATACAAAACAAACAATAACCCCATGGACAATCTCAATCTTATCAGCAACTTCGCCGAGTTCAAGGAGTTGAAGAACATCGACAAGCCCACCATGATCGGCGTGTTGGAGGACGTTTTCCGCCACGCCCTGCAGAAGCAGTACGAGAGCGACGAGAATTTCGACGTCATCATCAACCCCGAGAAGGGCGACCTCGAAATCTGGCGCAACCGCACGGTCGTCGAGGACGGAGCCGTCGAGAATCCCAATACGCAGATCGCCGTTTCGGAGGTCAAGGCCATCGACTCCACCTACGAGGTCGGCGACGAGTATGCCGATGAAATCAAGCTCGCGTCGTTCGGGCGCCGTACCGTCCTGTCGCTCCGGCAGAACCTCGCTTCGCGCATCCTCGACCTCGAAAAGGCCAACCTCTACGAGAAGTATTCCGAGAAAGTCGGCGAAATCATCACCGGCGAGGTTTACCAGGTCTGGAAAAAGGAGGTGCTGATTCTCGACGACGACGAGAACGAGCTGA
>ERZ777306.3084-NODE-3084-length-18529-cov-6.293494_pt1 | contig 18529 bp, 6 predicted proteins | sample MGYA00374966_ERZ777306 | MGnify/ENA primary metagenome ERZ777306 (study PRJEB29329, sample SAMN06343882) | mouse gut metagenome | isolation source: Mouse cecum | place: Austria: Vienna | collected 2014-11-15 ...
CAGTCGTTATCGCTCGAGCCGGCTATGGTCTGCGTGCCGAAAAGCGCGACCGTTATTAGATCGTCTTTGTAAAGCCCTATGCTTTGTCCGCCCGTCGAGTAGACGGTATCGCGATTGGGCATACGCACGCGCCACGAATCGGACGTGAGCGCAGAACCGTCGTATACTTTGCTCGCCGATTTGGTTTGAACGATTATTATCGCGGGTACAACCTCGAGCACGCCTGTTTCTTGACGTATTTCGTAATACTCGCTCGCATCCGCACCCACGTCCATAACCGATATTTCAAACAGATTATCGGCAATTCCCGCGTCCGTTCTGCTCGAAACAGACGATAAACTTATCACATGCCCTGCCAAAAGCGAGCCTTGAGTTATCGTGTAATTTCGATTGACGAGCGACGTGCCGTCGTACTGTTTCTTTGCAGATGCGGTAACGATAGTCAAAATACGCTTGGTCACCGTTAGCGTGCCGCGTACCGACGTTATTTCGTAATTTCGGGTAACGTCGCGTCCGTCTGCGTTTATCACCGCCGCATCGAAAGTGTTTCCCGTCGAGCCTATATCGGTTATAGTACCCGTAACCGTTAATACGATATTATGCCCTTCTGCGAGCGATCCGTCCGTTACGCTGCCGCCGCCTGCGGTGAGCGGCGTGCCGTCGTACTGCTTTTCCGCCGATTCGGTAGCGATTGAAATTTTGCGCTTGGTTACGGTGAGCGTGCCGAGCACGGACGTTATCTCGTAGTTTTCCGCCGCGGGGTTTCCGTCCGCGTCCGAAATGTTCAAACCGAACGTATTTGCAGCAGTACCGACATCGGTTATCGTTCCCGTAGTATCGAGTTCTATCTCATGCCCGTCCGCGAGCGAACCGCCCGTTACAATGCAGCCGTCGGCGGTGAGCGGCGCGCCGTCGTACTGCTTTTCCGCCGATTCGGTAGCGATCGAAATTTTGCGCTTGGTTACGGTGAGCGTGCCGCGCACGGGCGTTATTTCGTAGTTTTCGGTGACGGTCTCGCCTTTTGCGTCCCGTATGTTTATCTCGAAAGTATTTGCGGCAACGCCGACGGCGGTTATCGTTCCCGTGGTACTAAGCTCTATCTCATGCCCGTCCGCGAGCGAGCCTTCCGAAACGTCGCAGCCGTCGGCGGTGAGCGGCGTGCCGTCGTACTGCTTTTCCGCCGATTGGGTAGTGACGGAGATTTTACGCTTCGTTACGGTAAGTTTGCCGTAACTGTACGTAATGGCGTAGTTAGCCGTTACGTCGCGCTTTTTCGAGTCGATCACGCGCGCCGAAAACACGTTTTCAGCCTCGCCCCATTTCGTTATTCCGCCCACATAGGTATATACAAGTTCGTTACCCGCGGCGAGCGTGCCGTCCGCTACAGTGGCAGATTCTATCTTAAGTTCCGTTCCGTCGTAAACCTTGCTGCCGTCGCCGGATTTCAGTTCGAGCTTGCGCGGCAATACCGTGAGTTTTCCGTATACGCAGTCGAATTCGTATTCGTCCGTAACGTCGTTGCCGCGTTCGTCGAGCACGGTGACCGTGAAAGCGTTGTCGCTTGTGCCCGCTTCCGTCTGCGCGCCCGACATATCGGCGTACGCGGTGTGTCCGTCCTTGAGTTTTCCGCTCGTGATCTCGAACTTATCGCTCATAACAGCATTGCCCGTATATTCGGCCTCGACCGACGCCGAAGTGAACACGAGCGGCTGCGCGCTGCCGCCGACGATGCCCGTGCCCAAAAGCGCAAGCGTCGCGCCGAGCGCCGACACTATCCCGAGCAGCACAACGCCCATTATCAATATGGATTTACGTTTAACCACGGCAGTCTCCTTTCAGTGATTTTATCATGCGCCTATCAAGCATTTTTGGCGAGTCTGCGCATAAAGGCTTTGCATTGCGGCATGCTGTCCGCGCCGAACAGTTCGTCGAGGTACATACAGAACCCTTCCGCGGCGTTCTTGATGTACACGGGATTTTGCATCTCGAGCTTTCTCAACACCTTCTTTGCAAGTATGTCGTCCAACGCTTCAAGCTCTTCTCCGCCGCAACCTACGTATACGGGTATGTACGTCCTTATCTGTTTCATTATTCGATTGCCGAACGTCGTGTGAAACGTCTCTATCATGTACTTGTCCAGCTTATCCAATCGCCGCGCGTTTCGCTTCGTCATCTTGTATTCTCTCAACGCCGACTGCGTAAGCTCCTTGAACTTCTCCGCGGATATATGCGTCCGCTTTACTCGCGGCGCGGTGAACGGCTCCGCTTTGCTGTCCAAGTTCATTACCATCGCGCGGTCGTACACCTTATCCGAAATTGCAAACGTGCTGTCGTCGTTGTTCGCCGTGCCTATGAACCACATATTGTCGGGCAACCGTATATTCCCTTCGTTAAACTGTTTCGGATCGTTCTGCCATTTATCCGTCACCACGCCCAAGTATCTCTTCTTCGGATCGGGTATTTCCAGCATCGACAGAAACTCCGCAAAGTAATACTCCACTCGCGCTATGTTCATTTCGTCAAGCACGGTTACGTATATATCCTTGCTGTAGTTCGCTTTGTACATCACTTGCAGCAGCAGCGTTTCGTTAAACCGTTTCGTGAACTCGTTGTAATATCCCAACAGGTCCGTGCGTTCTTTCCACATCGGCTGTACCGGTATTACCGTCGACGGGTTTTCCAGATACTCCCCGAACGCGTACGCCAAACTCGTTTTCCCCGTGCCAGACATGCCCTGCAAGATCATTATATGCGACACCGATAGCCCGGCTATGAACCGCCGTATGTCTTGTATATCGTAGTACAGTTTCTGCTTATACGCCGCAAAGTTCCGAAAACTCTCGCACATCTCTTTTAACGTTATATTATCGTCGTAGTCGTCGCGCATATACTTCCGACTTTCCGCGTCTATACCCGTCAGCGTCGGAAACCTGTTCCCTTCCTCCGTCGCGTCTTTCTTCCCTTCCTCTCCGCTCGATCCACGCCCATCTTTGATTGCTTCGACGGAGTGGGCGACGGTATGCTCCGCGTCTGTCTCGTCCTTAACGGCACGGGCGCAGACGACGACCGTAAACGCTATGAGCGCGAGCGGCAAAAGCGAACACAACAGCAACACGACGAAAACCGCGACCGAATCGAGTTCGCCCATTATCTGCTTGCCGTAACCCAAGTACGTGCCGAGCGCCGCCAAAAGCAATACGCCCGTCATGATGACCGCAACGAGTGCGATTACATATTTTTTACTCGGTTTTGTCCTGTTCATTATTCGCGTTGTTTATCTCCGTTCGGGCGGGATCGGTCGCGCCGCCGCTGCTTGAGTTCCTATCGGCATCTAACGCGTTCGCGTTTCGATCTGCCTTTGCGTTTAGTTTCTTTCCCGATCGTTTCGCCGTATTCTCGGCGCTTATCTGTTTCATCAGTTCGGTTCGGATATTCTTGCGCGTTTTTTTCCATGTGCGCTTGAAAAAGTCTTTGAACACTTCGTACTGCCGTTCTATCTCGTTAAACGCGAGTTCGGTCGTGTATTCCTCGACGTCCGTTATGTAGCCATGCTTGTATCTAAGCGCGTTGAGCCGTCCGTCGGACAGCGTTTTAAGCTCGGTCAGCAGTTTGTTCTCCTCGGTAACTTCCGCCACGCGCCGTTCCTTTTCGCGCACCAACCGCGCGTTTTCGGCAAGCTCCGCTTTGTGCGTTTCGACAAGGCTTTCGAGCTGTTTGCCGCAGTCGTCGACTATTTGTTGCTTTTGCCGCTCGACGTCCGCTATAATCTCGTCCTTTTGCGCCAAAGCTTCGGCGTGCTCTGCGCGCAGTCGATCCGCATACTGCGCATGCTCGGCGTTCAGATCGTCGAGCCGCGCGCGAAACAGTCCCTCAAGCTCCGCTACTTTGTCGGCATACCTACGCTGCATAGCCTCTATCTGCGCGAGCCTGTCTGCGGCAAGCTCCGTCGCCGATTCGAGCGCAGACCCGAGCCGCGAGTTTTCCGCAGTCGACTTGTCGAGCGCGATATTTACTTCCTTAAGTCTTTCGCTGTCGTTTTCGAGAATGCGTATGCGCTTTTCCAGCTCGAGCATATATTCTTCGGCGTTTCCGCCCGATTCAGATACTCGGCGGCGCAATGCGGCGAGCTTATCCGCCTGCCGCTTTTCGCGCTCCTCTCTGCGACGTTCCTCTTCCGCGGCGTAGTTGGCGCGCAAAACGTCTTTTACTCCCATGCCGTACTGATATGCGAGATACGACGCGAGCGCCTCGATCTCGGCAAACTCGTCCGCCGCGTTATCGGGAAACGGGTTTATCTTTTTTACTATCTTTTCCGCCGAGTACCCGAGCTTGTCGTAAGAACTGACAAACTCGTATAGTTTCATCGCGCCATTGAAGTTATGATTCATGCGCAAAACGTTGGTAACCGTTATCGGCGGACGCAAGAGCGGAGATTTTGACACTTCTTGCATGAGCGGCACTTTCATATAGTGCGAAACCATTTTGAGCAGCATTGCGATACGCTCGATTATGGATTTGTTCGGGTTAAGCTCGGACAGCAACGGGTCGTTTCTCCGCTCCTCTTTGAGTTCCGTTTTGAACGTGACGTTTTGCGTGCCGGTCTTGACGCTCTTGTCGATTACGAGACTGCCGCGGTATGTGTTGGCAAGCTCTACTATCTTGTTGTACCGCATCGATATGAATTGCTCGAGATAGCGGAGCAGCATATACAAAAATCTGTTTTCGTACACTGCGTAATCGCTCAGTCTCTCCACCGTATAAAGCTGATCGGGCACGACCGTTTTGCCTTCCTCAGGCTCTTTGGTAATGAGATCGCTGTGTCGGCTGAGGTGCTCCACCGAATCGCGCGACACGCGCTTGACCTTTTCGATAGGCACGACTTCGCCGTTGTTGCGGATAAACTGCCGCTCCTCGGCGATCGCTTTTTCCACGAACGTCATGCCCTTTTCTATAGCTTCCACCCAATCCTCGTCGATCTTGCAAACGTAGCGTACTGTCTCCACAACGTCCTTATCGGAATCGGCGCGCGCAACCAAAGTTCGTTGCATCGTACAATCGCGATCTTCCGCGGACGTTTTGCGGAAGTCGACGAACGAACGATAGATTGCGTCGAGGCTGCTCATTGGGTACGTGTTATCTCCTTATAAAGTAATTGATTTATCGTATCGGAGCCGAGGCTCGTTTGTCGCTCGCCCGCCCATCAAGCATTTTTGGCGAGTCTGCGCATAAAGGCTTTGCATTGCGGCATGCTGTCCGCGCCGAACAGTTCGTCGAGGTACATACAGAACCCTTCCGCGGCGTTCTTGATGTACACGGGATTTTGCATCTCGAGCTTTCTCAACACCTTCTTTGCAAGTATGTCGTCCAACGCTTCAAGCTCTTCTCCGCCGCAACCTACGTATACGGGTATGTACGTCCTTATCTGTTTCATTATTCGATTGCCGAACGTCGTGTGAAACGTCTCTATCATGTACTTGTCCAGCTTATCCAATCGCCGCGCGTTTCGCTTCGTCATCTTGTATTCTCTCAACGCCGACTGCGTAAGCTCCTTGAACTTCTCCGCGGATATATGCGTCCGCTTTACTCGCGGCGCGGTGAACGGCTCCGCTTTGCTGTCCAAGTTCATTACCATCGCGCGGTCGTACACCTTATCCGAAATTGCAAACGTGCTGTCGTCGTTGTTCGCCGTGCCTATGAACCACATATTGTCGGGCAACCGTATATTCCCTTCGTTAAACTGTTTCGGATCGTTCTGCCATTTATCCGTCACCACGCCCAAGTATCTCTTCTTCGGATCGGGTATTTCCAGCATCGACAGAAACTCCGCAAAGTAATACTCCACTCGCGCTATGTTCATTTCGTCAAGCACGGTTACGTATATATCCTTGCTGTAGTTCGCTTTGTACATCACTTGCAGCAGCAGCGTTTCGTTAAACCGTTTCGTGAACTCGTTGTAATATCCCAACAGGTCCGTGCGTTCTTTCCACATCGGCTGTACCGGTATTACCGTCGACGGGTTTTCCAGATACTCCCCGAACGCGTACGCCAAACTCGTTTTCCCCGTGCCAGACATGCCCTGCAAGATCATTATATGCGACACCGATAGCCCGGCTATGAACCGCCGTATGTCTTGTATATCGTAGTACAGTTTCTGCTTATACGCCGCAAAGTTCCGAAAACTCTCGCACATCTCTTTTAACGTTATATTATCGTCGTAGTCGTCGCGCATATACTTCCGACTTTCCGCGTCTATACCCGTCAGCGTCGGAAACCTGTTCCCTTCCTCCGTCGCGTCTTTCTTCCCTTCCTCTCCGCTCGATCCACGCCCATCTTTGATTGCTTCGACGGAGTGGGCGACGTCGTTCTTTTTATCGGTCTTGCCGCCATTGGAATCGGAGATCATGAACGCGACGATAAGCCCTATCACCAAAACGAGAATGATAGCGGCATAGACAAGTATCGCCCAACCCGATGACAAATTTTTCCAAAGGGTCTGCATAATATCGTCGCATATTAAATTGTAAGACAGCGTATTTATATCGCGACCTCCTCGTCACCGATCATTGCGAAAGCGCGGATGCTTTCAGTCCGAGCATATTTGCTATAGCCTTGCTCTTTCGTATTTTGTCCTCGCCGAATATGTTTTCGAGCGTTTGAGCGGTATCGCCGTCCGCTTTGGTGAGCTTGCCCTTCAGCGCGGGCGCGAACAGTATCAAAAGCTTGGACGCCACGACCGCGTCGAGAACGGTATCCGCACCGCCGAGCGCGATATATGCGGAAGTGTATTTTTCCATTTGCAACCACAGTTTGTTGCCTATATCCACGCGCGATTTTCCCGCCGCGTATTCGTGAAGTCTGTCGATCCGTTTCCAACCGTCCTCGTCAAGCTCGTACTTGCTTTCCGCTTGCTCGAACGCATACACGAATTTATATACGTTTATATCGGCGCGCTCGGCGGAATAAGTCTTTTCGCAACGCGCAAGCTCGGGCACGTAAAGCGACGATATGTTTGCTATATGCTCGGGCACCGAGGAAGCGCCCTCGGGATCCACGCGCATAAAGAACCATATATTGGGCGCGGCGTCGAGCGTTTCTTCTCCGCCGCCGTAAGTGATACGGTTGTTTTCGGGATTGCCGACGTATCGTATGAACGGTGTGAAATAACAGTTTATATCCGACGGCACAACGTCGTCGAATCCGACTATCTGCGCGGCGGTGTGTAATTCGCGCGACGATTCGACGAGCCGAGACAGAGGCGTGGGCGTTCCGTCCTCGGTCAAGAACAGATCGCGCGCATGCTCTACGAGCGCGGAAGCGGTAACGGTATTGCTGCCGAAAAACTCGCCGAGCGTGTTTACGAGATCGGCGAACAGTTCTCGGTTTTCGGTGCACACGAATATCAGCCGCGAGCACGCCATCGCCGACAGCAGATCGCGCAGCGAATGCGGCGAGAACGCCAAGCCTTGCGTTGCGAAATATGCGCGCACGTCGTCGTATATCTTCGCCGCGGGCACGCCCGCGCCTATGTATTTAGCTCTGTCGTCATCATCGTGAGCTATGAACGTTTCGCGCTCGTCCGGCGTTACTTCGTCGTCGTCCACCGCGCCGAACTCGTCCAAAAACAGTTTTTCGTACGGAAAATCGGGCAGCACTTTAGCGGTAAATCTTTCCGGTTTTTCTTTGCCGCTCTCCAAAACGAACCCGCCGTCGATTATGTTCGACGCCGACGGCAGATATTCGGACAGTTTATCGCCCGTTCGGGCAAGTTTGGCTCCGTCTACCGTAACGTCGGCGGAAAGGCGAATGTCGACGCACGACGCGCCGGCTTGCAGCGTATATCTGCCCCCCTCGATCTTATACTTGCCGTCATTGGGATCGTATACCGCAAAGTCGTTCACGTCGAACGGGATAGCCGCGCGCTTGCGTTCCTTGGCGTTGAGATAGACTTTGACAAATCCGACAAGCTCGCGTACAGGTCTGATCACCGCGGAATCGCTCTTTTTAAGGTACAGCTGTACCACTTCGCTGCCGCCCGTTTTGCTCTTATTATACACGTTTATATAAACGACGTTGTTTTCGACCTTAATGCCGGAATACTCGAATTTTGAATAGGACAGTCCGAACCCGAACGGGTACTTGACATCGGTCTTGCCGCTCGTATAATAGCGATAACCCAAAAACTTGCCTATCTTGTATCTGCCCGAATTTTTGCCGTCGAGCACCGATTTGTAGTATTCGTCCGTATCGGCATAGCCCGTTTGCGTCAGTCTTCCGCTCGGATTGTATATGCCGAACAATACGTTGCATAGCGCTACTGCGCCCTTGCCGCCCGCAGGCATAAACAGCGAGCCTGCGCAATAATCGTCGAAACTCATATCGGGCAGACTGTCGCCGACGGTGACCGTCACGACCGACTTGCAGCCGTCGGTGACCGCATCGTAAAGCGCGAGGCGGTTGGCGGGGAGTTTCGCGCTGTCCTCGCTTAAAACCGAGCCCAATACGAGCACTACCGTGTCGGCGGCTTTGACGGTTTTGAGCGCCTCGTCGATAAGCGCGTCGCTCCTGTCCTCGGCGGGATCGTAACCGCGCGCGCAGCCTACGTACGTGCAACCGTTGCGCGAACACAGCGTTTTTAACGCGTCCTCGATATTGGGCAGTAACGCCGCGTCGCCTACGAGCGCTATCTTGCGCCCGCGCGACAACGGAAGTATATCCGCATTTTTAAGCAATACTATGGATTCCTGAGCCGCGAGCAAAGTAAGCCCCGCGCGGAATTTATCGAGTGCGCCGAGCCTGCCGGCAGCCTGCGCGTCGAGCGCGGCTTTGCGCGTTTCCGCGTTTCCGCCGAGATCGCGTTTGGCTTTGCACTTGAACGCGAACGCTATCACCTTATCGACCGCTTCGTCGAGCATTCTCTCGCTTATGGCAACTCCGTCCTCGACCGCACGGTTAAGCTCGTCGAGCGACACCGCGCCGCGATCGACGTCCGATTTGATCCTGCGATAGTTTTCGAGCGCGGCGCCGAGCGCGGCGCTTTGCGTATCGCGCACAAGTTCGTTTCGGCGCGACATGGCTGCCGAAACGTTCTCGAGCGACGCGCCCGAGTATATTATGTTCACATCCGAATGGTTATCGCGCAAAAGCTTGGTCACGAACTGCGTATTTACGCCGCGCCAACCCTTATTGAGCACTTGACGCGTTGTCAATACCGCCGTAGCCGCATGCTTTTTACAAACGTATCCGAACGGCTTTGCGAGAATATCCGCCGCCATGCTTTTATTGAGCGTTTTGTCGGCGTACTTCTCGTCGACAGCACGCACCGAACAATCGGTAAGACATGACGCCGCGCCCGCATCGTCTATCCCCTCGCACATGCTCTGCGCCATCACTCCGTTAAAGAACGGGTCTTCGCTCAAGCCCTCTGCATACGGGCTGCTCTTTACGCGCACGGGCGGAGTTTCTATAAGATTGCAATCGCTCGCGCGATAGCTCAAATCGGTAGAAACAAGTTTTACAACACGCGCGTTCCAACTGTTTGCAAGACCGAACAGCGACGGATAATCGCGCTCGGCAATTTCGCTCAGATTGACCGATTTTACGCTCGGCACGCCGCTCTGCGCTTCGTCGAACTCGGCAAGCGCGCCAAGCTCGGCAACGAGCCGCAGTTTTTGCCGCTCGTCGAGTTTTTCTATTATATCGCCGTATTGCATGATCACTCCTTACCTTGTTCGAGCGGGACTCGTATATGCCCGCACTGCGTGCATTCGCCGTCGGCGTTGTAATCGTGTCCGAGCATCGGTATGCTTTGCGTGTCGTAAACGTGTGAGTCGCATTCCGTGCATATCTTATGACGCTCCCCGTCTTCCGTACACGTCGGCGGTTTTGCTATTATCCATTCGCCGCGATCGATATCGCGATCGACGGGCATTCCGCCGTCCCAACGCCATTCGTTGCCGTTGTGCGCGCACTTATCGTAAAAGTACACGCTCCAAAAACCGAAATTGTAATATTTATCGGGATCGCTGCTTATGCGGTGACTGTTCCAATTACCCTCTGCGCCCTCGTAATATACCGATCTTATCGTGTTTGCAAACGCGCCCGACGTTATCTTTTTTACCGCGGCGGGGATCATAACGTAATTGAGCGCGGAACGAAACGCGTTTTTATGCACGGCATAGCTCGCGATCGTATCGGCGCGGACTTTGACGTCCGACGGCAAGATTGCGCTTGTCATACTCGACGAGTATCGCGTCAAGTACCAATCGCTCTTTAGCCGCGTAAATTCGTATTCGCCTATCGCGACGAACTCGGGCTTATAAAGGCGATCGCGCGTTACCTCTATCGCATATTGCGCAACGTTGCCGTAAGACGAGCTGCCCGCGGTAATGCTCATCGTGCTCGCGTTATACACGGAGAACAAACGCGTCGCGCCCTGAAACGCATTGCTTTGTATATTACGCAACTGTCTCGGTATAGCGAGCGCGGTCAGAGATTCGCACCGCGCGAAAGAATAGGCGCCTATATTCGTGAGATTTTCGGAAAGTTTAAGGCTTGCAAGCGACGTTCCGCCGTCGAAGGCGTACGCGCCCACCGCCGTAACGCTGTCGGGCAGCTCGAGATTCTCGAGCGCGGCGCAGTTTTGGAACGCGTTTGACCCTATCGTAGCGAGCGACGACGGCAATTTTAGTTCGGCAAGCGCGCCGCAATCGAAAAACGCATACGAGCCGATGCTCACTACGCCGTCGGGCAATTCGAGCGCGGCGAGAGTTCCGCATCCCGAGAACGCGTTTTGACCTATCGTTTTCAATCCGCTCGGCAACACAAGTTCTTTAAGAGACGAGCAGTTTGCAAACGCGCCGTCCGCAACGGCTGTCACTCCGCTCGGCACGGCGAGCGATACGAGCGATCCGCAATCGTAGAATGCCGACGATTCTATGCGCTGCAAGCTGTCGGGAAGCGTCAGCCGCTCGAGCGCGGAGCAACCCAAAAACGCATTTGAGCCGATGCTTGCGACGCCTGACGGAATATCGAGCGATGTGAGTACGGCGCAGTTATTGAACGCGTAATACGGAATATCCGCCGAAGAAAGAACAAGCGTGCGCAGATTCGCGCAACCGCTGAACGCGCCGCCGCCGAGTCTCGTCACCGATCGGGGTATTTCCAGCGACCGCAGCGAATAACACCCGCCGAACGCATACTCGCCTATGCTCGCAAGCGCGCTCGGCAATTCGAGCGTCGCGAGCGTTCCGCAATTGACAAACGCTTGCTCGCCGATCGTCGTTACCGACCCGAGATCGAGCGACTCGAGATTGTAACATTCGGCAAATACGCGCGTTCCCAAGCTCCTCACGCCCTGCGGTATAACGAGCCTGCGCACATTGGAGCAACCCTCGAACGCTCTGTCGCCGATGTAAATTACGCCCGACGGAATATCGATAGTTTCCGCAACGTAACACGACGCGAAAGTCGAATCTTCTATGCGTCTTAAGCTCGAAGGCAAAACAAGCGTGCGCAGATCGGAACAACCGTAAAACGCCCTCTCGCCGATCTCGGCAGTCTTGCCCGCCGAAAGCTTCAGCACGTTCAGTGCGCCGCAACCGCTGAACGCTTCGCCTTTTATTATCAGATCGTCGACTTCGATAATCACGCTCGTCGTGCCGGCGTCGGCAAACGCGGACGCGCCTATAGTCGCCGTTCTGCCGACGAGTTCGAGCGAACCGACCGCCTTGTTTTCAAACGCGTTTTCGGCAACGGTGACGGCGTTGCCTCTTATCGTCAATCCGCCTTCCGAATAATTGATTCCGTTACGCTTGATCTCGACGTTTCCGGTAGCCGTTATACTCGCCGATCTTACGCCGCAAAGCAACGCGCTTTGCTCGAGCGTTACGCTCGAGCCGGATATTTCGAGCGTGAGATTCGCTCCGCCGCCTATCGAGCTGCCGTCGAATACTATAGCGTTGCCAGATACCGCAAGTTTTCCCGACGGCGCGTACGTGAACGCGCTCGACGAAAAATGCACGTCGTTGCCGTTTATCGAAACGTTCGCAAGCGACGCATTCCCGTAAAACGCGTTCCGCGCGATCTCTGTGTTTCCGCCGCGCACGCTCACCGACGCGAGATTCGGACAGCCTTCGAACGTTCTCTCGTTGAGCGCAACGTCCGACGCAAATTCGAGCGAAACCGAACCGAGCGACGTGCAACGCGCGAACGCGCCGTCCGAAGAAACGAACGCCGATCCGCTCATTTCGAGCTTTGAAAGATCGCTGTTTTCAAACGCGTACTCGTTTACGGTCACCATCTCGCCGTTGAACTCGAAGTTCATGCCGGAGCCGCTGCCGTACATCGCGCGCGGCATAAGCGTAAGCGCTCCGCCGCGCGCCGCGAACGAAGTTACGGGCGCGCCCGTAAACGCATAATTCGATACGACGAGCGCCCCTATATCCGCCGTGACCTCGGCGAGCTTGCAACAATTCGTAAACGCATACTCGCCTATACGCGCAACGGCTGTATCGACATAAACCGATTCTATATTTTCGTTATTTTCAAATGCGTAAGCGTCGACGGTTATCGAGTCCGTCGCCGTATCGCCTATTACGAACCGTTCTATACGAACATTGCCGTCGTCGCCGTAATAATCGACGGCATGCCAACCGTCGGTAGCCACGTAATAAACGCCCTTCTCTATCAGATACGGCAACCGCTCTTTCTCGTCGGTGAAAACCCTGTACGCATACAATGCCGCGCCGCCGTTCGCATAGCTGCCCGCAGTTACGGTAAGCCGCGAAAGATTACACACGTCGTAAAGCTTTATGCACCCGACGAACGCCGACTCGCCGATCGAGCCGAGCTGCTCGGGCAGTACGATGCGTTTCAAAGCCCTGCAGCCGTAAAACGCTCTGTCTCCTATCTCCGCGCAGTCGCGAGCAATATCGAACGCGCGCAGTTTGGCGCAATTGTAAAACGCCTGTTCGCCTATGCGCTTAAACCTCGACGGCGCGCCTACCGACTCGAGCTTAAAGCAATTTTTGAACAAACCGTCCGAAATTTCGGTTATGCCTTGCGGAAGATTTATCTCGCGCAAGCTCGCACAACCCGAAAAAGCTTCGCTGCCGATCGACGTTATACCGTTTGAGAGCGTAACGCTCTCGAGCGCGGAGCAATCGGAAAAAGTCTGTTCGCCTATGCGCGTAACGGACGTAGGCACAACGATGTCTTTTACCGCAACGTCGCCGTAAAACAATCTGTCGTAAATTTCGTAACGGTCGAACGAATGACCGCCCGCGTCCACGATCGAAGGCAAAACGATGCGTTCGCTTTTTTCGGGATATCCGACAAGATGCCATGCGCCCTCGCCGTACACAAACTCGAATCCGTTTTGCTCGACTTTGGTCAATTTGTCGCTTTTATCGCCGTGCACGGCGAGCGCGTAATACGCGACATACCCGTTGTCGGGACTGCCCGCAACGATATTCAATTCGCTGTAGTTATACACCTCGTACAACCTATAGCACCCGAAAAACGCTTGCGAGCCTATATAGCCTACGTCGCGCGGAATGTGCACCGTGTTGAGCTTGCGGCAGCCGTTGAACGCGTACGATCCTATGCTGACCAAACTGTCGCACAGCTCCGCCTCGCGCAGATTGAAACAGCCGTTGAACGCGCCTTCGGCAACAGCCGATGTATCGGTAACGGCAACGCGCTCGAGATTTTGCGCCGCAATGCCTATCAGAGCGTAATCCACCGCGTACATATCCGCAAGCGTTCCGCTCGAATACGAGTTTATTCCTACGAACGGCACTGACAGCGCGCTCAAACTCGCGCACCCGTTCAATATACCGCGCCCCATATATTCGACTGACTGCGGAACGACGAGCGTTTCGAGCGACGAGCATTCCGCAAACGCGTATGCGCCGATATTTTTCAAGCCGTCGGGCAGGACGACGCTCTCGAGCGCGGAACAGCCCGAAAACGCATACGCGCCGATACTCTCGACGTTGCCCGTAAATTCCACTCGCTCTATATCCGCGCAACCGCCAAACGCAAACTGCGCCGTATCGCCGTCGCCCCTTACCGTCACTTGCTTGAGCGAACTCGGCACGGTTCCGAAGATATACGAAAAGTTATTGTTGCGCTCGCTCTCCCCGCCTATAAACGGAACGCTTATCTGCGCGAGCGATTTGCAATCGCCGAACGCGGCGTTGCCGACGTTTTCCACACTGTCGGGGATATACAAGGTAGTCAGCCCCGCGCCGTAAAACGCATTGTCGAAGATACGCAAAAGATTTTGCGGAAGCTCTATGCTCGTAAGCGATTTGCACCCGCCGAAAGCGCCGCCGTATATGTAGCCGATTCCGTTCGGAAGCGTCACTTCGGACAAACGATTGCAACCCGAAAACATGTATTCCGCTATAAACGGGATCGCGCTGCGCTCTGAAAACTCGGCTTTGACAAGTTGCGTGCAATCCGCAAAAGCATACGGAGAAATGCTTTTCACGCTCTGCGGAATATATACCTGCGTCAATCGGCTGCCCTCGAAAGCTTTTGCTCCTATGGATTCGAGCACGGTATTGCGTGAAAGATCGAACACTTCCAGCCCGCTGCCGTAAAACGCACCGTCGCCGACGCTTTCCAATGCGTCGACGTTCAAGTTTTTTATTCCGCAATCGTAAAAAGCGTTTACGCCTATCTCGGTTATTTTCTCGTTGAGCACAAGCTCGGTCATGTTTTTACATCCGTAAAAAGCGTTCTCTCGCACCACGGGCTGCTCTATGTATCCGATGCGCACCGTTTCGATCGGCATGCCCGAAAACATATTGCTGCCGAAAACGTCGAGCGTATCGACGTAGAACGACCGCAACGAAAGCATTGCTCCGTCGGCAGCGTTTACACCGAACAAATCGTGGACGGTGCGCGAAACCGCGCCGTCGCTGCACTCGAAACTTTTCAGCGACAGTTCTTTTACTCCGTAACTTTCGTAAAATATATTTATCTCCGCGCCTTGAACGCTTCGGGACCCGATCGGTCTGCCTATTTCCACCGTCTCGAGCGCCGAACAGCCCGCAAACGCATGCTCGCCCAAATCGATGGGCGCATCGTCTTGCGCGATCTTTACCGACTTGAGCATTTTACAATACGCAAACGCATTGTCCCCTACGCCGACGGCGCGCTTGAGATCGACTTGTTCGAGACTGCCGCAGCCGTAAAACGCTTTCGCGCCGATACTCGTCGCGTTTTCGAGATTGATGCTCTTGAGCGAGCCGCAATCGTAAAACGCTTCCGCGCCGACGCTCACGCTGCCGCGTATCGTAACCGATCTGACTTTGCCGTTGCCGCGAAACGCGTTTGCGGCTATTCCCGCAACGCGGTGTCCTTCTATCTTTTCGGGAATATTGACCGTTTCAAAATTGCCCTTATACCCGATAACGTAAATGTCGCTGCCGTCGGAATTATCTCCGTTCGCAAAACCGTATCTCACTCCGTTTTGCAAAAAACTGTCGGAATTGCGCGCAAACAAACTCGTCTGCACCGCTATAGCCACAAACGCAATGAGCAACGACAGCACCGAAACGATAATCAACAGCACGGGCATTTTCAGCGTGCGCGGTTCTACTTTGACGCCCTTCGCGCCCGCTTTGACTATCGGCGCGACGGGCGCGGGCGGATCTATACGATAACTCGGTTTTTCGAGATTGTGCGGCGTAAACGTATATCCGTCGAACTCCGCTTCGGTCACTGTTATCTTGCAATCGACGCAATCGGATGCTATCGATATTTTATGCTTGACGGCAAACGATTTTTTGGGATACCCGCAAATATTTTTCAGCCTGATTTTATCGGCGGAAATCTTACGCCCCGTTTCGTCGAACTGTTCTATATAAAGAGTTACGCCCGTTACTTTTTCGCCGCGCAAATTGGAGAGCTTGACGAGCAAATACCGCTTGCCGTTCTCCTCGATTATTATATATTGTCGGGCTTTTACAAAGCCCTCGGTCTGCGGATACGAGCAAACACCTTTTGCGATAATTTCCGTCTTGCTCATTCTTCTTTCACCTTTTTACCCGCGCCGCCGTAATTTTTGACGAGCACCGCCGTCAACGTGATAACAAGATCGACTGCCGCCACCGCCGCGCCGATTATCCCCGTATACAATATGCTCTCGTTTTCGTAGATGAGACTTTCTCGGAACAACCCGCCGAACAAATATGCGCAACACACGCGTATGCCCATCACCGTCAATGCGATAAGTATCGCGCTTATAAGCACGAACAGCAATATTCTGCCCGCAGATACTCGGCTCAAGACCTTGCTGTCGAAAGTCTTGTCGTTCGCCTCGTTGAGATTGAGCGAAACGTACGCCGTGTCGTCCGGCAGTTTGACTACATGTGAATATCCGTTGGCGGGCACGGCTTCTTTAACGTTGAGTATACACTTAACGACGTTGGCGGAATTAAACACGACAATATCGTAATCTGCGTATTTGGTTCGCCTGTTCATCTTGCAAACGATTGACTTTTCGCCGTCGCGACACGTCAACACATATTGCTTTATGTATTTTTTTACGCGCGGACTCGGCTCGTAAAGCACGCTCTCGCCGTCGCGATCGACCGTACGCTTTATTCCCCTGTCCGCAGACTTTTTTACCGCGCACTTATTATGCAAAAAGAATTTAGGCAACACGAATGCGGCTATCGTCAAAAAAGCGACAATTATCGCGATCAGAGCTATTATCCAAATACCCATGCGCCACACTCCATTTTATTATCCGCCATACAGGTCGAACTTCCGCAAAGTTTGAACTCTGTATCTTAAGTATACCATATTTCGAGCGCAAATGACAAGCGTATTGCGTTTGATTTGCACCTATTTTGAAATTTATGTGATTTTTATCACAATAATTTCCGTTGCAAGCCAATCGCGCGCTACTTGACTTTTATCGCACGATATACTATAATTATCGGTATGGAACGAAAAAAGCAGATCGACATATCGCTTAAAGTTTTAACGGGCGCTTCGCTCGCCGTCGCGTTGATGTTGACGTTTACCGTTTCCGATTATTATATTTTCAACCGCATATCCGAATTCGGATTTTTCTTTTGCCTGAGCCAATGGGTGAAAAAAGCCGGCCTGCTGCTTTTGCCGCTTGCGGTATATTACGGCAAAAAAAGCTGCGCCGATATAGCAAAGTGCGTGCTGCCGCCGTTCGTGATACTGTCGTGCTGCATTTTCGGCGGATTTTTCGATATAACCAAACCCGCGCTCACCCCGCAACAGGAAATATACAACCTGATCAATCTGTTTATACCCAAAGCCGCCAACATAACTATGTTCTTTTTGCATAACGCGCTTACGCTGGCGGTTTGCGCGCTCTTATTTGCGCGCGATTATAAGATTGCGCCGCGAAGTTTTTTGTACCTCGCGCCCGCAATGCTTTTGACAGTTCCGCTCAATATATTCGAGAACTTCTTTGATATTTCAGAAATACCGCAAAATTCGTTCTTGCGGTTCAAAAACTTCTCCGTTTGGCACTTCGCCGCGCTCGCCGCGCTCGTCGGCGTCACCGTAGGCGCGTACTATTTCCTACGCGGCAAGAACGAAAAAAACAAAGACTCATTTCTCGGCGCGATAGCTATCGCCTTGCTTATACAATACCACAGTAAAGACAGTATGCTGCTCGGCGACGGCTACAACGTATACGATACCATCACCGCCGTAGTTCCGCTTTTTATATGTAATATCGGCGTGTATATAGCGAGCGTCTCCGTGTTCGCAAAGAACAAAATATTATACGCAATCTCGTTCTTTGTGCACGCGGCGGGCGCAGTATCGGTATTCGTATATTTCGGCAGAGACGATATGTCCAACTTCGGAATATTTTGCAGTTATTCGTTCTTGTACTTTTGCATAACGCACGTCGGTTTGTTCGTACTTTCCGTCATGCCTACCGCGCTCGGCAGATATAAATTCAAGTATCGCGACTGCTTGATCCCGCTCGGCTATTATTTCGGCGTGATAATCATCGCCGCCGTATCGAGCGCGCTCGTGACCTCGGCTGCCGAAACGTGGCATACGCCGAGCGGCGTATATCTCGACACGCCCGTGCTCCCCAATTACGCATTTACACAGCTCAATCCGTTCCCGTTTACCGTTCCGCCCGTGTGGACAATAACCGTTTGGAACTACGATTTGAATTGCATATACTTACTCGGACTGTACGCCGTATACGTTGCGATATTCTTTGCGTTCAACGGATTTTACTACGCCTTCCTCGCAGTACGCAAAAAGATCCTTGCAAAAAAGACGGCACAAATATAATTTCCCAAATTGCGATATATATTATTTAATGACTTTTTATATGAGTAAAAAACTTTCGGAAATAACGCTTAAATAATTTTGGCAGTTATTCCCGATCTTTCCGACGGAGCATACCGAAAACGTCTCGGACTGCTCAACCCCGAAGGCGATACGGACATTTCGCAAATAACGGTGATTGTCGGTCCGTAGTCCCATAGATCGCCTTTTACTACCGACT
>ERZ777306.3085-NODE-3085-length-18526-cov-8.022955_pt1 | contig 18526 bp, 14 predicted proteins | sample MGYA00374966_ERZ777306 | MGnify/ENA primary metagenome ERZ777306 (study PRJEB29329, sample SAMN06343882) | mouse gut metagenome | isolation source: Mouse cecum | place: Austria: Vienna | collected 2014-11-15 ...
TTCAGCTTTCTTTTTAGAAGCCGCATCCAAAAACCATCTCTGATTCCGGACAGGCCTGCAAAATCAACCAGCTCTTTTATTTGAGAGAGGTCCGATTGAAATTCAATCTCATTTTCTCTCAAAATATCATCCTGATCATATCCTACATAAAGGAGTTCGTTGCGAATAACATCCTCTTCCACATATCCGGGCTTTGTGGTAATAACATTCACGCCATCTTCTTCAAAATGTATATAGGGAAAAATTGGCGTACCCAAATAATGACTGCTATGCAGAGATTTGTCTTTGTCCATAAACGCAAGGACTTCCACTCCATCATGCTTCAAAAAATGATACAGCAGAATGGCTTCTGTGCTGAACGGCGCAATCACGATCTTTTTTCCAATCAGCTCGCTTGATTTCATACGTTTTCTCATTCCTTTCAAATTCTATTGCCCTGCAAAAGAAACCGGCATTTCCTGTTTTTGATATCCATTCGCTGATACCGGCTGAAATCGAGGTATGCTCCGTAACGCGCAATGATTGCGGGGAGATTTTCAAATGTTCGGACATGATTAAAGCTGTTGAAATTCGGCACGGAGAATATGACGTTGAAGCCGCTTGGCACTTCTTTTAGAACCGCAATATCATCCACCAGGTGTTCCAGCACCTCAAATATAATCACAGTCTCCACGGCAGAAGGCCACACAAGACCCCGTATATCTTTTTGCAGAAAGCAATCCCTATTCGCCGGGTTCAGTTCCGCAGCGCGGGCTATCGCAACAGAGGAAAAATCATAGCCAATATAATTCTCAAATCCCGCATCAAACAGCATGTTTGCAAATTGACCGCTGCCACAGCCCAGCTCGATAATCTTCGCGTCAGGAGAACATGTATCCTTCACCCACTCCAGCGCCGTTCGGAACATATCCAACGTGGCTTTGGGAAGAGCACTGTAATGCAACCGCAGGCTCTCGTCCACCGAGTACCGGGAATCCATGTATTCCGGCACGCAGATATCACCATCTTCCACGCGGTAAAGGAGATATGCGGCATTGTCTCCTGGACGGGGGTCAAAGATATAGATTTGGAACTGGCCATCTTGCCCGCTGTTTCTCAATTGGTCAACAATCGGAAACGGAACCCGCGCGGCAACCACAACATCGCAGTCCGCAAAGCGGTCCGGCTCCTTGGGGGGAGAATCCTCAATCCATTCAAATAGCTCCCCTGCTTTTTAACGTCGTTATCAAGGTATGCCAATATTTGGTAGCGATCCTTTAAGCACTCGTAGGCCAGCTTCCCAAAAACACCCGCTCCAAAAATCACACAGCTTTTCATTTCAAATTTCCCTCTAAATACCTCTTTGATTCCGCTATCCAACCGGACATTCTGTCGTTCACACGTGTATAGTCAATCTTGTTCTCCGGATCAATCTGTGAGGAGTGATCAATTAAGCGCTCTTCCAGTCCCGCCGAACGCAGAAGGCTTTCCACTCGTTCCCCTCTGGACTTCATGATGGAGTAAAAGGGCTTGCGGAAGAGAATGGAAAACGCCGTGGCATGAAAAGAGGCGGCCAGTACAAACGAGGCGTGCCGCATCATCGACAGGAACTCCCTCGGTCCCATATCTCCGCGCAAAACCTCCCCCGCTTCATTCAGCAGCATACCATTGCCCGGCAGAATATAAACCGGCAAACCAGTCTTTTCTCGAACCGTACAGGCAATCTCTGGCAGCTTCCGGCTCAGCTGGCGGTTGTAGATTACTGCGTACCGCTCTGCGATCATGCGGTTCGCCATAATTGCTTCATAGTCCTCGGATGCAAGCAAAAACGTAGGATCGCAGGTATGCAGAATTGAGCATCCCGTCAGATTTTCCAAATATGTCCGCAAAACGCTCTCTCTCACAGACACCGCATGAAACTGCGGCAAGTACTTCCTGAAAAGTTCGTCGCTCTCCGGAGAAAAATTGCGCATAGACGCGCTGGCCGAATACGTAATTTTCCGCTTTGCCCTCAGCTTCTCAGAGCCCCAGTAGGCATCGTCATAGCCATAGACTTTATAGCGTTCCCAAATCGTGTCGGAACCGTAAATCAGGAGATCATATTCCTCCTCCGGACTGCCGAAGGGCATCAGGCGGCTGTTGATAAATTCCTGAAACGCTTTGTGAGGATGGGGATACATCGCCTGATGGTAAGCGGGGTAATAATCCACGGTCAGCGTATCCATTCCCAGGCGCTTCAAGTATGTTTTCAAGGAATAGGCCACCATCAGCGCACCGTAATTCTGCGAACGGTGAAAGTTGACCGTGCCGATTCGTCTGGTCCTGCTCACGGAATCACCTTCTTTATGTACTGGTATATCGTCTCACCAATGTGTTCCGGTTTTTCTGCATCACTTGAAAAAACATTTTGGGTAATCGCAACCAGCGTATCCAAATTTAAATACGCATCCTCCGGCGCAAAACGCTTTTGGCTCCGGAATCCTTCCAGAATGGACCGGCCGGACCGAGCGGGCATTTCCGCACACAGTATATCCTCCGCATGACTCTCCATCGTCTCCAGGTCGAGCCGCTGCAGCTTACCAGTTAATTCTGAAACAATGTATGCGTATTTCCCGTCCACAACAGAAGCCTGGCAGGTTTCCGCGCACCGGTACACCTGCATCTGATACGTATCTGCGTTAATTTTTAAAACGGCCGCGCAATGGGGGGAAAAGCAGTAAATATTCTCGTGATAAGCCTGCATGCAGTTGAATCCCCGGGCAAACAAGTTCGGAACTTCCAGTTCGGAAAATTGACCCGATGCAGGGTCATAAACACCGGCGGACGCTTCGTAGTTGGAGCAGAACCAAACCCTGCCTTTCACACATACTCCGCGGCAATATCCCTTGCTTCCTCCTGGAAAACGGATAAGCTTCCACAGGCCGCTGGAAAGATCAAGGCGCAGCATCGCATTGGCATATCTGGAAAATACATATGCGGTGGCCCCCTCTTGACACGCACCCGAAAAAAACGGTTCCTTTCTATCCGCCTCACATGGTTTCAGTTCATGCTTCCAACCGTCCATTACGGTAGTTTCCTCTGTCCGGGTATCAATTCGCAAAATGGTATTTACTTGATTTCCAATCAAGTAAACAAATTCTTGATATGTAAGGACTTCAAAATATTTGTATAGATTGCGCCGGGCCTCTTCTTCCAAGGGAAGCGGGAGAGAAGAAAATTTCCCCGTGCGTTTGTCGTACACGGCTATGTTCCTCGCACACCAGGGCGCAAAATACAGCTTTCCGCCGCACTCGGCGATCGCTCCGTACAAGCGGCAGCCCTCTTTCTTTTCATTTGGAAACAGACCGGCGAAACGGACCTTCCAAGTATCCCGCTCAATCCAGAACAGGCCGTTGAAGTCAGCCGCCGTACACCAGAAGCGCACGCCGTCAAAATGCAGATTCATGAATACCAGATGATGCCGATAAGACGTAATATCTATGTGGTTGATCAGTAAAGGTTTTCCCGTTTTTTCCCACAGGTACATTACGGAGCTTCTATCCCCATAATAAGCGTCTGAGACAGCAAGCGCCCGCTGCAAATTCGCACTGTCATCATAGATACCATAGTTCGCTTCCTTGTAATCCCGGACAATTTTGCAATAATCTTCATAGATTTCCGGACGCATAGAGGTCAGTGTCTGTTCCATCAACGGATGCGGCCGCCAAAGCAGTACGACGTCGTTGCGCTGCTTAAAATAGCGAAGCACGCTCTCTATTTTGCGTAGATACCGGCTACAAACCTCTCCCCGCTCATTTAAGGTATGTTCAAGCATCGTACTAATGGAAGTATTATAAAGAAATACCTTCTTCCTGGAGCCATCCGAATCCAACAGCTGCTTCCACTCGTCTGGAAATGTAAAATCCTCTTTTCCGGCGTTAAAAACCGCGTCATATTTCGGAGAACCCAGTGCAAGTATTCTGCTTTCTATATTCCTCCCCTCATTAGGCGCCGCTTGCCCTTGATTCACCAATTGTTCCCATACGGCTAAATAATCCTGGCGAACTTTCTCGTTCTCAACAATAGTAAAGTCGGAATTTATTACGCCGGGCATGTACGCAAAGTGTGAACTTGCGCCGCGGGCTGCTACAAAGTAGGGAATGTAGCATAGGAGACCCACATGTTTCTTCAAATTCCTGCTGAAATACATCTCATGGACTTGAGTTACGAGATTTTGATCATCATACGGATTATGGATAAAGGCCGCATCCGGCTGCTGTTTCTCTAAGTCATAAGTACGCCAGTCCACAACCGGAACATAGGATGGATAGTAATTTCCATCGTAATGCATCTGCCGAAGGCCGCCATCAGGGTTTTTTTCATAATACGGGATTGGAACCACATAGGCATCGCAGTCCGGGTCCGCCTCCGCTGCCCGCCAGATGCTCTCCAGCGAGTCACACATGGACGCCTTGTAAGGAAAAAACACGACTTCCAAGCGAGCTTTTAGATGGCATTCTGCGCTTTTTTCGATGGAAAAGAGACTTTTTCTAAGTATTTTATGGATCCGGCTTCCACTCATCGCCTGGTCTTCCCGCCGAACCGCCTCGCAGCACTGGTACACCTGCTCGCAGTAATCCTCCAGCAAAGCAACCGTTGGGGTTTCTCCGCCTTCAACGCTTTCAATCAGCGTTCCAAGACTTATCGCCCCCCTCTGGCACTGCGCCAGCAGTGTCAGTGCCGCACTCCTTTCTCCGGCACACAGCGCTTTCCGGATGGAATCGTGAGCATCTTTCAGGAGGTGAATAAATTCTTCTATCTGCCGTTTTTGGTATCTCCTCATGGTATTTTTCACCTCCTGCCGTACCTAAATATCATCCTCAATCAAATACGCGACTTTTTGATAAACAGGGCTCGCTTTCAAAGCCATTACCGCCGGATCGTCCGCCGGGTACATGGCCAGAACTGTCCGCACCTTCTCCGCCATTTCCAGCAGCTCCGGACTGGGGGGCGGCGTCTGTAGCTCCGGCAGGCTGGACAGCAGAAATTCAACAACATCCTTTGCCACATTGCAGGCCGCCAAACTCTCCCGCAGGCAGCGCACACAGGCAGCGGCGTCTCCGGCCTCCAGATTGTCAAAGGCTTGAACACTGTACCAGCCGAAACGGTGCACTGGCGGCAAAAGGCATAGGTTCCCTTCCCGCAGCAGTTCTGGGGCATAATAACCGGGCAGGAACGCTTTCTCCACTCTGACAAAAATCTTCGCCAGCTCCAAGTTCCCGTCCTTCTTCCAATTCCACACCTGCATAGCTGCCAAAACCAGTCCCCGTACCCAGGCCAAGACCGGCCAGCTCCCGGCGAAATCCTTGGAAACTGCTTTTTCCACAATGGTCAGCAGCACTTCCTTATCCTGGGTCAGGCGGGCAGCGAGTTTGTCCATTTCCTCAATATTCAGCGGCTTTTCCGGCAGCGGGAACGTTACCCCCCCGAACCAATGCACGCGCCAGCGCCTGGATGGGCAGCTCCTCAAAACACTCCACGGACATCAAGAGTTCGCTCTGTTTCTCCGGGTCCTTCTCGTCCATCAGGATGGCGGCGGTCCCTACTTCCGCCTCACCCAGCAGCGGCTTGAACAGCGTGTAACCATAGCGGTACGCTGTCCGGTTGTTGAGAACCGCCCACTCGGCGGAGCGCTCCGCGCTCATCGGGTCAACGATAAGGCCCTTTTTCTCAACTCGGGATTGTTCTTCCTTCAGATGGCCCGGCAGGAACTGTGCGGCGGCAACGCGGATGCATCTTATCCGCCGCTGCCTGGCGGTTTCCTGTGAGGGTTTAGGCGCTGTTATTTTTGCCCAGAACTCCCGAATCAGCGGCGCTGTGTCTACCTCGCTCAAACTGTGGAGACACAATATAGTTTCCAACAAGTTCCCCGCCTGTTCATCGTCCATCGTGTCGTAGTCCAGCGTTCCCAGTGTCTCCAGTGCTTCTTCCGGCTGACCCTCATAGACCAGCGCCCGGGCAAGATAACTCCTCAGGCTGGTTTCGCAGTGAAACAGTCCGCTGCTAAGAGGACTTTGCATCGCTTCATCTACGTTAACGCGCCCTGCCCGATACTCCTGTGCGCCTTCCAGGTAACGCCTGCCCCGACGAATGACCTCTGGGCAATTCATTTGAAACCACGCATGCTCTGAGGCATCAAACTGGACCTCTACCTTTGTATAGATAGAGTCAGGGAAGAGCTTATCTGCCAGAGCTGTCCACTCGTCAAACTCCGGCAAATTCAGCTTGTGGGCGGCGCGAACCGCGCGGCGCAGCAGATTGGCACCGTGGTAGTCCCACTCCCTGCGCTTTTCGAGGATCAGGGAAATACTCTTACGGATGTAGGGCAGCGCCCGTTCGTAATCTGTACTGCAGCTTTCAATACATTGAAGCAGCAGCTGCAAATCCTCCGGCGCAGTTTCCAGTTCTTTTTCCAAAAGCCGCATATTCCGCCGCAGCTTTTCCTGCCCCTCGGCGCTGCCGTCGTTCAGGCAAACGTAGCCATCATGGTGCAGAACGGTTTGACTTAAAGGATAAGCGGCAAGCCCGCTGTTCTCGGGCAGATTCCAAAACTCATGAATCGTACCCTTGTAGCGCAGTCCGGTAGACATCAAAAGCAATCGGACTGCCAAAAAGTCCGAACATATCCATGTTTGCGTCATGGAGGCATAATTCCGTACAGTCACTCCAGCCGCAGCATGCCGGTTTTTGTCATTCTGAAGAAAATCCACCAGCTGACTAAAATCGTCATCCAGCCACTCATCCGCGTCAATGGACAAGTACCACTTCCCGGAGCAGCGGTCCATCACCGCGTTCCGGGCGGCAGAGAAATCGTCTATCCACAGGAAATCAAAGAGAATATCAGCGTATTGTTCGGCAATTTTCCGGCTGCCGTCATCAGAACCAGTATCTGCCATAACCAGTTCGCAGGGGATTATGGTCCGTAGCGGAGCCAGCGATTTCAGGCAGCGCTCCAGGCAGCGGATTTCATTCTTAAAGATGATACCAATAGACAGCAGAGGTTTCATATAACCGCTCCTTTCCTCCTGTATTCGGGAAAAACGTCCCAAACCGGGCGGCTTTCCCAAACACAGGGAAATGGGGCGGGCCGAGGCCCGCCCCGTTGCTTTATACAAAGGATTTGCCCGTTAAAACAACCCTTAGCGCTTAGCCGAGGAGCTGCAGCACGCCCTGAGGAACCGCATTGGCCTGAGCCAGCATCGCCTGAGCGGACTGGATCAGGATGTTGTTCTTCGTGTAGGCCATCATCTCTTCGGCGACGTCGGTGTCGCGGATGGTGGACTCGGCGTCCTGGATGTTCTCCGCCATGACGCTCAGGTTGTTGGCCGTGTGCTCCAGACGGTTCTGGACAGCGCCCAGATCGCCGCGGATGCCGGAGACGTAGTTGATGGCGTCCTTGATGGTCTGGATGGCAGCGGCGGCATTTTCGGGCGTGCTGATATCCACACCGTCAATGCCCATGCCGGTGGTGTGCATATCTCCGATGATAACGCTCAGACGGTTGAAGTCATCAGAGGTATCGCCAATCTGGAGCTGCAGGCCGCCGACAGCGGTGGTGGCGTCCTTCAGCTGACTGGGATCAGCGGTGCCGGTACGGATGAAGCTCTCGCCGTCGGCATTCTTCCAAGTGGCATCCAGGCCGTTCTTGGCGTCCGCGCCAACCACGTCCCAAGTATTGCGATCCAGGCCGCCGACCTTCTCCGTGATATAGACGGTACCGTCCGATCCATTCGCTTCCACAAAAGCGGACTTGTTGCCGTTGGCGGCGCCGGACAGGCGCAGGGCCGCGATCTTGGCGAGAGCTGCGTCAGTCGCCGCAATATCGGTCAAATCAATGATGCCCTCTTTGCCCTTGAACTTGCTGTCCTTGCCCACGGCAAAGGTATAGGTTTCATCACCGATCTTAATAGTGCCGCCGTCCTTGACAATGGTATTGTCCAGCGTGAACTTCACCTGGCCAGCCAGCTGATTGGCAGCGTCGATCGGACGCTCCACCTCAGTCATACCCATGCTCCAGGCCTGGTTACCGGCGCTGACCGTGCTCGCCGCATTATTCGCACCAGTAGCGCCAGCAGGCCGCTGGCTGATGTCCGTCTTCATTCCGGAAGCGGAGGTGGTGACTTGCAGGCTCACAGTGCCCTTCATCTCCGTATTGTCGGTGCCAGTGAAGGTCAGTTTGCCGTTGCCGTCATGAGTAACTTTGAATTCCTTGCCGTCGATCTCGACTTTGCCTACAGTAACATTGGCCGTAATCCACTGCTCAGCAACGTCTTTGCCGGTAATCTGCAGATTCTTGTCACTCTTTGTAATCGTGGTTCCCTTACCGGCGATGGTCACGGTAAGCGAAGCGCCCGCCGCGCTGGAGGTCCAGGACGCTCTGCTCAGGTCCACCTCATACTTGCCCTTCTGAGGATTCTGAACGGGGGTTCCGTCACCCACGCGTTCAAGCTGAGTTGCGCTCGCAGTACCCGCGCTGTTTGCGGCACCAACCTCTACATCATTCCAGTTGGTACCCAGATCCACCGCGCCGCCTTTGGCAACGCCGGAGAGAGAGCCATCCAACAGCTTAATACCGTTGAAGTTGGAGCTGTCGGCGATACGGTTGATTTCTTCCTTCAGGGCGTCGACTTCCTTCTGGAGGTTGGCGCGGTCGACCTCATTGTCATAGGTGCCGTTGGCGGACTGAGTGGCCAGGTAGTCCATGCGGTTGAGCATGTCCTGGACCTCCTGCATGGCGCCCTCGGCGGTCTTCACCAGGGAGATGCCGTCCTTGACGTTCTTCTGGGCGGCGTTCAGGCCGGTGATCTGGGCCCGCATCTTCTCGGAAATAGCCAGACCGGCGGCGTCGTCGCCGGCGCGGTTGATCTTATAACCGGAAGCCAATTTCTCCAGATTTTTGGACAGGGCGCTGGTGTTGGTGTTGTAGTTGCGGTAGGCATTCATTGCCATAATATTGTGTTGGATGCGCGTGATTTTGACTCCTTTCAGTCTATTAATGTGCCTTGGAACATCCTTTTCCCCAGGCACAGGTCTGTGGAGCGCCGTCCGCCTAAAACCCGTGGCCACAGTGTTTCAAGCATTCAGCGCGGGACTATATTCCATCCGGCCTAGGACCGGGTGAAACCAAGATTAATCGTCTTTCCTAACGGGAAAAATGCAGTCCAGCTTCTCCCGCAGGACCTGAACCTCCGGCCCCTCGCCCATTTGGGTCAGAGCCGCCTTCAACTCCCCGAGGGCTGCTTTTTTGCTCCCGTCCCAGGGAAGCTGCCGGACAAACCGCTCCGGCGTGTCCACGACACAGTCCGGACGCTGTCCGCCATCCCGCTCCAGCACCGCACCCCGGAGAATAGGAATCTCCCGGGGAGCTGTGATAAGCAGGTGTGCCCGGTCGCCTTGGAGACGGTCGAACTGGACCACCGTATCGCCTCCGACAGTGAAATACTCACCGGGCTTCATGGAAATGCGAAGCACGGAAAACCCTCCTTCATGTATCCCGCAGCAGTTCCCTCCGCCGCACCATCAAACACAATAAAATATAATATTGTGTTGAGTGGACTGCCCAAAAGGGCTTCGGACTGCGTCCCCGAAGGGAGTCGTCCTCTTTTCTTCCCATTTTGCGGCCCTGGGGAACGCTGATTTCATGGGCAAATGCACTTTGCCAATCAAATCAGCGCTTCCCGCCGCTCCTGGGCTCTTACCGGCGTCCCGACCGGCGGCAGGAAACTGCGTCTAAGCGGTTTCCTTTAATCCAAAATTCCGGAGATTCCGGGCGGTATTCATCTCCCGCGTGAGCACTGCGCCGCAAGCCGGACAGGTCCAAACCTTTTCTCGGAGCCTCAGTCCCTCATGCACATAACCGCAGCAATGGCAGGTCTTCGCCGCAGGGGCGAAGCGGTCCACAGGGACATAAGCCTTTCCCTGCCGCTCCAGCTTATATTTAAGGCACTCCCGGAATATCCCGAAGCCGGCACTTACAGGGCTCGTTCCCTTCCATTTTCGGGACATCTCCACCAGGTCGGTGTCCCTCACGCACACGGCGTCCCAGGCGTTGGCTATCCGCCGGGATTCCTTGTGAATGAAGTCCTTGCGCTGGTTCGCAATGTGCTCATGCTGGAGACGCAGCTTTTGGAGCTGCCGCTCATAGTTTCGGGAACCCCGCTCCATTCGGGACAGCCTTTGCTGTATCCGGACCAATTTTTCCTCCGCCAGAGCCGGCAGCTCTGGGCTGTTTCCCTCGCTGTCCGTGTAAAAATGGGTCAGGGACTGGTTCAGGCCCAGGGTCCGCTCCGGAACAGAGGCAGGCCGTTCCGGCGTTTTGGCCTCATAGCCGAAAACGATGGAAGCAAAGTATTTGCCGGACCGGCTCTTGGTAACTGTAACGGATTTCAGTTTCCACCAGTGCAGCGGCTTGCGGTAGACCCTGGCGTTAATGAGACCCAGCTTGGGCATCTGGAGGCCGTCTCCAATCAGGCGGACAGATGGGCCAGTACGGTACTGGCGGCAGTAAACGGTAAAGGAATCCCGGCGGGCTTTCTTGGTTTTGAATTGAGGACGGTGAAAAGCCCCAGGATTGCGGAAAAAGGCCAGGAACGCCTGCCGCAAATTCTGGTGCACCGTACACAGGGGCTGGCTGTCGACCTCCCGGAGGAACGGAGCCTCTTTTTTGTAATGAGCGGGAGTGGGAATATACTGGAGGTCTGTGGCGGCATAGAACTCTTCTGTGTCGGACAGCATCCGATTCCAAAGCCAGCGGCAGCAGCCGAAGGTTTTTTCAAACAATTCTGCCTGTTCCAAAGAGGGATAGAGCCGGACTTTAAGAGTCGTGAATTGTTTACAATTCGCCATATCCAGCCCTCCTCTTCACCTGAAATCTCAGCTGGAGAGAAAGAATTTGTCCGGAGTTGTGTACAACCCCGGACAGAAAAATTTTTTAATTAAGCTATTATTTTTGACAAAATGCCGCCGATATGTAGTAATGAAAGCGGTTGAGAAAACCTGAAGCGGCTGGATGGGGTTGTACACAACTCCGTCCAGTCTTTTTGTAAAAGAAAACCACCAGCTGTGCTGTGGTTCCCAAAAGCTTTAGCTATTCACCATTTTCAACGAAATCAAAAGAGTTTTTTGTTAGATACTGTTTGAAAAATAAATATTGCACAAGGAGTTCAGCTATGCAAAAATAAGTGCAGGAAAGGCTATGAATTGACAAAAGAACAATAGGAACCTGTAAAAACGTTGCAGCTGCCGAAAAGAACAGGAAACCGAGGCCGCCCACGAAAAGATGATCGGGACATGCGCAATGGGATGCTTCGGATTGCGCACAGCGGAGCCCAGTGGAGAGAACTTCCGGCGGCGTATGGCCCCCCTGGCGGTCTGTGTATGCCCGTTTTGCCAAATGGCGGATGATGGAACGCTGGAAGCGGTATTTCGTGCATTGTCCTCCGATGCGGATATGAAAAACCTAAACCTGGATTTAACCTGCATTAAGGTTCACAAAAGTGCCAATGGAGGGGGAAAAACAGCGGATAAAGCAGTTGGCCGAACCAAAGAAGAGTGGAACACAAAACTGCACACTATCGTAGACGGCCTGGGAAACCCAAAGGAATTTCTTTTGTCAGCCGGAAACGACCACGAGTCAGTCCATGCTGTTGAGTTGTTAGAGAGAATTGAAATCCGTGGCAGTAACATATTGGCTGACCGGGCTTATGGGGCAAAGACGATCCGGGATTATATCTCTGAGCATGGGGCAGCTATACGATTCCACCCAAAAGCAATGTTTCAGCTCCATAGTCGGTAGATTGGTGGCTGTATAAAGAACACCTTTTGATTGAGTGTTACCTATAACAATATAGTTATAATACCTGCGGCTCACCCCTGGCGGCGGCGCGCCTCCCCAATGTCCGGGCGGCGCCGTCCACGTGGTCTGGTTCGAGGACGCCCGGAGCATGGACGCCAAGCTCCGCCTCGTGGCGGAGTATGGTTTCCGGGGGGGGATTCTGGAACCTCATGCGCCCCGTTTCCCAGACCTGGCTGGTACTGGACGCTCTCTACGATATTGAATGACAAAAAGGCAGACCCGGCCGTCTGGCCGGGTCTGCCTTTCGTAAAGCGGATCAAACATTGATTTCCGGCGTCTCGCCGGGTTCGGCCGCGTCCAGCAGAGGGACGATTCCCTCCAGAAACGCCTCCACCTGGGCGGCGCAGCGGCCGGTGTACAGCTTCGGGTCCAGCACCGCCTTCATCTCCGTCTCGGACATGGCAAAGGCGGGTTCCGCCGCCAGGCGGCGGAGCAGGTCGCAGGATTCGCCCTCTTTCATCCGGGCCGTGGCCGCCATGGAGCAGGTGCGGATGATCTCGTGAAGCTCCTGCCGGTCTCCGCCCCGTTTGACCCCCTCCATCATCAGGTTTTCCGTGGCGATGAAGGGAAGGTACTCCCGGCAGGTCCGGTCCACGATCTTCTCGTTGACGTGGAGCCCGTCGGTGACATTTCGGGCGAGGCGCAGAATCGCGTCGGCGCAGAGGAAGCCCTCCGGCATGGATATGCGCCGGTTGGCGGAGTCGTCCAGAGTCCGTTCCAGCCACTGGACGGAGGCGGTCATGGGGGCGTTCATGGCGTCCGCCATCAGATAGCGGGAGAGAGAGCAGATGCGCTCGCAGCGCATGGGGTTGCGCTTGTAGGCCATGGCGGAGGAGCCGATCTGGTTCTTCTCAAAGGGTTCCTCCACCTGCCGGTCGTGCTGAAGCAGGCGGATGTCGTTGGCCATGCGGCAGGCGCTTTGGGCGATGGCGCTGAGGCAGTTCAGAATCCGGCTGTCCACCTTCCGGGGATAGGTCTGGCCGCAGACGGCAAAGGTTTTCGCAAAGCCGAATTCGGCGGCGATGCGCCGGTTCATCTCGTCGATCTTGGCCCCGTCCCCCTCAAAGAGGTCCAGAAAGCTGGCCTCGGTGCCGGTGGTGCCCCGGCAGCCCAGGAATTGCAGGTTCTCCAGGACGAAGTCCAGCTCCTCCAGGTCTGCCAGGAAGTCCTGCATCCAGAGGGTGGCACGCTTGCCCACCGTGACCAGCTGGGCGGGCTGATAATGGGTATAGCCCAGGGTGGGGGTGTCCGCGTACTGCCGGGCGAATTTCGCCAGGTTTCCCAGAAGGGCCAGAAGCCCCTTCCGGAGATACCGCAGGCCTTCCCGGTAAAGAATGAGGTCGGCGTTGTCGGTGACATAGCAGCTGGTGGCCCCCAGGTGGATGATGCCGGCGGCGGAAGGCGCGGCCTTGCCGTAGGCGTAGACATGGGCCATAACGTCGTGGCGGACTTCCTTTTCCCGCTGGGCGGCGAGGTCGAAGTCGATGTCGGTGCGGTGAGCCTCCAGCTCGGCCACCTGTTCCGCCGTAACGGGGAGACCCAGCTCATGCTCCGCCCGGGCCAGGGCCACCCAGAGCCGCCTCCAGGTCTGAATACGGGTCTCGGCGGAGAAGAGGTTCAGCATGAACTCCGACGCGTAGCGGGAGGAGAGGGGAGATTCGTAACGGTCTTTCCTCATGTTTCCTCCCTCAGCGGATGATGATGGCGTCCCGCTCCGGACCAACGGACACATAGCCGATCCGGCAGCCGATCTCCCGCTCGATATACTCCACATACTTCCGGGCGGCCTCCGGCAGGTCCTCCCAGGTCCGCACGCCGGAGATGTCGCAGCCCCAGCCGTCCAGGTATTCCACCACCGGCTTGGCCTCGGGCAGCAGGGCGGGGAAGGGGAAACGGTCCGTCTGCTGGCTGCCCAGCTCATAGCGGGCGCAGACGGGAATCTTGTCCATGTAGCTCAGCACGTCCATCTTTGTCAGGGCGATGTTGGTGGCCGCCTGGCACTGGACGCCGTAGCGGGTGGCCACAATGTCGATGGGACCCACCCGGCGGGGCCGTCCGGTTTTGGCGCCGTACTCGTTTCCGGCCTCCCGGAGCTTGTCCGCCTCCTTGCCGAACCACTCGCAGGTGAAGGGGCCCTCGCCCACGCAGGAGGAATAAGCCTTCACCACGCCAATGACCTCGTCAATCCGGACGGAGGGCAGGCCGGAGCCCACGGGGGCGTAAGCCGCGACGGCGTTGGAGGAGGTGGTGTAGGGATAGATGCCGTAATCCAGGTCCCGCAGGGCCCCCAGCTGAGCCTCAAAGAGGATGCGCTTGTTCTCCGACTGGGCCTGGCGCAAGAACGCGCCGGTGTCCCGGATGAAGGGACGGATTTTCTCGCCGTAGTCCGCCACGTAGTCCATCAGCTGCTCTATGGTATAGGGCTTGGCCCCGTAAACCTTGGTGAGGGTCAGGTTTTTCCACTCCAGCAGGTCCTCTAAATGGGAGCGGAGCTGCTTGGGGTAGAGGAGTTCCCCGGCCATTACGGTTTTTTTCTGGAACTTATCGGAGTAGAAGGGGGCGATGCCCTGTTTGGTGGAGCCGTATTTTTTATCCTTCAGGCGGGCCTCCTCCAGGCCGTCCAGATCCCGGTGCCAGGGCAGCAGCAGAGAGGCCCGGTCACTGATTTTCAGGTTGTCCGGCGTGATGGAAACGCCCTGGGCGATGACCTCCTGCATTTCCTTCCACAGGCTCTCACAGTCCAGGGCCACGCCGTTGCCCAGGATGTTGACGACGCCGTCCCGGAAAATGCCGGAGGGCAGCAGGTGGAGGGCAAATTTGCCCTTCTCGTTGACCACCGTGTGTCCGGCGTTGCCGCCGCCCTGATAGCGGACGACCACGTCGTAATCCTGGGTGATCAGGTCTACCATACGGCCCTTGCCCTCGTCGCCCCAGTTGATGCCCACAATGGCGCAGTTTGACATAATGAAACCTCCCCGCGACGCCGTCCAGAAGCTGAACGGCGGTCCGCTGTTTGCGGCGAGCGGCGCGCCGGTGATGGGGGCTTGTCCGGCCCCTGGGGGATTGGCGGCGGCGGATGGACGCCTCCGGCCAACGAAAGAAGGGCTCCGCAGTCTGCGGGGCCCAGAGTTTCCCTTTATCTATTATAGCGGCAATTTCGCCATAAGTAAAGGGAAAAGCGAAAGTTTCTGAAATTTTTCCCCTGGAAAAGGAAATGGGCGGACCTTTGGACGCCCTGGGCCGCCGGAGCTGTGGGGAGCGTACAAAAATGACCTCCGCCCGGAAGGAATGAAAAAGCGAAGAAACATGCGGCGGCGAGCGGCTTTGGGTAGTTTCCCGCATTTTTCCAAAAACATGAAAAAGCGCATTGAACTTTTCGACGGTTTCCTGTATAATCAATATATCGGGGAATCTTCCCCCGTTCCTTTCCATACATATTTATTTTAACGAAGGAGGAAAACCAGTATGAAGAAGTTTCTTGCGTTACTGCTGTCTATGATTATGATCTTGAGCCTGGCCGCCTGCGGAGGTGGCGGAGGCGGGGACAGCGAACCTCCCGCAAGCCAGAACGGTGACAGCCAGCCCGCCGGCGACAGCGGCGACAGCGGAGACGGCGGCGAGAGCAAAACTGTCAAAGTGGGCCTGATCTGCATCGGCGACGAGAATGACCAGGGCTACACCTACAACTTTATCCGGGGCAAGGAGGCCGCCACCGAGGCCCTGGCCGCCAGCGGCATCAACGTGGAGTGGGTGGTCAAGTGGAACATCGGCGAGGATTCCGGCTGTGAGGACGCCAACATCGAGCTGGCGGAGGAGGGCTGCGACCTCATCATCAACAACTCCTTCGGCTTCGAGCCCTTCATGCTGAAGGTGGCCCCCGATTATCCTGAGATTGAGTTCATCGCCTGCACCAACCAGGCCTCCTGGGGCGACAATCTGGACAACACCCACAACGCCTTTGCCAACATCTATGAGGGCCGTTATCTGGCCGGAGTGGTGGCCGGCATGAAGCTCCAGCAGATGATTGACGAGGGGACCATCACCGCCGATCAGGCTGTCATCGGCTATGTGGGCGCGTTCTCCTTCGCGGAGGTCATCTCCGGCTTCACCGCTTATTTCCTGGGTGCGAAGTCTGTCTGCCCCAGCGTCACCATGAAAGTCCAGTTCGTGGGCTCCTGGTCCGACGCCACGGAGGAGGCCAACGCCGCTTCCGCCCTGGCCGACATGGGCTGCGTCATGATCTCCCAGCACTCCGACAACACCACCCCCGCCACCACGGCAGAGGCCAAGGGCGTGTTCCACACCGGCTATAACAACGATATGATCTCCGTCGCTCCCGGGGCGTCCCTCATCGGCACCCGGATCAACTGGGCCCCCTACTTCGAGTACGCCATCGGGTCCGTGGCCAACGGCGCGAGCTTTGACCAGGACTGGTGCCACGGCATGGATATGGGCGCCGTGGTCATGACGGACCTGAACGAGGCCATCGCCGCCCCCGGCACCGCCGAGAAGCTGGCGGAAGTGGAGGATCAGATCCGCTCCGGCAAGCTCCAGGTCTTTGATACCAGCACCTTCACCATCGAGGGCAAGGCCCTGGAGAGCGCCTTCGCCCTGGATACCGACGGCGACTTTGCCGCCGACTCCGAGGAGGCCGTGTTCGACGGCGCGTTCCACGAGTCCTATTTCCAGTCCGCTCCTTACTTTGCCCTGTCCATCGACGGCATCGAGTGGCTGAACTCCGCGTTCTGATTTTTGCCTCAGCCAAAGAACTCCATAGGGGCCCCGCGGGGCCCCTGTTCTTTTCCACTCCATCCCGACTCCGCCCGGCAGGCGCTGCTCTTTGCCGGGACCTCTTAGAAAGGATTGTGAGCGTTTTTGGAAAACACTGTATGTGCCATTGAGCTTAAGGACATTACCAAACGCTTCGGCGAGGTGGTGGCCAACGACGGCATTGATCTGAAACTGAACCGGGGAGAGATTCTCTCCCTGCTGGGGGAGAATGGCAGCGGCAAGACCACGCTGATGAATATGCTCTCCGGCATCTATTTCCCTGACGAGGGCCAGATTTTCGTGAACGGCCAGCCCGTCTCCATCCGCTCCCCCAAGGACGCCTTTGCCCACGGCATCGGCATGATTCACCAGCACTACAAACTGGTGGACGTGTTCACCGCTGCGGAGAACATTGTCCTGGGCCTGGAGGAGGGGGACAGACTGGACATCAAGGCCGCCGGGGAGAAGGTGCGGGGCATCTGCGAGAGATACGGCTTTGACATTGATCCCGAGCAGAAGATTTACGACATGTCCGTCTCCCAGAAGCAGACGGTGGAGATCGTCAAGGTCCTCTACCGGGGGGCCGACATCCTGATTCTGGACGAGCCCACCGCCGTCCTCACCCCCCAGGAGACGGATAAGCTCTTCGACGTTCTCCGGGCCATGAAGGCCGACGGAAAGGCCATCGTCATCATCACCCACAAGCTCCACGAGGTCATGGCCCTTTCCGACAAGGTGGCGGTTCTCCGCAAGGGCAAATACATCGGTACCGTCAACACCTCCGAGACCAGTCCCCAGGCCCTTACTGATATGATGGTGGGCCATGCCGTGACGCTGAACATCGACCGGCCCCGGTACGAAAAGCCGGCGGAGCGGCTGAACGTCAAGGGGCTCACGGTTTTGGACGGTGAGGGCGTCAAGAAGCTGGATCATGTCAGCTTTACCGCCATGAGCGGCGAAATTCTGGGCGTGGCCGGTATCGCCGGTTCCGGCCAGAAGGAGCTGCTGGAGGCTATTTCCGGCCTCTGTCCCATTAATCAGGGGGAGATACTCTACACCCCCGACGGGCAGTCCCCCGCCAATCTGGTGGGCAAGACCCCCATGCAGATTCGAAAGGCCGGCGTGGCCATGGCCTTTGTGCCCGAGGACCGGCTGGGTATGGGCCTGGTTGGGTCCATGGGCATGACGGGGAACATGATGCTCCGCTCCTGGAAGAAGGGCCGGGGGGTGTTCCTCAACCGCAAGGACCCGAACGAGCTGGCTCTGCGCATCTGGAAGGAGCTGGAGGTCGTTGCCCCCAGCACGGATTTCCCCGTCCGCCGCATGTCCGGCGGCAACGTGCAGAAGGTGCTGGTGGGCCGTGAGATTGCCAGCGCCCCCTCGGTGCTCATGACCGCTTACGCGGTACGGGGGCTGGACATCAACACCTCTTATACGATTTACAATCTGCTGACGGAACAGAAGATGAAGGGTGTGGCCGTTCTCTATGTGGGCGAGGACCTGGACGTGCTGCTGGAGCTGTGCGACCGGATTCTGGTTCTTTGCGGCGGGCAGGTCAGCGGAGTGGTGGACGCCCGGTCTGCCACCAAAGAGCAGATCGGCCTGCTGATGACCCGCCTGGGCGGAAAGGAGGCCTCGGAATGAGCCGCGAGAAGAAAAATCCCCTCATCCGCCTCGCCAAGCGGGACGGTATGGAGGGCTGGAAGGTCTGGTGCATCCGGGCCGGGTCCGTTCTCTTTGCCCTGCTGCTGGGTGCTCTGGTGATGGCGTTGGCGGGGGCCAACCCCGTCACCGCTTACGGCACCATGATTTCCGGCGCCCTGGGAAAGAAGAGCGCCATCCGCCAGACGGTGAAGATCGCCGTTCCGCTGCTGGGCTGCGCCC
>ERZ777306.3095-NODE-3095-length-18461-cov-5.610073_pt1 | contig 18461 bp, 17 predicted proteins | sample MGYA00374966_ERZ777306 | MGnify/ENA primary metagenome ERZ777306 (study PRJEB29329, sample SAMN06343882) | mouse gut metagenome | isolation source: Mouse cecum | place: Austria: Vienna | collected 2014-11-15 ...
GCGACCACCGAGATCTACACTCTTTCCCTACACGACGCTCTTCCGATCTGACTTTTTCATTTCGCCGGCATACTGCGAACCGACGACGAGTATGACCTTTTTGCTGAGACACAGCAGGATCGCAGCCTCGCTGTTTGTACCGCACTCTTTGGGGTCGAGTTTAAGCCCGGGCGCGGCGATAAGTATGTAATCCTCTTTGAAATTCTTGAGCTCGGCGTCCGTAGGACGTATGAGCATGTTGTGCATGAAAAGATTTTCGGACGCGAGTTCGTTTATAACGCGAACGGAAACGCGATACTTAGGGTCTGCGCCGGCAAACCCGTCGAACAAATACACGTTTTTGCCCGAAAGATATTCGACAGCCTTTTTGTAAATAAGCTCGAACTTATCGAGCGGGAATTTTTTATTTTCACTGCCCCAGCCTATCTTTTCGGATACGCCCGCCTCGTCGACGATGAATCTGTCCTTGGGCGATCTTCCCGTATACGCGCCCGTCTCGACGAGCAACGCGCCCGTATCCATGAGCTTGCACGGCTCGGTCTTAAGCGCTTCCTCGGTGAGCACCGCGGGGCTGTGGTTGCGATCCACCTTTTTGGGGTTTACTATACCGTATTTTTCGATACCGTAAGTTTGCATATATACTCCTTTTGGCTTTACGCCGTAATAATATTGACTGATTTATATTTTGCCGAGCAACCGCCCAAGCTCTTGCAATTTAGCCGCGCCGAGCTGTTCCGAACGCGCCGTAGCCGCAAAGCCGAGCTTTTCGAGCGCCGACTGCACGTCGGATTTGTTTATGCCCGCCGAAGTAAGATTGTTCACGAGAGTTTTACGTTTTTGCGCAAAGCACAGCTTGATAAAATCATTGAGCTTATCGTCGAGCGCCGCGCCGTTTCGCTTATCAAGCCTGATCACCGCGCTGTCCACCTCGGGCATCGGGTTGAATTCCCAAGCCTTGACAATGCGCACGAGCTTAGGCTCGGCAACCGCCTGAACCACTGCCGACAATGCGCCGAAATCTCCGCCGTCGGTCGCGCATATGCGCTCGGCAACTTCTTTTTGAACAAGACACGTTATCGACTTGCATTCGGTCGATTGCAAAAACAGCATGATCAGCGGCGTTGTTATGTAATACGGCAGATTGGCTATCACTCTGTACGGCTCGCCTATAAGCATATCGACGGTTTCTATGCCGAGTTCGGTCACATCGTTACTGAAAAGCCGCACGTTGTCAAGCCCGCCGAGCACGTCATCGAGCACGGGAAAAAGCGTTTCGTCTATCTCGAATGCGCACACGTTCTTCGCACGGCGCGCAATCGCGCGCGTGAGCGTACCCGCGCCCGCGCCGATCTCTACAACGGTCTCACCGTCCGCACCGCCCGCTTCGGCTATGCCGTCGAGCAAGTCGTCGTCGAATATGAAGTTCTGCCCTAACGCCTTTTTATACTTAAATCGGTGTTTTTCGAGCGCAATCTCGTAATCTGTCACGTATACATTATACTATACTTTATATATACTTGTCAAGCCGAAAAAATGCGACCGAGCATATCTCGATCGCATTTTTAATGCTTTTATTTACTTACGGCTCGCAGCGGACATTGCTTTGAGAAGCTTGCTCAATGCGTCGTTGAGCTTCTTTTGCTGCTCGGGATTTTTGTTCTCGGGCTTTGCGCGTTCCTTTTGCAATAACGCCGCAACCTCGCGCATCGTCTCTCTCGGCGCGCCCTCTCTGTCTATCTGCTCTATTCTCGCGATAACGTCGTCAACTGTAGTCGACCCCGTGCTTGCGGCGGCTTGACGCGATTCCGTCCTCGCCTTTACCGCTTGTTCTGCGGCGGCGCGTCTTGCGGCCGATTGTTCGGCGGCATAAGCCTGAGCCGCGGCTTTTCTCGCCGCATCGCGTTCCTCACGCTCCCTGCGGCGTATTTCTTCATCGGACTGACGCGGCGGTTCGGTCGTTATAGGAGTTTCCTGAACAGGCTCGAAATAGTCTTGCTTAGGATCGTACACCGGCTGCTGCTCGGTGAATATGGGCTGCGTTTCCTCGTACTGCTGCGGTTGCTGCTGCGCATCGAACTGCACAGGTTCGCCGCCGAGTCCGTATAAATTGTCTATGGTATTGGGCATTTGCATTTGCAGTTGCTCTTGCGTCTGACCGCGCGATTTGGAATCGCCGTCGAGCACGGGAACGAACTTTGCATAAAGTTTGATCGCACCGGAATACGCCGCTTTGCCGATAATACCCGCGATAAGAGTAAGCACGCTGCCGAAAAGCATCACTATGGCGGGAATAGCATACCCTGCCAATGCGAGCGTTTTTTCAAGCCGAACGATCTCCTCCGCGCTCGCGCCCTCGATCGGTTTGACCGTCGACGCCGCAAGCGGAATGATAAAATACGCGAGGACCGTGCAACTGATAGTCGCAACAAGCGTTACCAACCAAAACTTGTTTATAAGCGCGCTGCGGAACGGCACCGTTACCATCGCATGCTCGGTAACGTACGCGCTCGGCTCTTTATCGGTAGTGCGCGCCAGCTTGTACTGCTTCTTTATAGATACGGGCATTTTTTTCATGAGCGCAACGACGGTGTTCGGCGCGGACACAGCCTTCGCCATCATGAACCTTATCTCGTTGAATCTGCCCGTAACGAGCGATACTACAAGCGTGATAAAAAACGTGAGCAAAATCACGCTCAAAAACACTATAGCCCAATACTCGGGCGCAAGCTTTATATACTCAGTAAACAGTTTATTGAAAATCTCAAGCATAAACACCTCTCCGCAAATTTTTTTATTATAACAGTAAAACGACGTGTTGCACGTCATACATAACATATTATACCATACATTTAGATAAAAATCTATACTTTTGACACGATTTTTTGCACAATTTGAATTTTTAACGTTAAATTTCCTGCTTTGTAAGCGTTGTCGGTATAAAATCCGCATTTAATCAAACAATAAACGTACACGGAGGACACCATGAATAAAGAACAGCAAACCATACGCGAACGCGAAATCGAGTTTTTACAGCAACTACACCAATCCGCACAGATGGGCAGAGACACGCTCGAACACGTGAATAACAATATCGGCGCGGGCACGATGCGCGACGCGGTGGAACGCGATATATTCGACTATTCGGGAATTTGCATGCAGATAAAACGCAAGCTCGACGAGCGCGACGCCGACGTAAAGTCCGTCGGTAAAATACCGAGCTTTATGGCGGGCATGATGATCGACATGAAGATAAACGACGAAACTCCCGAAAGCGAGGTCGCAAAAATGATAATCGACGGCACGACCAAAGGCATTACGGAATGTACGAGCAAGCTCGCGGACTTTTACGACGTGGACGACGACGTTAAAAACATCGGCTATAAGTTTTTGTGGATACAGCAAAAAAACGTCGACGACATGAAACCGTTTTTGCACAACTGAGCGAATACGAAGGATCTCTTCTTTAATGCGGCGAAGCCGCACCCGTAATTCTTAATTCTAAATTCTTAATTTCATCATTCCACGCTCTTGAGCGCCTCGACCATGGAAATCTTTTTGAGCCGAGTGTTCAACAGCATAGTTGCTATCAGGCTGAAAACGAACGTCAACAGCATACAGCCGATAGCTACGTACCATGAAAAAAAGCTCGATATAAACACGTTGAACGACGCTGTTATCGTGCACAGCCAATACAGCAAGCCGTAGCCGAGCGGCAGACCCACCGCACAGCCTATTGCGGTTATGACCATATTTTCCACGATCACCATGTTCGCGGTCTCGTTGCGCTTATAGCCGAGGACCATGAGCGTGGCGATTTCGCGTGTGCGCTCTTTGAGGTTGGTGGCGGTTATATTATATATGACCGCAATTGCGAGCGCCGCCGCGCCCACGACGAATATGACCACGACTATATCGAGCAAAGACATTTGCTTTTCAAGCGCCTCATAGCTCTCGCGAAACGTTTTCACACCGCGCACCGCATCGTAGCTTTTAAGCGCGGCGATCGCCGCATCGCGATCGGCTCCGGGCAGAAACGTTGCGTACGACGTATCGGCGTACAAGCCGACGTCGTTGTTAACAAAAACGTCGTACGAGCAATACGCCTTCTGCTCGAAATACTCGCACACGACCGCAGTCACGGTTATCTCGAACTCTACGCTTCTGTTGTCGAGCGAGTACCCGCTCACCTTAACCGTGTCGCCCGCTTTGCACCCGAGTTTTTTCGCGAGCATTTCGGGTATGACGAATGTATCGGACTCGAACAGCAATCTGTTCTTGCCGCCGAGATCGGTATACAGCTTGATGCAATCGGCGTCGGCATACTTGTATTTCTTTTCGTCGGCATACGTGGGCAGAGCCATGACGGTAAGATCGGACGTCTTGCCGTCGAACTCGAATCGCCCCGAAAAATCGGGCACAAACGTGAGGTTGTGCATATACTCCTCGCCCGACGCATCGGCTATATGCTCGTACACTTCCTCGTTGTCGATGTCGATCGCTATGTCCGTAACGATGGTAAGATCGTAGTCGGACGACGCGTCGTAACTTTTGAACGAAAATGCCATGTTATCTTTCAATCCGATGAGCGCGAGCAGTAACGCCAAGCATCCGATAATGCCGACCGACGAGAGGAATATTTTCATTTTGTGCAAAAACATATTGCGCAAGTTCATTTTAGCGCCGAAGCCGAGCCTGCTCCACAGCCGTTTCCAGCGCTCTACGAGTATGCGTTTGGTATTTTTCGGCGGTTTTTGCCGCATTGCTTGCGCGGGCACGGCGCGGAGCGTTCTGAAACACGAAATAAATGCGGACAGACTCGCAAGCGCCGCGCTTATGAGCACTCCGAGCAGCAAGAACAATCCGCTCATATGCGCAGTCGTGGGCGGCATCGAAAACTGAAACGCATAAATAACGTCGAGCAAAACGGGAACGGAAAACATGCCTACAAGTCCGCCCAAAAACGCGCCTATAACGCTCGCAAACAGCGCGTAGAAAATATACGAAAAATACACGTTGCCTTTGGATACTCCGAGCGCTTGCATGATGCCTATCTGCATGCGCTGACTTTCAACGGTTTTGGACAGCGAAATTACCGTTATAGCCGCCGCCACGCCGAAAAACAGCCACGGCAAAACCGCGGCGATCGCCGACAGCGTGTCGTTTATACCCGTGAACGCCGCGACAGACGGAAAATTTTTGCGCTCGAGCGTGTACATATACATGCCTGCGGGCATGCTCGGATCGTGGAAAATCTCGCCGAGCGTATTCTCGTCGGCAACCGAATATTCGGCGAACAGCTTTTCAAAATCGGCGTTTCCTCGCGCCTTGACGCCCGTGTAAAGATTGATCCCGTCCGGCACGTTTTTATAGCTGAATATAGGGAAAGGCATTCCCTCGAAATACACGTTGGTATCGCTCTTATACGACTTGACCGCGCCGTAATCGATGTATCCCATAGCAAACTCGGCAGGCTGCGCGGCGGTATTCAAGATATTGACTTTGTATATTACGTCCGGCGAATGGTAAATGCCGCACACCGTAAAGTTACGGCTCTCGAGTTCGTACTCGGGCGTATACTGCGGCGTCGGGTTCATGCCGACTGTTATTTTTGATAACACGTTAAATTCGATACGCACCGTATCGCCGAGCTTTATTCCGTGCTCGTCGCAAAACACCTTATCCAAAATTATCTCGTACATTCCCTCGCGCGGCAACATCCCGTCGTCGAGGATCCACGGCTCGTCTATGCCTTGCGTGAGCGTCGTTATCGTCGCGTCGAAACGGCTCTCTATCGACGTAGTACCGCCGAGGTATACGCGAGTATGGAAAGTATCGTATCCCGCTACGGCGTCCACGCCCTCGCTCTCGGCGATCTTATCGACAGCCGCGGAATTGACGTACATATACTCGGCGCGCGCGTCTGCGAGCAAACACTCGTCGTAATAATCGTTCACTTGCGCCGTAATGGCTGTTATGCCGTCGGTTATTCCCGCAAAGAAAAAACACCCGATAAAAATAATGATCAAGATCGAGATAAAACTGCCGATTGTTTCGCGAATATCGCGGAACGTCTTTTTCATTATGTAATTTATATCCCGTGCTTTTATGCGATCACCTCGACGCAATTTTATTGTTCCGCTACCATTCGATAGCGTCAATAGCGACGCGCGTTTCGTTGCGCACTATGCTTTCCGCCTTGCCGCTCTTTACATGTATGACCTTATCCGCCATGGGCGCTATCGCGCTGTTGTGCGTGATAAGCACTACCGTTTTTTTGTATCGTATGTTGACGTCCTCGAGCAGTTTAAGCACCATTTTGCCCGTTTTGTAATCGAGCGCGCCCGTCGGCTCGTCGCACAGCAAAAGCAACGGATTTTTCGCCACCGCACGCGCGATCGCCACGCGTTGCTGTTCTCCGCCCGAAAGCTGGCTCGGAAAATTTGCCGCGCGATCGGACAAGCCGACTGCGTCGAGCGTTTCCGCAGGATCGAGATGGTTTGGCGCGACCGACGCCGCAAACTCCACGTTTTCGAGCGCGTTGAGATTCGTTATAAGATTGTAGAACTGAAAAACAAACCCCACCTTTTCGCGCCTGTACATGGTGAGTTTTTTCTGATTGTACTGCGTTATATCCTCGCCCGCGACCATGACCTGACCGCCGGACGCGCTGTCCATACCGCCCAAAATATTGAGAATGGTGGACTTGCCCGCGCCCGACGCGCCGAGCACCACCACAAATTCTCCCTCCTCGACCGTAAAATCGACGCCGGACAACGCGGGTATCTCCACCTCGCCGAGTTTATAGATTTTACTTACGTTTTTGAATTCGATAAGACTCATGATCACTCCGAAAATAATGCGTAATTCGTAATTAACTTTGCCGTCGCTCCGCCTTTTTATAATCTCGACCTTAATGCCGCGAAGCGGTCAATTCTTAATTCTAAATTCCGAATTCTTAATATCCGAACAACGCAGCCGTCTTTTTTCTTCCGTAATACGAGTACCATTTTTCCGCGAGCGTCTGTCTGTCGGCTATCGCCGTAAGCCCGTCGATAATATCGTCTATAAGCGACTTCAGCTCGATCTCGCGCTCCGTGCTCGCGCCTACGCCGCGCTCGCAGATAAAATCGAAATACACCTTATCCTCGGACGACAGCTCGTCGAACACTCCCTTTATCTCCGCGAATTTCTCGTCCGCGCTCATGTCCGCTTTGGCAATGACCGCAAGTTCGCTCTTTACCACCTTGAGCCGCTCTATGCAAAGCGCGCGCACGATCTCGTCCTTACTCTCGAAATACACGTAAACGGTAGCCTTGGAATAGCCCGCCTCTTTGGAGAGCATATTCATGTTCATACCGTCGTAGCCGTGTTCGGTCAAAAGCCTGTCTGCGGCGGCGAGCATCGTTTTTTTATGATAGCGCGTCGCCGATTCTTTTTTTTCATTCGTCATTACTTATTATTATACTACTTTTCGGCGCGTTTGTCAAGACTAAAATTATACGCACGTCGCCTATTTTCTTGACAATAAACGGCTGTTTTGATAAACTGTATAAAATACCTCTTGAGGACGCAAATGAAAAAAATGATATTGGTGTCTTCGCCGCCCGCATGCGGCAAGACTTATATATCAAAACAGCTCGCCAAGAACCTGAAAAACGCGGTATATCTGGACAAAGACACGCTCATTCCGTTGTCGAAGCAGATTTTTCGCGTTGCAAAAAAACCGTACGATCGCAGTTCGGATTTTTTCGAGGAGAACGTGCGAGATTACGAGTACGAAGCGATATTAGGGCTTGCTTTCGAGGCGTTACGGTACGCCGAACGGGTCATAGTAAACGCACCGTTCACCCGCGAACTTAACGATCTCGACTACGTAAAAAAACTGAAACTCAAACTCGGCGAACTCGGCGCGGAACTTACGGTCATTTGGGTTGTGGCTACCGAACAGGTATGCCGCGCACGCATGAAACGGCGCAACTCCGACCGCGACGGCTACAAGATAAGCCATTGGGACGAATATGTGCAAACTATAGACTTCGCACTTCCCGCCGCGCTGAACGACCCGTCGGTAAAAGACGACGTGATAATGTTCTACAACTCGTCCGAGCCGGAATTTATCAAATCGATGCACGACGTTATGCTTGCATTGGGAGAAGACGGTAACGTATAGAATGACTGATATTTCTCAAAACTTACCCGCCGAATGCGGAATACGCGACGGCGGCACGGGAGCGCACGTTGCGTCAAACGAACGAGACGCTTTTGCTACAGTACACCGCGACGACAGACGCCGCGCGTGTTTTGCGCTGTTATTCGCAGGACTGACGGTGATTTTTCTGTCGCTCACTCGGCTTGTATGGTTGGCGTCTCCTCTGTTCGACAAGATATATTACGGACTGCTCTCAGAAATAATATACTATATCATATTGATATTCCTGTGCGTCGGCTGGGCGATTTTCATGCACTATTTTGCGAAACGCTTTTGCGGAATAAGTCTTTACGCGCGCAAAAAGCAGCCGCTCGGACTATGGCGCACTCTCGCCGCGATCGGCGTTGCGGCGGCGTTTGTTTTCGTCGTGTCCGCTATACTCGGTTTTAAGTTCAAAGCACAGAACGAGATGGGCATGGGCGTAACGCTCAATCAGGCTCTTACGAATATTTCGGTATATTTTTATTACGCGCTGCACATGTGGCTCGGATTCACGGCTGCCGCATTCGTTCAGTACGGCGCAAGCACGCTGCTCCCCGCCAAATACACGGTGCCTTGGGGCTCTGTATTTCTCGTCGCGGTTTACGGCGTTATAGAGCTTATCTTCGAGCATGCTACAACAAGCCATATGTACGCGGGTTATTACTATCTTTTCACTTATGCGTACGCCATAATATACGCGCTCACGGCGCGGCGTTACCACGTAAGTTTTTGGACTTCGTTTGCGGTGATGGTACTATGAAAACAAAAAGCAAGGAACAAGTCAAAGCGTCGCTTGCCGAATTCGGCAAAAAGACGCTCGAGTGCGCGAAACGCAATTACTTGATGTTGGGTTATATCCTCGTTTCGGTATTGATAGAGCTTACGGGCGTAGCTGTCACGTCCGGCAAATTCTACATGACCGAGCCGTGGCTGTTTTTGACGTTTATCGCGTTCGTGTGCTTGATCTCGCTGTACTTACCGGGGCATAAATCGCGTTATGCGGTCTTTATGTCGGCTATACTGTTGCACTACATGCTCGACTTCTTTTTTGTGGTCATATTCGACAGCAACGGCACGGTATTCGACTATGCTATGATCAGTCTGCGCCGCGACGCAATGATCATTCTCGAAAGCGTGCCCGTCAATTTCGCGTTCACGTTCGTTTCGGCGATAATCATTTCCGTTTACGGCGCTGTCGGTTACATCTTTATCAAAAAGATGCCCGCGCCGCTTTCCGCGCGCAGGACCGCCGCGCTCACCTCGGCAATACTCGTAATAGTCGTTCTTTGCGATTCTTTGCTTGTGATATTGAATAACTACAACTACAATTCGTACGATCTCAGCTACAAGCTGTACCAAAACGAAACGGGCACGTATTCAAACAAAGGCATGGTCGGGAACATGGCGAACGAGCTTGCCCGCGGCTGGTGGTTTTCAAAGATCGACGGCGGCGACCCTGCGGAGCTTACGGACTTTATATACAGAGAAACGACAAACCCGTCCGTAATGTACGGCAAAGCCACCGACTACAACGTCGTAACTATACTTTGCGAAAGCTTCGAGTGGTTCACGTTCGTTTGCGACGAGGAACTTTACCCCAACGGCTACGCAAAGCAAATAAAGCTGCGCTTGACGGAAACTAAAATAACCGCCGTGCCCGAAGGCAGTCTGTACAGAGTGATCGTTACGGGAAAAGCGATAAACAACACACTGTACAATTACAGAAAAATCGAAAACAACAAGGGCGCGACCGTAGTGCTTGCGCTGTACGACGCAGAAGGCAACGAGGTCGGCGCCGTCAGCGACGATATAGACAATCTCAACAGCGGCGACACTTGGGAAATAGAAACGACGGGCACTTGCACCGGCCGTCCCGTATCGTGCAAAATCAAAAGCGCGACCGTGCGCACCGGCTTAAAACCCGAACCCGTATTGTTCGACAACGCCGAGCAAATCAGCGCGTTGCTGCGCACGCTTTATCCTAATCTGTACGAGCTGTACGACGGCAATTCCACCGCGATCCTCAACAATTCGTATTCGCTCGAAAAAACGGACATCTCCGAGAACAAGTCGATAATCGGCAATTATCCGCTCGTCGATCAATATATAAACTACGCCTACCCCGATAACGCCATACCTTATAGCTTGCCGAACATGATGAAAAACCTGTTCGATGTGGAGAGCAATTCTTTCCACGACGGAACAAGAATTTTCTACAATCGCGACAAGCACCATACCGGCGCGCTCGGGTTCAAAAGCTACACCGCGTCCGAAGATATGAATATCGAAAACGAGGACATAGGCGGCGGCGAACTCGGCGAACGCAACCTCGATTCGGACATGTTTGAAAAGTGCAAAGAACAAATGTTCCCTACGAACAGACGTTTCAACACTTACGTCACCACAATAACCCAGCACGGGCAGTATGCGTACCGCGAGAACTTGCAAGAATACTACGACAAGCTCGACGCATGCGGTCTTTTGCCGCTCGTAAAAGACAACGAAAACTCGCAGGCGCTCCGTTACTACTGCGCGGCGGGCATGGATCTCGACAAGGCGATCGGCATCATGCTCGATTATCTGAAGACCCATACCGACGAGGACGGAAACCCGCTTATCGACAAAACGATAATAACGCTTTTCGGCGATCACAACGCGTACTATCAAGGCGTCAGCAACTACGCGAAAAACATCTACTATACAAATCACCTCGAGTATTCCAAACTGTACCGCGTACCCGTAATGATCAAGATCGGCAACCGCGATCTTGCGGACGACGGGATCGACCGCGTAATAAACAAGTTCACATGCGTAGTGGATATTCTCCCGACCATACTCGATCTTTTGGGCGTTACATCGTTTTCAAATCTCAATTACGGCGCAACGGTATTCGATCCCGACAATTCGTCGGTGCTGTATTCGCGCGCATACTCCAAATTCGTCACGGACAAGCTTTACTTCAACTCTATCAATCATATAATATATAAATCGCTCGACGCCGACGACGATTACATTGCCGACGTTGAAAAAAAATCGCTCACATTGCTCAACAAGATCTCGCACGTGAACCGCATATTCGCGAGCGACTACTTCAAGGGCGAAAATTCGCAAAAGTTCTATGATAACGTCCGCCGCGAAAGCGAGCTGACGTAATACGCGGAGAGTCATGGCAATAAACAATATGAGAATCTTGATATGCAGCGACGGCGGCATGGCGATAGCGTTTACCGTTTTCGTCATGCTCACGGTACTGCTTACCGTTTTTATAATTTTGTTATTCGTGAACAAGCCGTTCCGCAAATTCCTGTTCCGCAAAGACTACGAACAGAGCGAATCGCCCGAGCGAGAAATAAATGTTCACGAACGATTTGCGCCCGAACAAGATGTCAACTTCGACATAGAACCGATATATTCCGATCGGCAAAACGTGCGCAAGGACAAAGACGAACAATTTGCCGATCCCGTGCCCACCGTTCCGCTCGAGCTTACGACCGAGCCGGATCAAAAAACAACTATCATAGAAAAGCGCGAAACTCGGCGCAGAACGACCACGCTCGACAATATTCGCACCGTGGAGATCCCCGAAACCAAACCTTATCAAATGTCGCGCGAAACGGACAGATCGCGGTTTATTACGTCTACGCCGCGCACAAACGCACAACCGCGTTCGGACGGCGAGCAAGCCGCACGGCATGCCCCGCCGAGAAGATCGGCAATGACGAAATACTCGACGAATAAGGATGACGGCGATGGCGAATAAGCGAAAACTCTTAAACGATCTGCGCGGTTCGGCGTTGCGTCCGTTGTTTTACGGTTGCGTTACGGGGACGGTATGCGGTATCGTACTGTCCCTTTTTTTGGTGTGTTCGCGAATAGTGTTTTCATTCTCCGCCGAAATATACAAGATGAACAACATGCCGCTAGTAGCGGCGTGCGTGCTTATACTTTCGGTCATGTGCTGTCTGTTGACGGCAGTCGTTCAAACGCTGTGCGCCGCGGCAAAAGGCAGCGGCATACCGCTCGCGGAAGCGCGAGCGCGCGGCATGCTGCGCGTCGGGTGGCTCAAAGCCGCAGCCGCGCTCATCGTAGGCAGTCTGCTTGCGTTCCTTGCGGGCATGCCGCTCGGCTCGGAGGGACCGTGCGTAGGCGTAGGCGGACTGATCGGCGACGGCATCGGCAGCGCGGCAAAAAAGAAAGACGGTTTTTCGCGCTATCTCGTTACGGGCGGCGCATGCGCGGGGCTTGCGGCGGCATTCAACGCGCCGCTTACGGGATTGTGTTTCGCGTTTGAGGAAGCGCACCGCAGATTCTCGCCGTACATACTCATATCCGCGCTCTCCGCGGTCATATTCTCAGTGGCGGCAAGCCAAGCGATATTTTTCGGACTCGAGCACGTACCGTACTTAGCCGATATAGGCGTAGCGCACGGGCACGCGATGCTTTCATACATGCAGCAAAGCCCTGTTTCGGGCAAGGATCTGCCCGCAGTTTGCGGCATAGCCGCGCTGTGCGGACTAGTCTGCTCGGGATTCGGCATAGCGTTCAACCGCGGCACGATCGCGCTCGGCAAGCTTTTCGGCAAGATCAAAAACCCGATACTGCGCCTGCTCCCCGCGTTCCTGCTCGCGGCGGTCTGCGGACTGATCGTACCCATCGCGACAGGCAGCGGCGAGGCTTTGATAGAGCACGCGTTTGCCGGCATGTCGATAGGACTGCTGTTCGCACTGCTCGCCGTACGGTTCGTATCCACGTCGATAGCGAGCGGAAGCGGCGCTACGGGCGGCCTCTTTATACCGATGATCGCCATCGGCGCGCTTATCGGAATCATAGCCGCCAAAGCGTGCACGGCGTGCGGACTGAATGCCGCATACGTGCCGAATATCGTACTCTTGTGCATATGCGCATATTTCGCTGCGTCGGTGCGCGCGCCCATAACCGCGCTTGCGCTGTCGCTCGAGCTGACGGCAAGCTATGTCAATCTGTTGCCTTGCCTTATCGCTATCACCGTCGCGTCGGTGATAGCGGAACTCACAAAGACCGATCCGCTGTACGAGACCATGCTCGAAAAACTGCAAGCGGAAAACCCCATCCCGAACGCAAAAAATATGACCGTCACAGGCGTTGTGCGCGACGGTTCGCCGATAGCGCGTCGACGTGTGCGCAATATACTCTGGCCGTATAACACGCTTGTAATCGGCTTGAAGCGCGACGGGCGCGAATGCGTACCGGACGGTGAAACGAAGCTGCTTACGGGCGACGTGCTCACCTTCTCCGCCGAAAGCGTCGATCCCGACGAGTTTATGCAAAAACTCGACGAATACGTGGAAGTACAGAATAATTAGTTCGGTTTGGTTTGTGTCCTATGCGTCGCGAGAAATCCCTGCCTTAATGCCGCGAAACGGCTATTCCGTTATTTCACACAGCCGTCGCAGTCAGAGTATTTTTCTAAATAATATCAATACAAAACAAAAAGAGATAAAACCGCTAAAGTCTTATCTCTTTTTATGTTGCGAATATTTTACCGAACAATCGCTATTTATTCGATTATGCTTTCGCCCGTCATTTCGGCGGGCTTACTTACGCCCATAATATCGAGCAGAGTGGGCGCGACGTCGCAAAGCGCTTTGCCGTCCTTAAGCTTCGCGCCTACATACTTATCGCCCGCTACGATCAACGGCACGAGGTTGGTTGTATGCGACGTGCACGGCGAACCGCCCTCGAACTGCATGACCTCGGCGTTGCCGTGGTCCGCCGTCACTATCGCAGTACCGCCCGAACGCCAAATTGCCTCGACTACCTTTTTTAGACATTCGTCTACAGCCTCGACGGCTTTAACTGCGGCGTTGAGCACGCCCGTATGCCCGACCATATCGCAGTTTGCAAAGTTAAGGATCAAAACGTCCTTGCCGCTTTCGATCTGTTCGACAGCTTTGTCCGCGACCTCATACGCGCTCATTTCGGGCTGAAGGTCGTACGTTGCCACTTTGGGGCTTGCAACGAGCACGCGCGTTTCGCCGTCGTTCGCTTTTTCCACGCCGCCGTTGAAAAAGAACGTGACGTGCGCGTATTTTTCGGTCTCCGCAACGCGGGCTTGCGTCAAGCCCTTACTCGCGAGATACTCGCCGAGCGTGTTTTTGAGCCGACGCGGCGGAAAAGCCGTTTCTATATTCTCGAGCGTAACGTCGTACTGCGTCATGCCGACGTACGTTACCTTTTTGTATCCGCCCGCACGCTCGAACTTATCGAAGTTCGGTTCGGTTATAGCGTGCGAGATCTGACGCGCGCGGTCGGCGCGGAAATTATAGAATATGATCGCGTCGCCGTCGTTTACGCCCGAATAATCGCCTATTACCGCAGGCTCGACAAACTCGTCCATTACGCTCGCCGCATAGCTCGCAGCCATTGCCGCATCGGCGTTTGAAAAATGCTTGCCTTGCGCGGCGAAAACAGCATTGTAGCCGCGCGCGACGCGCTCCCAACGGTTGTCTCTGTCCATGTAGTAATATCTGCCGACCACGGTAGCTATCTTGCCCACTCCGATCTCGGCGATCTTATCCGCAAGCTCGTTCACAAAGCTTCTGCCCGAATCGGGCGGAACGTCTCTGCCGTCGGTGATCGCATGCACGCACACGTTCTTAACGCCGCGAAGTTTGCACAGCTTGAGCAAGGCGTAAAGATGCGTATTCATACTGTGAACTCCGCCGTTGCTCAACAATCCGACGAGATGAAGCGTGGAATCGTTGCGATTTACCGTCGCTATTGCATGATTGAACGCGGCGTTCTCATTGAAAGACCCGTTCTTTATCGCGTCGTCTATAGTGGTGATGTCCTGATACACGACCCTGCCCGCGCCGAGATTGAGATGTCCGACCTCGCTGTTGCCCATTTGTCCTTCGGGCAAACCGACGGCATAGCCCGACGCGTTTATTAGCGTGTGCGGATACTTTTGAATAAGCGAATCGTAGAACGGCTTTTTTGCCTGTGCAATGGCGTTGCCGTATGTTTCGGACGCTTGTCCGAACCCGTCGAGTATGATCAATGCGTTCATTATCTTTACCTCTCTTTTACCGTTTAGGCGTTCGTTTGTAAAACTTTCGTAAATATATATACGTTGATTATTTCGCGGTTATACGCCGACGATAGGAAACGACGCGCCGAAATCGCGTCGAACGTTTGTTCTCCGTCAAGGCGCGTTTGCCGCAGCCTTAGCCGCGCTGCATCAAGGGAAAGCAACGACGACGGTGAGCAAACGTGCAGCAAGGTCGGCGCACGAGTTTACTAATCGGCGGCGTTTACGATAACGGCGAAGTCGTCCGCTTTTAGGCTCGCACCGCCGATAAGTCCGCCGTCGATCTCGGGCTGAGCCATAAGCCCCGCCACGTTCTTTGCGTTCATGCTTCCGCCGTACTGGATACGCACGGCGTCCGCGACATCTTTGCCGTAAAGCTCCGCCATGACCGAACGGATGTATCCGATAGTCTCGTTTGCCTGTTCGTCGGTCGCGGTCTTGCCCGTGCCTATAGCCCAGACCGGCTCGTACGCTATGACAGTTTTGAGCGCATCGTGCGCAGACACGTTAGCGAACGCGCCCGTCACCTGCGTTTTGCAGACCTGTTCGGTCTTGCCGCCCTCGCGCTCGGCGAGCAATTCGCCCACGCAGACGATCGGATTAAACCCGTTCTTTAACGCCTGCACGAGCCGTGCGTTGACCGACGCATCGGTCTCGCCGAAATACTGACGGCGTTCGCTGTGCCCGATAATGACGTACTCCGCGCCCGCTTCCTTGAGCATAGCCGCGCTTATCTCGCCCGTAAACGCGCCGCTGTCCGCCCAAGCAATGTTCTGCGCGCCGACTTTAACGTTCGTGCCTTTTACAAGCTCAGCGGCGAGCGCAATATCGGTGAACGGAACGCACACGACCACGTCGCAACTCGCGTCTTTCACTTTCGGCGCGAGCGCCGTGATCAGTTCGCGGCATTCCGCGGCGGTCTTGTTCATTTTCCAATTGCCTGCAATTATAGGTTTTCTCATATCAAGCTCCTTTATGCTTGTTTATTATTTCGTTTGACTGCTGCGTCGTAAGAAATTTTGCAGTATATTCCGAGCGCGGCTGCGACCGACGCGTTAAGCGAATTGATCTTTCCGCGCATGGGCAACGACAGAACACCGTCGCAAAGTTCCTTTGTAAGCCGCGACACGCCCTTGCCCTCCGCGCCGACGACGAGCGCAAGCGCGCCGCCGAGATTTTCCGAATATATATCATTGCCGGACGCATCGAGCGCATATACCCAAACGCCGCGCGTTTTAAGCGTGCGAATAGCGTCGTTCACATTGACCGCGCGCACTATGCGCACGTGCTCCGCCGCGCCCTCGGCTACTTTGATGACAGTGTCGTTTACGGGGACTTGACGGTTTTTGCCGAGTATGATACCGTGCACGCCGCCGCACTCGCACGAACGGATAATGCTGCCGAGATTATGCGGGTCTTCTATCCCGTCGAGCACGACTATAAACGGCGGTTCGTTCTTTTGCTCGGCGCACGCGAAAACGTCGTCGAGACTCGAATACGCGTATCCGTCGCAATACCCGATACAGCCTTGATGCACTGCGCCGTCGGACGCGCGGTCGAGCGCGGCACGATCGCGAAAACGCAATTCTACGCCCGCGCGCCGCGCAAGATCGAGTATGTCCGTCACGCGGTTATCGTGCGCCGAGTTTTTCAAAAGCTCGATGCGCTCGAGCGTACCGCCGCTTTTAAGCCGTTCGAGAACGGCGTTTTTTCCGTATATCTTTATGATACAAGCCTCGCGTTACTTCTTGCTCTTTTTCTTTTCGGGCTTGCCCGCACGCTCGAACGCGGAGTCGCGGCGCGCCGCTACCTCTGCGGACTTGCCGCAAGCCTTGTCTCCTTCGGGGCATGCGCCGCGCAAACACCCGGGACCCGCATCGCGGAACAGATTGGGCGCAACCTTGACCGCTTGCTCGAACATGAGCCACGCAACGTTGCGTATCTCCCACTGCGCGCGGTTGCAGCAGCGCAGCTCGAAAAAGTGCATAAGCTCGCGCGCGTTCATAGTGACTATCATTTTGGTTTCGCACGCATTGGGAAGAATGAACCGCGCGTCCTCGTTGGACTTTTCGCCTCTGCCGAGCGCGCTCTGCCAATCGCGGTACCAATCCATGATCGTATCCATTTGACCTTTGTAGCGTGCTACCGCGGCTGCCCCCAGCCCCTCTATTGCGGGCGGCACTACGTAGTTGAACGAATCCTCGGACACGTATCGCTGCGAGCGCACCGAGAACGACGCGACGCGATGCCGCGTGATCTGCGCGAGCAACGCGCGCGACACACCCTCGATAGAGAACGTGAACGACGCATGCTCAACGGGCGAAAGATGCCCCATATCGATCAGGTTGGCGATAAACGCCGAATTATCTTTTTCAAAGATGTTTTCGGTAAGATCGGGCAATTCACGGTTGGAATAGCAAAGCTTTGCCGCGAGCGCGACGGTCGCTTCGGGGTCTTCCGTGTAACGGATAAGTTCGACTTTGGGTGATACTTGCATTATATTGTCCTTTGAAAAGTTAATTGCTTTTGTTTAATCCCGCAAACTCTGCGCATTTATCGAGCAGTTCCGCTTTGCGCGCGGCGTTGCCGGACAGCTCCGCATAGCCGATGACCGCCTCGAGCGCCGTGGATTTGTGATACGTATCCGACGGGATCTTCGAGCGCGTGTGTAAGTGCGCGTTCTTTGCGCGGCGCGCTATGTCCGTTTCGTCGGGGGTCAAAAATCCGCTCGCCGATAGCGCGTCGAACACTTCGGCTTGAGCGGTCGCATTTACGTATTTGGTAGCTATTACGTGGGTCGTGCCGCACGTAAAGTCGGTCTCCGACACCACGCGCGTGCGTATGTACAGCGAGTACACCGCGTCGCCTATGAACGCCAACGCCGTCGGCGTCAGTCTGTCGAGCGCATTCTTTTCCACTGTTATATTATACCCGTAACGCGCAAATAAGTCAAGCAAGCAAAGCTTGATTTTTCGGTCGGTTTATTACATTGATTCCGATATTAAGCTTTTATTATGAGGTTGAGATTCTTCGGCTCCGCCTCGGAACAGTCTCTGCCGCGCGCACTGTTGCGCGCCTCCTCTCAAAAAGGATAAGGAACAATATCCGTAATTTATTTTTATTGCAATACAAAAAGAGCGGACGTTATGAAATGCACCCCAAAGTTTGGACAAAACTTATGGAGGTGCATTTTTCATGGCA
>ERZ777306.3096-NODE-3096-length-18460-cov-17.897256_pt1 | contig 18460 bp, 18 predicted proteins | sample MGYA00374966_ERZ777306 | MGnify/ENA primary metagenome ERZ777306 (study PRJEB29329, sample SAMN06343882) | mouse gut metagenome | isolation source: Mouse cecum | place: Austria: Vienna | collected 2014-11-15 ...
AATACCCCGGAGGGGTTAAAGTTAGACCCCCATTTGAAATGGGGGTTGCTAATTTTCTTTATGCCGTCAACGGAAAATGTCAATCGTGTTATGCAGAAAATATTTCTCAGATATAATAAGCGACGAAAAGATACTTATGGAAAAAATCAAAAAGCATACGGAGGCAATACGCCCCGACAGACACAACATTAGAAACCTGCGTGTTAAATCCTTTTCAGGATTTACTTACAGAATCCCGACATAGCCAAATGATACGGCAGGAATACGGGGCAGGAAAACTGCCCCGTATAAACATAAAGAAAATATCTTGAAACGTACAGACTTTGTTATAAAAAAGTTACCGCCGCATGATATTTATTTTTCCAAACAGACAAAAACACAGTGTTTTGCTGATTACCAGTAACTTTCTTTAAGGAGGCGTTACCATGAATAAATCCCAAACGATATATGCAGAGTTTCATAATAAAACAAATACGGATCTGCTGAAAATGATATTTGTTGAAGAACATGCCCCTTCAACAATTGCAGCTTCCATTTTGATTTCCAAACTGCTTGACCGTGTCTGCCAGCTCGAAAAAGAAGTCCTGTTTTTAAGCGGACAAAATGAGCAGAAACGTAAACGCAAAATCTACTATTACTATGATATAGAGCTGACGGATGAACTGCTGGTTGACTACATTGACAGCGAGGCATTTACAATCTATGAGCTGGAAAAGAAAGTAGGGGCAAAAAAGAATGTGCTGCGAGGCCGCTATATCCGTGCCAAGAAGCGGATACAGGCACAGAAATGCCAACATGATAAATAACTGAATATGCACAAATGACATTCTTAGTAAAATTGAATATAATAATAACAAGAAAGAAGGAGTGGATTATATGAGTTTAACCACTAAAGTTAAGCGAAATCCAATGTATATTTGTATGGAGAGGGAAATCGCTGAAAGCTATCTGAGCAGTAACATTTGTAAAGTTCCAAATTGTACAGAAGAGTGCATTGCCGTATTCCAATCCAAAAAGGCTGCACTAAACAGCATGAGACCTCTTGCAAGACAAGCATTAAAAAATAGTGATTGTTTTCGCTTTATGGTTTTTGGCCTCTACTTTTCGGAAATTGCCCCATTATGGTGTCCTAAAGAAGAGTATAAGGGTGAGAGCATAATTGAGAGGGATAACAGAGTATTAAGCGATATATATGTGGCCAAAAATGATATTCCTAGAGAGGAACTCTTTATGGTAGAATCATGGTGCTTTTATAAAGATAAAAGCAAGAAATTGAGGTATCATAGAGATTATAAGATGGTTGATACGTCTTATGATGACATTGATTCCAATTTATCAGAGGAATAAACAGTGTGATAAATCTCCACTTTTGGAAGCATTCCAATGAACACCAGATTATACATATGAATTGCATAATCTAAACAAAAAAGATTAGTGTTGATTACTTACAGTAGTAAATCAATTCTAATCTTTTTTGTATGTGATAATATCAGCAATATCACATTTGAGCATGTTGCAAAGGTCATTTAAAGTATTAAGGGTTATACTTCTATTATGTTTGAGATTATCAAGCATACCTCTGCTCATTCCATATTTGTTCAAAAGGTCATATTGGGTAATTTCCCTAGCTTTCAGAGTTCGCCATAGCGGTTCAAAAGTTATCACATTAGATATTTGTTACAGAAAAGAAAAAATTTTTGTGTATGAGAGGCATTTATGGAAGATACAGGATAATGGCATCTAAATCACATAACTATTATTGATATTATAAATATTTAACTATATTAAAGGAGAATAAGATTATGAAAAAGAAAATAATAGCACTAATAACAGCATTGACACTTGCAGTCAGCTTATCAGCTTGTGGAAAAGATACATCAAGTAACAATTCTGATGCAGACAAGAGAATAGCAGAACTTGAACAGGAATTAGAAGAATTAAGAGCAGAGAATAAGGATTTAAAGGCACAGTTAGGCGATGCATCCTCAACAGAACAACAATCATCAAATGAAGCAGAGAGTTTGTTGAAAACAACCATTGAATCTCCAGAAACAAGTGGTGTTTGTGGTGCAGGCTTAACATGGTACTATCAAAATGGAGTTCTTGCAATCACAGGCACCGGAGAAATGGCTCGGTTTGTTAGGGAAACCGATAGAAAAGACTTAAGTCATTCTTGGGTCACCAGTCCATGGTGGAACTTAAAAGACAAAATAGTTTGGGTTATCATAGATGATGGTGTAACAACCATAGGAGAATGCGCTTTTGAGTATTGTTTCTCATTAAGCAAAGTAGTATTGCCTAATACACTAACAACTATAAATGAAGAGGCATTTGCGGCTTGTTACAGCCTAAAAGAAATTACAATTCCAGATTCAGTAACAGATATAACCAATAGTGCATTTGATAAGCATTATGTTGAGACAATAATATATAAAGATAAAAATTATACATTTGATGAATTTGAAGATAATGCTAATGAATTAGGTATATCAGGTTTTTCAGGGGTAGCAGGGGAAACAGTGCCAGTAACCGAATAATACATAATACTAAATTTTTCCAATATTCAGTATTTGAAAATCAAAATGCAGTTGCTTAAATTGCCTAAACTATAAGAAAAAAATATATATCCAGAAAAATTTTCCTGAAGTAGGGAGTAGATTATTTAAAAAAGATACTTGCTTTTATAATGAAACGAGCGAGTATCTTTTTTTATAAGCCTTAAATTTATGACATTGAGATGGCTGCTAGTACTCCGTACTGAAAACCCTTATGCAAATATTTCGGGCTATTTTCCCGATTGCACAAGCTCAGAATACTCAGCGTAGCCCGCTACGCCTCCGTTTCTGAACTTGCACACTCAAAAAAATATCCTCGAAAATTTGCACAGGAACTTCAAGTACGGAGTACTAGGGTTTATCATAGAAAATGCTAAATTGGCTATAAGCACAAAAATCCTTATGGCATAAAGTCATAAGGATTTTTGTGTTTAGTTAAAAGCCAACAATATGTGCATACTAACCTAAAAATGGCAACTTTTTTATTAAATCCATTGCTTCACCCGTTAGGGAAGCTACCTGTTTTTGTAAATTTTTGCCGCATATTATCATCTCTTTTTATTCGATATTATCGAATAAATCAAGCCTTTTCTTGTTCTCAGATTGAAAAAATAGAAACTTTATGGTACTATGATTTATACAAAAGTAAAATTGAAAGCAGGTGGGAAGATTGACAGTGACGGAACAGATAGACCAGAAACATCAGGAAGATTTACAGAGGCTAAGAGGTTTTCGCCTGCTTGATGATGATTTCCTCACAAAGTGTTTTGAGGGAGATACGGCAAGCATAGAACTGGTATTGCAGATTGTACTGGAAAAGCCGGATTTAAAAGTGCTGGACGTCCGCACCCAGGTATTTGTGGAGAACCTGCTGAACCGTTCGGTGAGGCTGGATATCCTGGCTACAGACAGCACAGGGGCAAAACTGAATGTGGAGGTACAGCGCTCCGACAAAGGAGCCGGGAGAAAAAGGGCAAGGTACAACAGCAGTATGATGGACGCAAATCTTTTGAAGAAAGGCGAGGACTTTGATAAGCTGCCGGAAACGTGGGTAATCTTTATCACAGAGAATGATATAATGGGAAAAGGGCAGCCGCTCTATCCGATTGAGCGGTGCTTTTTAGAAACCGGAGAAAGATTTGAGGACGGTTCGCACATACTGTATGTAGCGCGGGCTGAGAAATCAGCATAGCTGATTTCCACTGATAGACAGAGGTTTTGTCTGTCTTTGTAAGCTGATAATATAAAGCAGGAAAATCCTGTCAGGTAAGGTTTAGCCAACCGCCTGTACCGAGTCCTTGGAGTCGAAGCGGTAACGTCAGATTTAAGCGTAGGACAGGGAGCAACAGAGCCGAAACGAAAGTGAAGTGATTGAGCTGGGAAATAGATATAGGGTTGGAAATGGTCGATGCGCTTACATACGCAGCAGACAACACCCTTATGACCGATAGGGCGAGGGAATAAGGGCATCCCCCAGTCTGAGAGCTTGGCGAGGTTGATGATAATTATATTATACGGAACAGCCGAGATCCTGCTGTCTCCTTGAAAAGAAAAGGTATGGAAACCAAACCGAAGGAATGAGGCAGGAATCCAAAAGGACAGCAGGAAGTCCGATACACTCATAGTACCAAAGAAACTGCCAATCACAGTGGAGGGAAGGGGTGTACACTTTACAGCTAAAGTGAAAAGCCGTATGCGTTAGTAGCGCACGTACGGTTTTGTATAGGGGTATGGGGAGTAATCCCCATATCTACTAGAGAATGGCGCTTACCGTGAAGATACGCCAATCGGAAAGTTAATGCACGACTTTTCCTGCACAGATGCAGCGGATATGCACTATGAAACACTGGCAGACAGGGTGAGATTTTTCAAAGAGAGCAAGGAGGGAATCGAGATTATGTGCCGGGCTATGGAAGATATGAGGAATCAGACATTGAAAGAGGGAATGAAAGAAGTGGCGCTCCGTATGTTGGCGGCTGGCAAATATGCTTTAGAGGAAATCGTTAATATTTCAGGACTTTCTCTTGATGAAGTCAAACAACTGAAAGCGGATAGAAACGCATAGGCAGAGTTATAGAGCTGGGAATCTAAAAAATAGGTTCTTGGCTCTATTTTTTTGCCGCGTTCTGCAGAACGCCCTCTCTCCGAAGAACACCTATTATAAGTGTAAGAACGATTACGAAGACAATCTGGCTATCCAGAATGAAATCTTTAAAATATATGATTTCGACTTTGGCGGTGAACAAGTGGAAGTTGTGTTTGCATAATGTTCTCAAAACAGTTGATGGCAACAGTAATACTTGTTGCCAAAGTTATAAAAGAACATAAGTTTGATAAAGACGCTTGGAGAAAATTTCATGCAGAAAGTGCCTGAAACACTGGCATCGCAGACCATGAAGCAAACATTATGTAAAATCATAAAAAGCTGGAAGCCCTGATAAACACTGGCTTTCAGCGCGCCCTTTTAAGGGCGTGGCAACAACTTGGCAACACCACAAAATCCCCATTTTGAAACTCTTAAACAAAGCGGAAGCCCCTGGGAATGCAGCTTTGGCATTCCCAGGGGCTTCCTTAGGGGAGGATATACCCTCCCAAGGGAGGATAAGTATTTTCTTCCGTATTCATCAATGGAGGGGGGTTCCATTGACTAATCTTATTATTGACGCGTTCAAAAAGTTTATACACAAAAGAAGATAAAAATTCAAAAAAAATTTACTTTTTTGAAAAAGTAGTATATACTATCGTTAGCTTGTCCGTTTTATGCCCGGCCAAACAGGTGGAAAAGGCATAAAACAGGAACATATTTGGCATTTGCTTCCGGTAGAAGGCGATGGCGGTACACACTGGGAAGGCAAAGCCAAAAGAACCATAATTAGATAAAGGTGGGATTACAGATGGGATTATTAAAGAAATGGAAAGATATTGCATACTCAGAGACTGCGAACAAAGGGGATTTGCAGAGGCTCTGGACGAATTATTTCCAGAAGGAAAAAGAAATCTATATGGAATTGCTGAAGACGCCGGATGAAGTGGTGGAAGGGACCGTAAAAGAACTGGCTGAGAAATTCGGCGTGGAACTGATGACAATGACAGGTTTCCTTGACGGCATTAACGACAGCTTGAAAGAGGCTAACCCCATTGAGGAAATGGAAGAGGATACGAAAGTAAACCTTGGCTTTGATAAAGAGCTCCTTTACAAAAATATGGTGGCAGCAGGGGCCGACTGGCTGTATAACCTGGAAGAGTGGAACGATATTTTCGATGAGGAGAAGAGGAAAGCCCTTTATAAGGAACAGAAATCCTCTACAACGATTGTAAAAGGGGATAGGGTATATCCCAATGACCCTTGTCCTTGCGGGAGCGGAAAGAAATATAAAAAATGCTGCGGCAGGAATAAATAAGGCGGACGAGTATGGAAAGCAGAGTTGAAAAAGCAGTGCAGACCTTCGAGTCCGGTTTCGGATGTGCCCAGTCCGTTTTTTCCACATATGCGGATTTGTTCGGGATGGACAGGGAGACAGCTTTGAAGCTGGCCAGCCCTATGGGGGGCGGCATTGGGAGGATGCGCGAGGTATGCGGTGCGGTTTCCGCCATGGCATTGCTGGCAGGGCTGAAAGAGGGGAACACCGACCCTTCCAATGAAGAAGGAAAGGAAAAAATATATCTTCTGGTTCGGCAGATGAGCGATAAATTTCGGGAAGAAAACGGAACGATTATTTGCCGCGAATTGCTGGGCTTATTGGAACGTGAGGATAGCGCCAGGCCGGAAAGGCGGACGGAAGAATATTATGCAGCCCGCCCCTGCAGCAGGCTGGTGGCCAGTGCGGCGAGAATTATTGAAGAAAATTTACTCTTTACAGATGAAGAAAAATGTCATACAATAGCGTCAGATAAATAAATAGTAAAAACATAGAAGAGAAGAGTAAGATGCGGAAATGCCCCAGAGAGGGATACCGTGGAGGGGAAAACGAATTGTATTTTCTGCCCATGTGCTGGAAGTATCCTGACAGGACGTATCTGAAAACCAACTCTGAGTGGCTCTAATCAAGCCCGGTAACCCCGTTATAGGTTAAATGAAGCGGCTTTGCATAAAAGGCAAGGCAATAAGGGTGGAACCGCGTAATACAGTGAAATGTGTACGTCCCTTACATTGTGAAAGCAGTGTAAGGGATTTTTTGTATTATATAAAAATATTTGAGCCAAAGGGGGAAACCAAGTTTGTGTCTGCGCGGCATCCGCAAACTTGACATGCGTAAGACCCCGGAAATGCTGGGGCACAAAAGCTGCGCAGAAATGGAGGAAAAAAATGAAAGAAAAATGGAATGAATTCCAAACAAGTTTGGAAGAAATGACACTAATGAAGAAGAGGGAATATTTCCTCACATTAACAGTATGCCTATTGGCAGGGCTGGTAATCGGGATGCTGATCTCGCCCAGGAAGTTTACGATGATAGGGAATAATAATGGGAACAATAACGGAAATAATGAAGGGAACTATGACGAAACGGAAGAGTGAAGAAAAGTTTTAGGATATTGAGAGAAAGGAATGGTGATTAAAGTGATTATTACATTAAAAGACGGAAGCAGCAAAGAATACGAAGCCCCTATGAGTGTGATTGATATCGCAGCCGATATCAGCGAAGGATTGGCCAGGGTGGCCTGCGCGGGGGAGATTGACGGGGAAGTGGTAGATTTAAGGACCGTAGTGGATAAGGACTGTAGCCTGAACATTTTGACGGCAAATGACAAAGCGGGATTGCAGGTGGTAAGGCATACGGCATCCCACGTGCTGGCAGAAGCGGTGAAAAGGCTTTATCCCGATGCTAAACTGGCTATCGGGCCCAGTATCGATACCGGATATTATTATGATTTTGAACATGCGCCTTTTTCCAGGGAGGATTTGGATAAACTGGAAACTGAGATGAAGAAAATCATCAAAGAAGGAAATAAGCTGGAGAAATTTACTCTGCCCAGGGAGGAGGCCATTAAGTTCATGGAAGAAAAGGGAGAGCCCTATAAAGCGGAACTCATCCGTGACCTTCCGGAAGACGCGGTGATTTCTTTCTATAGCCAGGGCGATTTCGTAGACCTCTGCGCCGGCCCGCATTTAATGAGCACAAAAGGGATTAAGGCATTTAAACTGACCTCTTCCTCCGGGGCTTATTGGAGGGGAAATTCCGACAATACCATGCTGCAGAGGATTTACGGCACGGCTTTCAATAAAAAAGAAGAACTGGCAGAATACCTGGAGTATTTGGAAAATATTAAAATGCGCGACCACAATAAGCTGGGGAGGGAAATGGAACTTTTCACCACAGTGGATGTGATTGGGCAGGGGTTGCCGCTGCTGATGCCCAAAGGCGCGAAAATGGTGCAGACAATGCAGCGCTGGATTGAGGATTTGGAAGATAATGAATGGGGATATATCAGAACCAAGACCCCGCTCATGGCGAAGAGCGATTTATATAAAATTTCCGGCCACTGGGATCATTATACGGACGGTATGTTCGTTCTTGGGGATGAAAAGGTGGATAAAGAAGTATTTGCCCTGCGCCCTATGACTTGTCCTTTCCAGTATTATGTGTATAAGGCGACACAGCATTCTTACAGGGATTTGCCGCTGCGTTATGGGGAGACCTCCACGCTTTTTAGGAATGAGGATTCGGGGGAAATGCATGGCCTTACCAGGGTGCGCCAGTTTACCATCTCCGAAGGGCATTTGGTGGTCCGGCCGGATCAGATGGTAGAGGAGTTTAAAGGGTGTATTGCTTTGGCCAAGTACTGCCTGTCCACTTTGGGGCTGGAAGATGAGGTTACTTACCATTTATCCAAATGGGATCCGGAAAACAGGGAAAAATATATCGGTGAACCGGAAGTATGGGAAGAAACGGAAGGCCATATCAGGAATATCCTTGTAGAATTGGGAATCCCCTTTACGGAAGATGTGGGGGAAGCAGCTTTTTATGGCCCTAAGGTAGATATCAACGCGAAAAATGTATACGGTAAAGAAGATACTATGATTACCATCCAGTGGGATGCCCTGCTGGCGGCCCAGTTCGATATGTATTATATTGATCAGAATGGCGATAAAGTGCGTCCTTATATTATTCATAGGACATCTATGGGCTGTTATGAAAGGACGCTGGCATGGCTGATTGAAAAATATGCGGGCAAGTTCCCCACATGGCTTTGCCCGGAACAGGTAAGGGTGCTTCCCATTTCGGAAAAATATGAGGCATATGCAGCGGAAGTGGAGAAGGAATTGAAGAAAAACGGCATATTGGCTGAGACGGATAACCGCTCCGAAAAAATTGGCTTTAAAATCAGGGAGGCAAGGCTGGCTAAACTGCCCTATATGCTCGTGGTAGGACAGCAGGAAGAAGCGGATAAAACCATTTCCGTAAGAAGCCGCTTTGCGGGCGATGAGGGCGTGAAGCCTCTGGGTGAATTCATCGACCAGATTTGTAAGGAAATCAGGACAAAAGAAATCCGCAAAGAAGAAGTGAAAGAAGAGGCAAAAAAGAGCGCAAAACAGTGATATGAGGAAGAAACGGCAGCTGCCAGGAAAACTATAAAAAGAGCAAAAATAATAACGGAAAAGCAGTTAAAAACAGCAACAGGAAACAAGAGAAAAGGGAATAGGATGAGGATGTGCGGACAGAGTGAGGAGAATAGAAGCATAAATCGGGAAAAGTATGAAAAGTGGATAGGGTTTATTTTCCTGGCTGCGGCGGCGGGGATGCTTATCCTGTCGGTAAGGCTTTGCTTTGCCGATGGGATATGGTATGACGAACTTTTTACTATGGGCCTGACGGGGAAAAGCTTCGGGGAAGCGAAAGCACTGACGGCAAGGGACGTGCATCCGCCCTTCTACTATTATTATGTAAAATCAGTTAGTCAGCTGTGCCTGGCTGTTTTCCCGGGAGCGAATAGGGTAATCATTGGAAAGCTGTGCTCCGTCCTGCCCTTGCTTGGCCTGGCCGCCTATGCGGTGACAAAGGTTAAGAAGCATTTCGGCTGGTTGTGTGCGGGCCTGTTTCTTTTCTGTGTAATAGCAATGCCCAACCTTCCCCAGTATACGGTGGAAATCAGGATGTATACGCTGGCTATGTTTCTGGTGACGGCGGCTTTCCTGCACGGATATGAAATCCTGTGCGGGCTTGTGCAGCCTGATAGGAACAATGCCAAGGATGAACTGGGGCAGAAAGAAAAAAAGGGGAATGCGGGAGACTGGATTTTCCTTGCCGTATATGGGGTTATGGCGGCATATACCCATTATTTTGCGGCGGTGGCAGTAGCTATGGTCTATTTATTCCTGCTGGTTTTTATTATCGGGAAGGGAAACACGATAAGGAAAAATGGGATAAAAAGCTGGCTGTTATGTGTCTTCTGCTCCGTGTTGGCTTATATGCCGTGGATGTTTGTAGTTATCCGTCAAGTGGCTCAGGTAAAGGAAAGCTATTGGATTTTGCCGCTGACATGGAGAACTTTTGGTACATGCGTAAAGTTCCTGATGAAGCCTCCTTTTGGCAGCAGTGTATTTCAAGTGGGGGCAGCAGTTGTGCTCTTTGGCATTTATGTGGGATTGATGCTGTATATTTTGTGGAAAAACAGACATAATGAAAAAACGGTTTTTGTTATCATAGCGGGAACGGGTGTGCTGGCAGGGGTAGTGTTGTTTGGATTTGCCGCTTCCTTCTTTTTGCGCCCTGTATTTATTGTTAGGTACATGCTTCCGGCGGCAGGATGTTTTTGGCTGTCTTTTGCATTTTTTGTGAGCCGGGCGGCAAGGGAAAAATGGCTGTGGTGGCCGGTTCTGCTGTTGGTATTGGTTATTGGCATTGGGGATTACCGCTGGTTTCGTAACGATGAGACTTGGCGCCGGGTGCGGATGGAAGAGGTGCAGGAGGCGCTGGCCCAAATTGGGCCGGAGGATATAGTGATTACTCAGTTTAATCAGGTGCAGGGTGTGGCCGGCTATTATCTGGAAAATGATATGTACCTATGGAATGCGGAGCCGGAGGCGTTGATTTGTGATATTTTTGAAGATAAGTATTTTTCCCTGTCTTCGCCGGAAGAACTGAAAAAATGGGTGGAAACGGGGAAAAGGGTCTGGTTTATCGGCAACAAGGAGGCTGATTTGCTCAAAGAATGGGAAGAAGAGGGGATTCTTTCGGAGGAGAAGCAGGAATTTATGTTGGAAGTGTACTGGGCTACGTTATATAGATTATATTTGGACGAAGGTTGATTTTTGTTTTTTGAAGAGGGGGCTTTTGACACCCGAATTTGAACAGGGAAAAAGTAGAAAAATATTTATATGCACAGGATTAAAGTCAACTAAAAATTAGAATACCGTAAGTGAATATAAGCCATAATTTCCGGAATACTAATAAGGTAATGCGAAACCGGCTAGAGTTCCTGCCGGACAGAGGAATGAGGAACATAAAGGCGAAAGGCAGGATGCAAAACCGGAATGGATAATAACAAATTTGTGCCTGCGCATCAATTCGCGGGCTAAGCAGGAATGGAGGATTATTATGGCTCAATTAGACTGTACGGTAGATAATTGTGTTTACAACAAGAGCAAGTGCTGCTGCAAAGGCGATATAATGGTTGGAGGAAAGCATGCAAAGGATATGGATGGAACTTGCTGCGAAAGCTTTTCCGAAAAACGGGGAGATTCTTATACCAGTGCCCTGGAACACCCATGCAGGACGATTAGCATTGACTGTGAGGCGGTAAAATGTGTTTATAACAGCAATTATAAATGCCATGCGGAGCATGTAGATATCAAAGGCTGCGGGGCCTGCGACTGCAGGGAAACGTCATGCGCTACATTTAAAGAGAAATAAAGAAGAGGGCTGCTGCTAATTATGTGGCAGCCCTTTGTGTGAGATAAGGAAACAATTTAACCTCAGATGTCATTTGGTTAGTGGTGGCGGACGCCGTGAGGAAAATAAAATGCTTCGTCGCCACGCTCTCGCTCCGAAAAAAGCGTAGCGGCACTAGGTTCGTGAACTACCTCACCAAGTGCCAACGCTTTTTAAGGGACTCCTTAAGCATTTTATTTTCCTCACGGCTGGGCTGTGGTGCTAACTTAATAGTATGGATGGCGGAATAGTTTCAAATTAAGAAGAAAGAAAATTATACTTGCATATGCTTCTTATCATCTTTATAATGGATAGCGGAAATATATTAGAAAAGAATCGTGTATTCTGATTTGGGCCGCAGTAAAGCGGCGGAATGGAGATTAGATTGAAAAATAAGGGAATTGCTATATTGGCAGCAGTATTTGCGGCCGGTGCGATGTTTGCCTGCGGGATTTTTACGGCAAATAGGGTGTTTGCTGCGGAAGATGGGATTTCAATGGGCGGGGGAACGATTGGAACGCGGCTGGATGCTCTTGCGGACGGGGAATTAATGAAGGCATATAAGAGCGAAAAATATGGGGATGTAGGCTGTACGGTAGTGCTGCCGGACGGTTATCTCCCCAGCGACAGCGTGAAGGGGATGTTTGTTTCCCAGCGTAATCCGTTGGATTCTTCCAATATCTATTATACGGTTTCGGAGAACCTGGATAAGGGCGTATTGAATGAAATGCTGGCTTCCGAAGAATATCGGGTACAGATGGAAGAGAAGCTGAAAGAAGAGTATGGAGCAGAGGCGGCAGTGGATGCTTTTAAGCATACGGAATTGGAGATAGACGGATGTCCTGCCCATAAGGTGGAAGTGTCCTGCCAGGCAGGGGATGCCAGGATGGAGCAGCTGGTTTATATCATTGTGGCGGATAAAACATATACGATTACATATTCCCAGTCCGCAGATGATGAAAAGATGGATGAATTTAAGGAAAGTGCAGAGACAATCCATGTGGTTTTCGGCACGTAATTTGATTTCCGGCAAATAAAAATTAAATAAATTCCTAAAAGACAAGGAGCTATATTTAGCTACACAGAAAGAAGGTATGTGGTTTCTTATTGCACAAATGGCATTCTGAAAAATAAACATTACTTAATAAAACTATATTCAATAGAATGGATATTGAGCCGATATAATAATATAAGGCAAAGAATGTTAGAACAGGAGGAAAGTATATAATGCAAAATGTTTATTTCAATACATCTGCAAAAGATATAGTGTCAGAATTGCCGAAGGCCACTTGGGAGGATAAAGAAAAAGTAAAGCAGATAGATCTAACAAAATTATCTCCTGTGAGTTCCCTGGATTCATTTGAAACTAAGAATCTGACAGATATGCTTTATGAACTTTACCCCAATTATTATGCAAAGCAGCCAATGCCAAAGAGTCTGTTTGGAAACCGGTTTGGATATGATATGCAAAAGGAAATTGGGCAGTATATGCGTGATTTTTATACTGGGAACATCAGTCAAAGCGATCTGGCAGATTTTTTTGAGGAATGCTGTCAGTCTATGAGGAAGTATGCTGCAGGTAAACGCTGGACATCAGGGGATGATGGGGTGGACCAACAGAAGATTGTCGGCGAGATATATGAAATATTTGCAAAAGAAAATGCACGGGCAGCCGTATATGCAAACGATTTGGAAGGCGAAACCATGAACATGTCGTATGGCGGAAGGAAGGATGACTGGGTTTATTATAATTCCGATTACCATTACAAATGTGAAAAAACGAAAAAAATGTTACAAGAAGCTGCGGAAGGCATGACAAATAAATGGGGGATACCATCGGTTGATACGGAAGAGATAGAAAAAAATTCTGGCTTTACCGTAGATGGGGGATTTGATTTTAACAGTGTATGGAATTTTGTTTCCAGAAACTTAAAAGGACAGTCCAATATTGAGGATGAGTCAATTGTGCCGCCAGAGAATTTTAAATTCTTTTATAAAGAAGGCAGCTCGCCGGATGGAGGCGACTTGTGGTGTTCGATGAATGGCCGTGAAACCCGGAGGAAAGTGCCGTTTTGTGCATCGGATGACGGCTTACAAGGCGATATATTTTCCCTGAAAAGCCTTCTTGGTGATTTCTTCCGGACGGGAAATATGGGGGATTGGGATTTCTTAAGCAATTTTAGGGTGTTTACCAGGTGGTATGCCTATCGAAGTGGGATTAACAATACGCCGGGCTGAGTTAGCAAAAATAATCCTTGACAGGATGGATTTATAGTGTTATTATTGCAAAAGGTTAGGGAATTACTTGGCAGAAATGTGAAAAGCATATTCCCGCTGATATATCAAGCAGAGTATCCGCTCTCACCCTACAGCGAATGGGCTCGTAGGCGTTCATAGCCGAAATTTTGCAGGAAGCCGTTTTATTGCGGCCGTGTGTAAAGCGATGAAGGCATAATGTGTGATTGGTGGATAGCTATGCTATCCTTTTTCTTTGCCTTATAGGAACTGCGTATAAGACGCGTATAAAAGGAATCGGAGCATTTTGTCATTATGGGGAGGTTCGTCACCAGGCGGACAGATTATTTGGTATTATGAGGAGGACAGAGCCATTAGCGAATTATTTATTAACGAGCAGATTAGAGACAGAGAAGTACGTGTTATTGGTGAAAATGGGGAGCAGTTAGGGATTATGCCCTCCAGGGAGGCTATGCGTCTGGCGGAGGAAGCCGGGCTGGATTTGGTGAAAATTGCCCCTACTGCGAAGCCGCCTGTCTGCAAGATTGTCGATTACGGAAAGTTCAAGTATGAGCAGGCGAGGAAAGAGAAAGAAGCCAGAAAGAAACAGAAGATTATTGAAATAAAGGAAATCCGTTTATCTCCTAACATTGATACCAATGATTTGAACACAAAGGTGAATTCAGCCAGGAAATTTATCACAAAGGGAGATAAAGTAAAGATTACTTTGCGTTTCCGTGGGCGTGAGATGGCTCATATGGCGAACAGCAAGCATATTTTGGACGATTTTGCCCAGGCTCTTTCCGATATTGCAGTGATTGAGAAGGCGCCGAAGGTGGAAGGAAGAAGCATGACGATGTTTTTAACTGAAAAGCGTTAGTTCGTACAGTTAAAATAGATAAAATGAGCAAGTATAGGAGGACTTTGATATGCCGAAAATGAAGACAAACAGGGCTGCTGCAAAACGTTTTAAAGTAACAGGAACAGGTAAATTAAAGAGAAATAAAGCTTATAAAAGCCATATCTTAACAAAAAAATCCCCTAAGAGAAAGAGAAACCTTAGGAAAGCAACGATTACAGATAAAACAAATGTTAAGAATATGAAGAAGATTTTACCTTATCTGTAATTGTAATATGATTATTGTATTTGGAAATGAAATCATAAGGAGGAAATGAGAGATGGCAAGAATTAAAGGCGGAATGAAAGCCAGAAGAAGACATAATAGAGTATTAAAGCTTGCAAAAGGATACAGGGGAGCAAGGTCGAAACAGTATAGGGTAGCAAAACAGGCAGTTATGAGGGCGCTTACATCTTCCTTCGCAGGAAGAAAGCAGAGAAAACGTGAATTCAGGAAACTGTGGATTACACGTATCAATGCTGCTGCAAGGATGAACGGGCTTTCTTACAGCAGGTTCATGTATGGCTTGAAGCTGGCTGAGGTAGATATGAACAGAAAGATGCTGGCTGAGATGGCAGTTAATGATGCGGAAGGTTTTGCAGCATTGGCAGAACTGGCGAAGAGCAAAATTGCATAATATATTCTTTGGGAGTTGGCCGTTTGGCCAACTCTTTTTACCTTATAGGAAATTATGCCACAGCGTTGTAAGTCACCAAGAAAGAATGCGAAGCATTCTTTGGAGTTGGCCGCTGGGCCAACTCTTTTTATTAAATTTTTATTAGCATTTTCCGGGAATCAGTGTATACTATATATATTATCCATCATGTGGTTTAAGAAAAAAGCAGGGGAAAAATGTGGTGGCCGGCATAAATATAAGGCTTTCGGATTCCGTGTCTGGGAATGGGATATATAGTATAGGAGTGGCGGCCAGGAAAGGAAAAGGGAGTACATTAATGTCAGTAACAGATAATTTAAATCCAAAGAAGGTATTTTATTATTTTGAAGAGATATGTAAAATTCCTCATGGCTCAGGAAATATAGACAGATTGAGTGACTATTTGGTAAATTTCGCTAAAGAGAGGGATTTGTTCTATATTCAGGATACATGTAAAAATGTGATAATCATTAAGGAAGCAGCGCCGGGGTATGAGGATGCGGAACCTGTGATTTTGCAGGGGCATATGGATATGGTGGCAGTGAAGAAACCAGGGGCGTTAATCGATATGGAAAAGGAGGGGCTTCGCCTCGCCATTGACGGAGATGATTTATTGGCGGAAGATACCAGCCTTGGCGGGGATGATGGGATTGCGGTAGCCTATGCCTTGGCGATTCTTGATTCCAATGAGATAGCCCACCCCCGGCTGGAAGTAATCGTTACGGTAGATGAAGAAGTGGGCATGGACGGGGCGAGGGAACTGGATGTCTCTATGCTTCAGGGCAGGAGGATGCTGAACCTGGATTCCGAAGAGGAAGGCTTTATCCTTGCCGGTTGTGCCGGGGGTGCAAGGGTGGACTGGACTCTTCCTGTGGCCAGGGAAGAAAGGTCAGGAAAGCGATTTGCTGTTCGTTTAAAAGGGCTGCAGGGAGGCCATTCCGGTGCGGAAATCGATAAAGAGAGAGGGAATGCCAATTCCCTTTTGGGGAGGCTGCTGTATAGCCTTAGCCAATCCATGGACTTTTATTTAGAAGAACTGGAGGGGGGCCTGGCAGATAATGCCATACCTCGGGAAGCGAGGGCGGTTATTGTAATCGGGGAAGAAAAAGAAAGGCTTTTGATGGATGGGGTAAAAGCTGTGGAAGAAGAACTGCGCCAGGAATTGCAGACGAAGGATCCGGATATACGGATAGAGGTAGAAAAGCTGGAAGAGACAGAAAAGTTAGAAGAAACAGAAGAAAAGAGAATTTCCTGTGTGACCGGTGAAGACACCATGAAGGTAGTTTCGCTGCTTTTTGCGGCACCATGCGGAGTGCAGGCGATGAGCGCCGATATGAAAGGGCTGGTGGAAACTTCCTTGAATTTGGGGATTATATCGCTAAAGGAAAATAAAGCAGCAATGCAGTTTTCGGTAAGAAGTTCCCTGGAAAGCGCAAAAGGGGCATTGATTGCAAAGCTTAAGAGTATAGCTTCTATTGCAGGGGCATCCCAGGAAGTGCGCGGGGACTATCCGGGCTGGGCTTACCGGAAAAATTCCCCTTTCCGTGATATGGCAGTAAAGGTTTTTTGTGATTTGTATGGGAAAGAGCCGGAAATACAAGCGATTCATGCCGGCCTGGAATGCGGCCTGTTTTCGGCCAAGATACCGGGTTTGGAATGCATTTCCATAGGGCCGGATATGAAAAATATCCATACTACAGAGGAACGGCTGAGCATATCTTCTACGGAAAGAGTGTGGAATTATGTGGTGGCGCTTTTAAAGGCAGCGAAGAAGGGGCAATGAGAATTGCCGTGGAATAGTTTCATTGTCAAAGCTTTGGGTGAGAGGGATTGCATTGAGGGATGCTTCCAGATGAAAATGGGGGCATTGCCGGAAGCGGCAGCAATAGGAATATGCCATAGATACAAATGGGATAGTATGAGAAAGATACACAGGAGCGGTAAAATATGGATTTGAATCGAGAGAATATGAAGAAAATTAGAAGCTTAATTATTTTTACGGCCATTGTCTGTTTGGCGGTTATGAAAATTGATGTCGTAATGAAAGGAATCTTTTTCACCTTTGGCATATTGAAACCGTTTATTTATGGTGCGGTACTTGCCTTTGTATTGAATATTCCCATGTCCGCAATTGAAAATCATTTGTTAAAGGGCATGAAAAGCCCCAAAATGCAAAAAGTAAAGAGGCCTGCGAGTATTTTTATGGCCTTTTTATCAGTGATTTTTGTAATTGTTCTGGTGATTGTCACGGTGATTCCCCAGTTGATTAAGACGATGGTAGAACTGGGCAATGAGATACCGCTTTTCTTTGTGGAGGCACAGGCCTGGCTGGAACAGCTTTTTGCTTCCCAGCCGGAGTTTGTAGCATTGCTGGAGGAATTTAATTTTGAAAGTATCAACTGGGATTCTATACTAAATGGCATTGTGAATTTCATGAAGAACGGGCTGGGCAGCGTGGTGACATCTACGGTAATCGTGGCGTCTACGATTATAGGGGGAGTTGTCAATCTGTTCGTATCTCTTATTTTTGCCTTTTATGTGCTGGCACAGAAGGAACGGCTGGGAAATCAGGCCAAAAGGATTATCCGTGCATATTTCTCTGCAAGGGTATATGAGCGTACTTTGGAAATTGTATCTATCGCGGACAAAAATTTTACAAATTTCATTACAGGGCAATGTATGGAGGCCGTTATTCTGGGAAGTATGTTTGTGGTAGCAATGGCGGTTTTCCGCTTCCCATATGCGCTGCTTGTGGGGGTATTGATTGCATTTACGGCGCTGATACCTATTGTGGGAGCTTTTATCGGATGTTTCGTAGGGACATTTCTCATTATGGTGGATGACCCGGTAAAGGCACTATGGTTTTTGCTCCTTTTTATTGTCTTGCAGCAGATAGAAGGGAATCTGATTTACCCCCATGTGGTAGGGAATTCGGTGGGCCTTCCATCCATCTGGGTACTGGCGGCAGTGACGGTGGGCGGCAGCTTGATGGGAGTATCGGGGATGTTGATTTTTATTCCTATTGTATCCACTATTTATAGCCTTCTGCGGGAGGATGTGAATATGAAAAATTCCCGAAAGCCTGAAAAACTAGAAAAAAATCAAAAAATGAAAAATTTAAAGAAATAGGGTTGATTTTATTTCGTTTAGCGTATATAATAGTTATTGCGTTTCGGGGTGTGGCTCAGGTGGTAGAGCGCTACTTTAGGGAAGTAGAGGCCGCAAGTTCAAGTCTTGTCACTCCGA
>ERZ777306.3098-NODE-3098-length-18440-cov-5.182486_pt1 | contig 18440 bp, 17 predicted proteins | sample MGYA00374966_ERZ777306 | MGnify/ENA primary metagenome ERZ777306 (study PRJEB29329, sample SAMN06343882) | mouse gut metagenome | isolation source: Mouse cecum | place: Austria: Vienna | collected 2014-11-15 ...
GAGACCTTCCCCATGCCCACCCGGCGCTGGTTCTTTCCCCGCTATTTCATCTTCCGGGATGAAGCCGGGAATGAGATCGGCCGGAGCGGCAGCCTGTGGGTGCTCCTGGACATCAACACCCGGAAAATGGCCAGGCCCGACGCCATCGCCAGCCTGATGCCCGATAACAGCGACCTGCTGGCGCCCCTGGGCCTCCCCGCCACCGTGGCGGAGGTCTCCGGCGCCCTGCAGACCGGCCACATCCGCCCCGCCTACACCGACCTGGACATGAACGGCCACGTCAACAACGTGAAGTACATGGACTGGTGCTGCAACGCCCTGGGCATCGACGCCATGCGGGACAAGTGTCTGCGCCGCTTTGACGTGAACTACGACCTGGAGATCCGCCCCGGGCAGGAAATCCGCACGGAGCTGCGCACCCTGGGAGACGCCTTCTCCTTCTGCGGCTTCGAGGGCGACCAGCGGCACTTCGACGTGGGCGGCATGCTGGCCCCGCGCTGAGCAGGCATGAGGAATGAAAAAGAGCCCGGAGGCAAGAACGCCTCCGAGCCTTTTTTGCGTGACAAAAGCGGGGCATGCGTCGATTGCTGAGTATCGGTACGGCCTCCCTGCCCAACGGCGTCGCCGTCCGGCCGCGCAGGGAAGCTCATGCTGACGATACAGCATGAGAGCCTCGCTCCGTTTGGCCGCCCCAAAGGAGTCCGCAGGCTGCCGCTCAAGCTTCAAGGAGCCCGAGTTCCCTCCGAGCCCCGACCCTCTGAACGGCCGGTGGCAGGAACGCTTCCGCCCTTTTCAAGACGCCCCTTCGGCGGCGTCCGCGTCCCCCCCCGCGCCTGCGGAGCTGCCGCTCGGACCGCTGCCCTCATCCCTCTTTTCCCTCAAACCTTCATGCAGAATAATCCGTGATGATTGCAATACCAATATATCTGGCCGCGCCCCCGGCTGAAAAAATTGATTTCCGTTTTTCCCTCAGGGTAGAGCTTTACCAGTTCAAAGCGCTCGTCTGTACAATAGGCAACAAATGAAATGTAGTGTTCCTTCGTCATAGGATGCGCGATGGAGACGCTGTATTCACCCTCGCTTCGTCTGCACAGCAGCCGGTGCTCATCGTCCGGGCCTTCCGCCTTTTCCGGCGGCAGCGTCACGCCGCAGCAGGAAACGAGCGCGGCACCCGCGGCGCAGAGGATGTTGCCGCATATTGGACATATATACAGCTTGGATTTCATCATGTTGGCGGAACGGTTCGCGTTCATGATCTGCTCTCCTGTCAGCAGCTCGGGAATGGAAACCTTCAGCGCGGACGCCAGCGGTTCGATCAGGGAAATATCTGGAAATCCTTTACCCGTCTCCCATTTCGAAACGGCCTTATCGCTCACGCAGAGCTTCTCCGCCAATTGGGATTGTGTCAGATGCAGCTTTTCTCTCAGCGCTTTGATGGTCGAACCCGTAATGTAATGATTCATCTATATCATGACTCCTTTCGTTAACAGGATAGCAGATCCTGCCCCGGGCATCAACCTACGCTTCGTAGAGCCGCCGTCCGCGCCTTGTGCCGGAGAGGGACGAAAAAAAGGACGCGGCCCCCGGCCGACGCCCTGGCCCGGAGGCAGTCATGCTTCCGCGCCCTTCATATTATTTCAGCCGCTCCCTGACCACAGCCACGGCCTTCCTCACCGCCGTGGGCAGGGTCAGGGACGCCATCTCCTCCAGGGTCACGAAGCGCCAGGGCGCGGCGGGCTGGTTGTCCCCGCAGGTCATGGCGTACAGCTTCATCTGCCATACCTGATGGGTGAAGATGTGCCTGGCCTCCCCCGCCGACTGGATGTCCGCCGCCGTCAGGCCCGTTTCCCGCCGGAGGGCCCCCCGAAGCTCCTCGGCCTCTCGGCAGCCCTCCAGCATGGGGAAGACCCACAGCCCCTGCAGCATGGTCTCCGTCCGCTGACGCATCAGCACCCGTCCCCGGGAGAAGATCAGGCAGAGGTCGTAGTCGATGACCCGGGGCGGATTCTTCCGGGGAAGGACGGGCAGCTCCTCGGCGTCGCCCTCCCGGAAGGCGTCGCAATGCTCCCGCAGCGGGCAGCGCTCGCAGGAAGGCGTGCCCGGGACGCACACCGTCGCGCCCAGATCCATCATAGCTTGGTTGAAGTCCCCCGGACGGTCGGGCGGAACCAGCGCCTCCGCCTCCCGCGTCAGCTGGCGCTTCACCGAGGGTATGCCCACGTTCTCCCGGATGCCTGCCAGCCTGGACACCACCCGGATCACGTTGCCGTCCACGGCGGGAACGGCTCTGCCGAAGGCGATGCTGGCGATGGCCCCCGCCGTGTACGCCCCGATGCCGCGGATTTTCATCAGCGTCTCCGGTTCCGACGGTATCACCCCGCCGTATTCCTCCGCCACCTGCCGCGCTCCTTGGTGCAGATTTCGTGCCCGGCGGTAATAGCCCAGCCCCTCCCACAGCTTCAGCACCTCGTCCTCCCCGGCGGCGGCCAGGGCTTCCACCGTGGGAAAGCGCGCCAGAAAGCGATCATAATAGGCGAGCACCGTCTCCACACGGGTCTGCTGGAGCATGGTCTCGCTGACCCAGGTGCGATAGGGGTCATGAATGCCCCGCCAAGGCAGGACGCGGGCGTGTTGATCGTACCAATCGAGCAGCAGTGCGGCGATGGTCGGCATGGGAAGCTCCCTCCTTTGCAGTACCATTGTACCATATTCGCCCCCCTGCCCGCCAGCTTTGGGGACGTTTTCTGAAAAGATTTCCGTTGTTCGCAAAATTTTCACAGTTTTAGAACGTTTGTTCGCTTGAAACTTGCGCCATCTTGCGCCATAATAGCATCGTGCATTAGCACTCATTCAATTCGAGTGCTAACAAGTGATGAACAGGAGGAATCAAACATGACCGTGAAGCCTTTGGGTGACCGCGTTGTCATCAAGAATGTGGAAGCTGAGGAAACCACCAAGTCCGGCCTGATCCTGACCAGCGCCGCCAAGGAAAAGCCTCAAATGGCGGAAGTCGTGGCCGTTGGCCCCGGCGGCATGGTGGACGGCAAGGAAATCAAGATGCAGGTGGAGGTCGGCCAGAAGGTCATTTACTCCAAGTACGCCGGCACCGAGGTCAAGATTGACGGCGAGGAAATCACCATCGTGCGTCAGGCGGATATTCTGGCAATCGTCGAGTGATTCCTCGAAATGGCAAAGCCACTTCGAGGAGTTGGCATCTCCGCCTTGGTCGCCGTCTTACGACGGATCCCGGCCAGGCGGAGATGTAAGGTATATTTTCGCTAAGGCGAAAATTTCCCGCCCGACCGGTAAAGCCGGTCGATACGAATAAAAGTCGAAGGGGCCGCGTCCCCTCCGGCAACATTCCGGGTCTTCCCCATTGAGAAAGCGATTGTAAAGGAGTCTGAACGATTATGGCTAAGCAGATTCAGTATGGCGAGCAGGCTCGCCGCAGCCTGGAAAAGGGCGTCAACGCGCTGGCTGACACTGTCAAGATCACCCTGGGCCCCAAGGGCCGCAACGTGGTGCTGGACAAGAAGTACGGCGCTCCCCTCATCACCAACGACGGCGTGACCATCGCCAAGGAAATCGAGCTGGAGGATCCCTTTGAGAACATGGGCGCTCAGCTGGTGAAGGAGGTCTCCACCAAGACCAACGACGTGGCCGGCGACGGCACCACCACCGCCACCCTGCTGGCCCAGGCCATCATCCGCGAAGGCCTGCGCAACCTGGCCGCCGGCGCCAACCCCATGGTGCTCAAGCGCGGCATCGAAGCCGCCACCGAGGCCGCCGTAGACGGCCTGCGCAGCCTGTCCCAGCCCATCAGCGGCAAGCAGTCCATCGCCCAGGTGGCCGCTATCTCCGCGGCCGACGAGACCGTGGGTCAGCTGATCTCCGACGCCATGGAGACCGTGGGCGCCAACGGCGTCATCACCGTGGAAGAGAGCAAGACCATGAGCACCGGCATGACCACCGTGGAGGGCATGGAGTTTGACCGCGGCTACGCCTCCGCCTACATGGTCACCGACACCGAGAAGATGGAAGCCGTGCTGGATGATCCGCTGATCCTCATCACCGACAAGAAGATCAGCAACATCCAGGAGGTTCTGCCCCTGCTGGAGCAGGTGGTGCAGATGGGCAAGAAGCTGCTGATCGTCGCTGAGGACGTGGAGGGCGAGGCCCTGTCCACCCTGGTGGTCAACAAGCTGCGCGGCACCTTCACCTGCGTGGCCGTCAAGGCTCCCGGCTTCGGCGACCGCCGCAAGGAAATGCTCCAGGACATCGCCATCCTCACCGGCGGCACCGTGATCTCCTCCGAGACCGGCATGGAGCTGAAGGAAGCCACCGTTGACCTGCTGGGCCGCTGCCGCCAGGTCAAGGTGACCAAGGAGAACACCACCATCGTGGACGGCGCCGGTTCCGCCGAGGAAATCGCCAACCGCGTGAGCACCATCAAGGCGCAGATTGCCGAGCCCACCAGCGACTACGACCGCGAGAAGCTCCAGGAGCGCCTGGCCAAGCTGGCCGGCGGCGTGGCGGTAATTCAGGTCGGCGCCGCCACCGAGATTGAAATGAAGGAGCGCAAGCTGCGCATTGAGGACGCCCTGGCGGCGACCCGCGCTGCGGCTGAGGAGGGCATCGTGCCCGGCGGCGGCATCGCGCTGCTGAACGTGATCCCCAACGTCCAGGCTCTGCTGGAGAACTACGCCGGCGACGCCAAGACCGGTGTGCAGATCGTCCTGCGCGCCCTGGAGGAGCCCCTGCGCCAGATTTCCGTGAACGCCGGCATTGACGGCAGCGTTATCGTCGAGAACATCAAGAACGCCAAGAAGCCCGGCTATGGCTACGACGCGCTGAAGGGCGAGTATGTGGACATGATCGACCGCGGCATCATCGACCCCACCAAGGTGACCCGTTCCGCCCTGCAGAACGCCGCCTCCGTGGCCGCCATGGTGCTGACCACCGAATCCCTGGTGGCGGACATCCCCGCACCCGAACCCGCCGCTCCCGCCGGCGGCGCTGGCGGCATGGGCGGGATGTATTAAGCCTTCCCTATCCTTGGCTAAGCGATTAACACAGCAAGCGGCCTGTCTCCCTTTGAGAGACGGGTCGCTTTTTTGTCTGTCCCTTTACCTCGCCGCAGGGCGAAGGCCCGTCCATTCACCCTACGGGGTGAAACCCTGATGCGCGGCGAAGAGTCCTTCACTGAGCCGCTGGAATAAAGGCGTTCCTTTCTCCACAGCCTGATGAAGCTCGTCCTTTGTCTCTTGCAGAGCAGTGGAGCATGTTGAGCTCTACTTTGTCCACGGAGAAAGCAGCAAAGAGGATTGGGGGTTCCATTAAACATGCTCCGCAGCCGCCGCAAGGCCGCTGTTTGGTGTGGCTTAGAAATCCGGTTGCACATGGGACTGGCACCGTTGGGATAGTGGGAAGGTTAGCCCTTGGCAGGGCAGCGAAGTGTGTTTGGCCCTACTTTCTCCTCGGGAAAGTACCAAAGAGGATTGGGGTGGCCGCCAAATTCAGCCTGCATGGGGGGGGGGCGATCCACAATTCGGCCATGTCACGGGAGCGCTGACGCAGTCCCCGCTCTGTGCTTCATTGGAACTGCGTACCGTTTCATCCGCCACTGGCGGCGCGGTACTCTGTTCCCCCCTTGGCATAGCATGTTGTGTATAGGCATCGGCAGTCACCAGCTCATATCGCCTCCGCCGGAGCAAGGATACGTCCAATCTGCATCAAACTTATCGTCTGCATAGCATCGCTGTCTGATTGCACATGAGACTGAAACCGTTGTGGTAAGAGGGAGACGGTTCGTACTTGCTCCATAGGAACATGCATCACGGAAGGAACCAACGTCCTATATCACCAACGGTACCAGCCTCATGCGCAACCGAATAGCAATGCCAAACAAGAGAATATTGGTCTAGGGGGATTTTACACAAAGGATGAAATCCCCCTACAAACTGGAAGTTGCCTATTTTTATCCTTAATCGAAATGAGACAAGAGCGGGATTAGCGTGATTTTGCCGCTATTTCTTCACTGCTCTGTGAAAAAAGTGACTGAGCGATTGTCTGTACGCGCTCAAGAGGGAATTCGGCCAGACTGCTTCTGTCTTTTTTCAGGCATATCTCAAAACCTCTTACGATGCGCTCTGCAGCCAATCCGTGTCCATTGTCTGGTTTTGTTACATCTGCCTGACTCACAAAACGCTCCAGCATCCGCCGCTCTCTGGAGTAAATCAATTCCACCAGCTTGGCACGGTATTCCAGCTCCTCGTTTGTGATGTTCTTATAACGAGCTTGATCCATGGCATGCTGCGCTTCGTGCTTCAAAAGGGACACCTGGAAATCCTCTGATTCCAGATCATAGGCGGTTCTGACGCAGTGAATCAAGCCATCGCCATTGGACCAGCCGCCAGTGCCCATTTCACCAAAGGAAATGTAGTCTAACCAGCTTTTCATGATAAACCCGTCCAGAAATTTAACAGCGTAGTCCTGACCACCCTCTGGCAACTCCACCTTATAATGTCTCAGTTCCTCGGTCTTCCACATAGAAGGACCGTAGTATCCGCCGGTTCGTCCCATCAGGGCGTGGAATGACTTCTGGCGGAACGCCGTCCCTGCCATTTCCTCCAACTTGTCCAGCGAAACGTCGGACGCTACTTGGAACAGTGCTGCCAACCGTTCCCGCAGCCGTTGTACAGCTTCTTCGGCAGGCAGCTCCAAATAAAAGGCATCCCGGTAATACTTCTGATAGACCAGGAGAATCTCGTTCAGTTCCGCATCTACATCATAAGTTAGGTAGTGTTCTTTCTGATACAAAGCCACGCCCTTTTGATATAGCGCCGCCGTTTCGGGGAACTGCTCCAAATACGTCATTGCTGCTCGAAGGTTCCCCTTTACCATCATCCCACGTAGGATATTCTTCTCAAATTTCTTCATAGTACAAGTTCTCCAAATCCGCTTTGTTTTGAGGCAAGTATACCACCAATACGAATGACATTCAACCCTCATTGACAGGCCCGGATAGTAGTAGCAAGCAGTGTATCTGTTCCCACAAAGCCTCGAAACAGCCCCATGGGCGGGGCTTCCCCTGCAAAGCAAAAACTGGCAGAAGCGGCGTCCATCAGAGTACCGGAAAACGACAGTTTCAGATTGGCCCGGCAAAAGAGAAACGGCAGCCCTTCAGCCTTGCTGCGAAGCTTGACGCGCATCTGGCAGGCGTCCCTGGTTGATCGCACGACTGCCGCAGACAGTACCGCCGCCCGCTTGCAGGTGGTGAGTAAGCGCGCTTTTGTCGGGAGCCTGCAAAGAGAAAAAGGGCATCCAGGTCAATCCGACGCCCCTGCTTCGGCTTTCTCCTGCTGGTCTGTTGCCGTCTTTCCAGCCTGTGCCGCTTACCGCAAATGAACTTTCATTTGATGGGAGAATCCACCCTCTACATCGTCTCAGAAGAAAACCTTGCCGCTTGCTGCCGATAAACCTGCCCCAATGGCGTCGGAGCACCACCTCCGTGAGGCAGGCTGCTTCCCTTCTCCCCATGCGATCCGGGCCCTCAATAAAAAAGTTCCGTCAGGAACAAACGCTTTGGCCCTTTTACGCATCCTATTTCCCAGAAGAGCGTCATACACTCTCGCAGGTGGCAGAAGTTTCTCTGTCAAGTTCTGTCGTGGGGGTACTACCTTTGTCGATTTCCCCCGCAGATAGACTATTCACCCTTTTCTTCGCATACACTTGTGAAAGGATGGTGGCAACAACCATGACCCAGCCCTCTTCCACCAAACCCAGGCAGCGCCGGAGCCTCGCCTGGCCCCGGCTCTCCCGCCCTCAGCTGACCTTCCGCCCCTGGATGCGGCAGGCGGCCCTGTGTCTGGCCCTGATGATGCTGACGGCCTGCTATGTCGGCCCGCTGCATCAGGAGGCTACGGCGGTACTGGCCGTCAAGCGCGTCCTCCCCGTCTACTCCGTGGAGCGGGAGGATCCGGTGATTTCCGTTTCCTTCGACGCCTCCTGGGGCGGCGACAAGACCATGGGCATCCTGGATTTGCTGGATCAGTACAACGCCAAGGCAACCTTCTACCTGGTGGGCATCTGGGTGGATAAGTTCCCGGAATTGGTCAAGGAAATCCATGACCGCGGCCACGAGATCGGCAACCACTCCGACACGCACCCTCACATGACGCAGATTTCCGAGAGCCAGATGCGCAAGGAGCTCAAGGACATGAGCGACAAGGTGGAGGCCATCACCGGCGAGCGGCCCAAGCTTTTCCGCCCTCCCTACGGCGACTACAACAACCAGGTCGTCACCGTGGCCAGGGAGGAAGGCTACGAGGTTGTGCAGTGGAGCGTGGATTCCCTGGACTGGAAGAACAGGGGCGTGGATGACCTGGTCAAGCGCGCTACCAGCAACGTCAGCAAGGGAGACATTATCCTCTTCCACAATGACTCCCAATACATCCTGGAGGCGCTTCCCACCGTCCTCAAATCCTACGCCGATCAGGGCTTCACCATGATCCCCTGCGGCGAAATTCTCCTTACCGGAGACACAACCATTGACGTGCAGGGCAAGCAGCATCCCGCTGCCCCAAAGGCTCCCGCACAGTAAAGAAAGGTGATACGTTATGGAAGAAACAGGGAACTACTTGCGCTTGAGCGGTATCCTGACGGATACGCCCGTCTACGGCCATGAGGTGTTCGGGGAGAAATTCTACTACGCTACGCTGTCCGTCCCCCGGCTTTCCGGTGCGGAGGACCTGCTGCCCATCACCCTCAGCGAACGGCTGATGGACGGCGAGGGCGGGCTGCGCGTGGGGCAGGCGCTGGCCATCGAGGGACAGCTGCGCAGCTACAACAAGGTGGTGGAAGGCGCGGGCCGGCTGCTGATTACCGGCTTTGCCCAGCGGCTTCTGCCCGCGGGCGGGGACGAAAACCCCAACCAGGTTCAGCTGACGGGCGCGCTGTGCAAGCTGCCCTCCTACCGCACCACCCCCTTTGGCCGGGAGATTGCCGACTTGATGCTGGCCGTCAACCGCGCCTATGGAAAGAGCGACTACATCCCCTGCATCACCTGGGGCCGTACCGCCCGCTTCGCCAGCCACCTGAAGGTGGGCGACAAGGTAACGCTGCTGGGACGCTTTCAGTCTCGGGCGTACCAGAAGCAGCTTGCGGACGGCACGGTGATCGGCAAAATGGCCTATGAGGTCTCCGTGGGACGGCTGACCATCGCGCAGGAACATATACAGGCCGCCCCCTTCGTCATTCGCCGTGAGCGCACGGAGGACGCTGCTTCCCTGGAAATGCAGGGCGCGCCGCAGTAAGCGCCCATAACAGGGCGACAACGCGGCTTCGCCTCCTTGGCAAATGTGCAGAACCTCCCTGGTCGCCGTTGGCTCCCCGCCGGTAAGTCCTGTTGAGGAAGCAATCTGTGCCGTCATCGCACGAAGGTTACCGTCCAAGGGCTTCGCTCCGTTTGAACGTCCCGAAGGCCCGCCGGTTTTCGATGGCAGACGGAGGGCCCGGGGGCTTCCGACGCCTCCGAGGGAGAAGCGATACGCCACAAAGCGAATTAAAAAGGAGCGTCCGTTGGCTCATCAGCCGGGACGCTCCTTTTCCGTATGACCTTTTTACAGCTTCGCGCCGCAGTCCGGACAGAACTTCGCGCCTGACTGGACGGCATGGCCGCAGGCGGGGCACACGCTCTCCGCGTTCAGCTTCGCGCCGCAGCCGGAGCAGAACCTCGCCCCTGCCGTGACGGCCGCGCCGCACTGGGGGCAGAAGCCGCCGGAGGCCGCGCCTGCCGCTGGCTGCCGCTGGCTTGCCTGCATGGCCGAGGCGAACATCTGGCCCATGGCGACGCCCGCGCCCATACCGACGCCCGCGCCCGCCATGCCGCCGGCGGGGTTGTTGGCGGCCTCCCGCATGGCTTCCGCCGCCTGGTACTGGCTGTACCGGGTCATGTCGCCCACCACGCCCATCGACGTGCGGCGATCCATGGTCTTCTCCACTTCTTCCGGCAGGGAAATGTTCTCAATGACCAGGCTGGTCAGCCCCAGGCCCAGGGACGCCAGCTTCGGGTTCACACCTTGAAGGACGTAGGCGCCCAGCTCGTCATAATTGGCGGCCAGATCCAGGGCGGGAATCTTGCTCTGGGCGATGGCGTCGGACAGGCTGGAAACCAGCGTCCGCTTGATCTGCCCCTCCGCCTCGTCGGCGGTGAACAGGCGGCTGGTGCCGAAAACCTCCTTCAGGAAGGCTTCGGGGTTCGTCACCCGGAAGGCGTAAATGCCGAAGGCCCGCAGTCGGATCATGCCGAACTCCGCGTCCCGCATCATCACGGGATTGGCGGTGCCCCACTTGCGATCCAGGAACTGCCGGGTGTTGATGAAGTACACATCGGCCTTAAAGGGGCTGTCGAAGCCGAACTTCCAGGCCTGCAGCTTGGTCATGATGGGCATGTTGGCCGTCTTCAGCTCATACCGGCCGGGGGTGAACACGTCCGCCAGCTGGCCTTCGTTGACGAAGATGGCCACCTGGCTCTCCCGCACGGTCAGCTGCGCGCCCATCATGATGTCCTTGCCGCCGCGGTCGTATTTCCAGACCATGGTATCGGCGGAATCATCCGTCCACTCGATTACGTCAACAAACTGTCCCCGAACCATGTTGCCGATGCTGTCAAGGATACCCATACACAACGCTCCTTTTTTAGCGGACAATCAGCCGCGCGTCAATCTGCGGCCAGCGCAGTCAGACCGTCGATGGCCTGCACGGAGGCTACCTTCAGCTCCAGATTAAGATATTCCCGCACATGGGCGATGGATTCCGCTGTGTGCCGCAGCACCAGGTCGATCATCGCCGAGGCGGTGAGGTCGGAGCTTTCCCCCAGCATGGGGCAGCACAGGAGGAAGATGCGCTCATCCGGCAAAACGGAAACCAGCACCCGCATACCATCCAGCTCCGCGCCGAAGAAGTTGCGCAGAGCGACCTCCAGCCTATCCACGCCGTAATGCCAGCGGCCCCGGAAAAAGGGATCGTTCTGCGGCAGGGCCAGCTCCAGCAGCACCGCGCCGCGGTCGGGGTCCATGCGGCTGCGCAGCAGATCCAGATACCGCCGCACCGCCTCCTTCGTGGCGATCTTCCCCGCGATCAGCGCCCGGAAGAACTCGTGCCGGCACAGCTGCATCATGTCCGCCGCGCCCACGTTGTCATCGGAATAATCCGCGTAGGTACGGCCCAGCAGCACCGCCAGCTCCCGCACCTGGGCCTCCAGCTCCAATCCCTGGCCCCAGCGCAGGATGGGCAAAAGCGGATAATCCGCCGTCAGCGCGTCCATCAGCTGCCGCTCCTGATCCTCCGCCAGACTGATGACGATGGCGTCCGCATGGCGGCTGCGCAGGCTCTCCACCGCCTGCGCAGCGTCAGCGACCACCCGCGGCGGACGAAAGCCCAATACCTCCCATGAGGCGATCTCCTTCAGCGCCGCCAGCGTTTCCGCCCTGTCCGTTGCCAACAACAGCTTGTACATCCATCGCCCTCCACTGTTCAAATCAAATACGACCCTATTATACTCGCTTATGGGCCAAAAGACAAATGTTTTATCGCAAATGGACACGCTCAGCCGCTTCCGCATCCTGAGAGATGTTTTTATGGCCGCGGCCCAGGTAATACATGCCCATCAGGCGGGCCATCCAGCCTCCGGGCAGCAGCCGGTGCAGCGCTACCGCCAGGTGCTGCACGGGATCAGCCACGCATAGCCGCAGGGGCATCCGCCGCCGCGCCAGGAGCCCCGCCACCTTCCGGCCCAGCCGATCAGGGTCGCTGCCATCGGCCTCGTCCCGGCGGATGACGGCCACGCCGCGGCGGAAGCTGCCGGCGTAGGGGGAAGCGCCGTTCATGGCCGCCCCCTGAAGGCGATACCTGTCGCTGCCGGAACGGTGATCCCCCGGCTCCACCAGGCAGACCTGGACGCCGAAGGGCCGCGTCTCCATGGCCAGGCATTCCGCGTAGCCCTCCACGGCATGCTTGCTGGCGGCATAGGCGCTCTGAAAGGGCACTCCCATCAGCCCGTTGATGGAGGAAAACAGCACGATGCGGCCATTTTTCGCAGCCCGCATCAGCGGCAGCGCCGCCTGGTTCATCCGCACCATGCCCAGGAAGTTGGTTTCCATCACCCGGAGGTATTCGTCCAGGGAGGTCTCCTCGCAGGAGGCCAGCACCAGCAGCCCGGCGCACTGCACCAGGGCGTCCACCCGGGGCGCGATGCCCAGGGCCGCCTCCCGGAAGGCCGCGACGCTGCCGTCATCCGTCACATCCAGAGGCAGGCGATGTACGCCTTCCGCCGTTTCCGCCCGGAAGGAGCGGGCCCCCGCGATGACCGTATGCCCTGCCTTCGCCAGGGCCCGGGCCGTATGCAGCCCCAGCCCGCTGGAAGCCCCGGTAACCCAGACGATCATGCCCCGGCCCCCATGGCAGTCAGCAGCCGCTCCACCACCTGCTCGGAGTGGCGGGCCGCCAGCTTGGTGAAGGCGGGATAATCCATGTCGGAGCGGCCGTCCGCCTGGTCGGAAATGGAGCGCAGGATGCCGCAGGGCACACCGTGCATGCAGCAGGCATGGGCCACCGCGCCGCCCTCCATTTCCACGGCCAGGCTGCCGAACAGCGCATGAATGGCCCTTCGCCGCTCCCCGGAGTGGATGAACTGGTCGCCCGTGGCGATGACGCCCACATGAACGCGGACGTCCTCCACCGCGCCTGCCGCCTTGACCAGCGCCTCCCGAAGGGCGGCGTCGCAGGGCAGGCGCACCAGGTTCAGCTTGCTCACCATTCCCACGGGATCGCCCAGGGGCGAGGTGTCGCAGTCGTGCTGAACGGCGCATTCCGCCACCACCAGATCACCGATGGCCACGCCCTCCGCTCCTGCCCCGGCCACGCCCAGGTTCAGCACCCACCGCGGATGAAAGCGCTGGATCATGCTCTGGGCGCACAGGGCGGCGTTCACCTTGCCCGGGCCGCACACGGCCAGCACCGCCTCCTGGCCGAAAAGCTCGCCGCTGATGAAGGTATCCATGCCCACGACGGTTTCCCGCCTGTTCGTCATATGGGCGGCCAGGTTTTCCACCTCCACCGCCATCGCGCCAATCAATCCGATCATGGCTTCTTCCTCCTCCGTAAAGCACGCGCGGCGGCTTTCGTCCCGTTTCGCGCGTTTGCTTCAATAGTATATGCGTATTTCCCCGCGCCGTCAAGCGCATAGCATGCGGCGCTTGGGCCATGCTATGAAAAGGAGGCGTCAACCATGATCCTGATTGTTTTCGGCCTGCTGGCGGCGCTCATGGTCATCCCCATCACCTTCGCCGCGGAGGTCGTATACCTGGGGCGCGCAAAGGTCACGCTGACGGTGGGCACACCGCTTTTTCGGCGCACCCTGACCCTCTGGGACGGCGCGGAGAAGCGGTCCGCCGGACGGAGGTCGGCCCCGGGCGGGGGCAAGGGACGGTTCTGGCTGAGCGTGGTGGTCAGGGCGAATCACGCCCGGCGCTTTCTGCTTCGGCACACCCGCCTGGAGGAGGCGACCCTGCGCCTCCGTCTGAGCCTGTCCGACGCCGCGCGCACGGCCTCCCTGACCGGGCTGATCCGCGGCCTGACCGCCGCCGTCCCCCCTGCCCTGCGCCGCCGGGTCACGGTGCTGGCTCAGCCGGATTTTCTCTCTGGCCACACCGCCGCGCTGGGACGGTGCATAGTTCGGGTGCGTTTGGGTACACTGCTCATCACAGGTTTCATGGCGGCTATGGCGCTGGCGGCACAGCGCCGCGCCCAGCCGTCTTTAAGCAAGGAGGCATGAACATGGATCATCATCCCATTGGTGAACTGATGCAGACCGCCATGGCGTCCATCAAGGATATGGTGGATGTCAACACCGTCATTGGCGAGCCCGTTGTGGCGTCCAGCGGCGCGACGATCATCCCCATCTCCCGGGTCAGCTTCGGCTATGTGACGGCGGGCGGCGACATCGCCTGCGACGATCGGCGGCACAGCGCGGCTGCCACGGCGGAATTTCCCTTTGCGGGCGGCAGCGGCGCGGGGGTGTCCGTGCAGCCGGTGGGCTTCCTGGTGGTCAGCGGCGACACGGTGAAAATGCTGCCGGCCCAGTCCCTCACCGTGGCCGACCGGATGGTGGAGCTGCTCCCCGGCGTGGTGGAGGACGTGAAAAACATGTTCGTCAAATCCAACCGGGAGGATCGGCCGGCCGGGCTGATGTAAGGGCGTCATGAAGAAGAAGCTGCTTGTTTCCCTGGCGGCGGCCCTCGTCCTGACGGCGGCGCCCGCCATCGACGCGATATGCCCCGCGGCCCAGGCGGCGGAAATCGGCACCTCCGCCCTGGCCTGCGTCATCATCGATCAGCGCACCGGCAACGTCCTGCTGGAGCACAACGCCGACGCGCCCCTGCCCATGGCCTCCACCACCAAGGTGATGACGGCGCTGATGGCCATCGAGCAGGGCAGCCTGACCGATCCGGTGACGGCCAGCCGCAACGCCTTTGGCGTCCCCGGCACCAGCATCTACCTCAGCGAGGGCGAAACCCTGACCCTGGAAGAGATGCTCTACGGCCTGATGCTGGCCAGCGGCAACGACGCGGCCACCGCCATCGCCGAGCACATCGGCGGCACGGTGACGGACTTCTGCCGCATGATGACCGAGCGCGCCGCCCAGCTGGGCTGCAAAAACACCGTTTTTCTCACCCCCCACGGCCTCCCCTGCGAGGGACACTACACCACCGCCAGGGATCTGGCGCTCATCGCCCGGGAGGCCATGAGCCACGATATCTTCCGGCAGATCGTTTCCACCAGTAGGGCGAAAATTCCCTGGGAGGGACGCGAGTACGACCGGGTGCTGAACAACAAAAACCGCCTGCTCACCTCCTACCAGGGCGCTACGGGCATCAAGACCGGCTATACCCGCAAGGCGGGGCGCTGCCTGGTCTTCGGCGCGGAGCGGGACGGCATGGCCGTCATCGGCGTGGTGCTGAACTGCTCGGACTGGTTCGACGAGGCGGCGCGGCTGATGGACGCTGCCTTTGATCGCTGGGACGCCATGACCCTGCTCAGCGCCGGGGAGCATCTGCGCACCCTGCCCGTCCAGCAGAGCGACGGTCAGACCGTAGACGCCGTGCTGGCCGACGACCTCACCGGCCTGGTGCCGGAAAACGCCCTGCCTCAGCTGGAAATCGACCTGCCCGAGAGCCTGGACGCCCCCGTGCGCATGGGGGACGTGGTGGGGCAGGCCCGCATGGTCTGCCAGGGCGAGACGGTCTGTACCGTGGATCTGCTGGCCAGCCATCATGTGGCCAAGGACGACTTCCCCGCCCGCTGGGCCATGTACTGGCGGCACTGGCTGCTGGTGGATGCGGCGGAATGATATTCGGGGCGCATTCGTGCTGAATGCGCCCTTATCTTTTCATCAAGTTTCTGATTTCACCGTCCAAAAACACATCCACATTTGCAGGTACGGTTCCCTTCAAAATTTTATCGGTCAATTTGCGCACCATTGCTTCCTCAAAGACATTCAGTTTTCCTGCGTCACCGCCATCCAGATAGTACGAATCGTCAAGATCAAAATTGACAATTCGGTCAGACAGGATTTCATCCTTTCTGTGCTCAACAGCAGGATGTACTGCATGATGAACAAATTCATGGATGACGGACTCTTCCCTGAAGGCCCCCAAACAGAATACAAAAGCATCATCTTTGATGTGGCAATCTGAAGAATAGTCGCACTTGATTGGATTCAGAACGATCCGGATGCTCTGAAAAGCAGCAGGAAAAGGGAATCTTTCCTTGCAGAGCGCCAGAACATCCTCCACTCTTTTCAAATTATGGCGATGCTTTTTGTTCTGCTCTTCGATCCACATGTTTTCCCAGTCCAAATAGCGAAGAAAAGCTTTGCTTTCAAGAACGTGTTTCAGCGCTGCGGGAAAGCGCATGATCCATTGCCAGAATGCCTGACCCTTTTGCGCATTGGATATGTTTTGAGCAGACAGCATGACGTTCTGATACGCCTCAAAATCCTCAAAGCACCCGCGGGATAGATTCATATAGCATGTGGCTGCTTCCATCATGGCCGTCCTTGGCCAATAAGGATAAACCTTGCACGAATCCTGCCTGGCATCTGAAAAAAAGCAATAGTCGCTGCCATTGGACATGACGAAGCTGTGCAGCCTGCTGACGGCGGCCGCGTCACGTTCGATCGGATAAAGGCATATCCGCATCGCAGCAACGCGAAATCAATCGCTGAGATCGCCGCGCGGTTCGTCATCGAAAGGCTGTCACGCTTCGCCCTGTATCATCCTCTCCCTCATCAGTCTCCCTTGCTTTCCGACGCAAAGGTATGCGGACAGACGTCCGTTCAATCGTTTTGGGGCTGACGCCATACCCGCAAAGGTTGACGTCAGCCCCATTGTTTATGCTTGCTGGTTTTCCTCCGTTTTTCGCTCAACGTCCCAGATGTGGCGGTCAAAGCGGAACACAACGCACACGGCGATGCCGCACAGCCACAGCACCGCGAAGAACAGCGCCGCGCCGCTGCCCTTGCCCAGGCCGAAGAGCGCCGCCAGCAGCCCGTCCGCGGACTGCCCCGCCATCAGCGGCTCAAACACGCCGTCCACCAGCGCGCCGCCCAGCGTATAGCCCAGGGGGATGGTGAAGAACTGCAGGGAGTTCCGCACCGCGTAGACCCGGCCCTGGATGTCCAGGGGGATGTTCAGACGCATGATGGTGCTCAGGTTGGTATCCATCACCGGGATGAACACCCAGCCCAGGAAGCCCCCGATGGCCCAGGCATCAATGCCGCGCCCGAAGGCCAGGAAGAAATTTTCCGTACACATGGAAGCGAACAGCGTCCAGCAAATGACCCGGACGCGGCTCCTGGGCGCGGGCAGAAGCACCGCGAGCAGGCTGCCGACCAGGTTCGCCGCGCCGATGACGGCGTTTACCGTGCCCATCGCCGCCTGGCTTCCGCCCTCACGGGAGAGCATCATGGCCGGAAAGGCCGCGTTGTACATGGAGGCCACCAGATTGATGGCCGAAAGGAACAGGATCAGATGGAGGATGCCCTGGCGCTTCCACAGCCAGCGCAGGCCCTCCCGCACCGATGCCATCAGCGGCTCCCGGCGTTTGCCGCTCTGCTCCGCCTTGGGCAGGCGAATGAAAATCAGCAGCGCCAGGAAAGCCACCGCGAAGGTGCCCAGATCGAAGCAGATCAGCGCGTTCATGCCCCAAAGACCCAGGATGGCCGTGGCCAGGATGGGCTGCAGGATGCCCGTCAGCGCGCCGGACAGAGCGCGAAGTCCGCTCATCCGCTGATAATGGCGCTTGGGCAGCAGCGTGGAGGTCGCCACCTCCGAGGCAGGCTGCTGCACGGTGTTCATCAGGCCATTGACGGCGTTGATGAGGTATAGATGGCCCACGCGAAGCTGGCCCGTGCGCAGAAGGAGCAGCGTGGCGACGGTGGTCATGGCCGCTATGGTATCGCAGACCAGCATGGTTCTGCGCTTGTCCCAGCGGTCGGACAGCGCCCCGGCGAACACGCTGCACAGCACATAGGGCGCGTAGGAGGATACCGCCAGCAGCGCCGTCGTCAGCGCCGAGCCCTCCTGGGTATAGGACCAGATGACCAGGGCATAGCTGGTCATACCGCTGCCCAGGGTCGAAAGCGTCTGCGTCAGCCACAGCAGCAGGTAATCCTTGATTTCGTGAACCGTATGGAGGCACTGCCTCACAGAAAAATGATGCTTCATGGTAGCCTTGCTCCTTCATGCTCGTTTGGATGGAAACAAACATCAGCAAGGCCCAAAGGGCAGTATGTGCCAGACAACATGATCAGTTCCAAAGCGCTGACAGGATCCAGTCAACACGATCAGTTCCAAAGCGCTGGCCGAAACGAGGCGAAGCCTCCCTCCTCCGTGCGGGCCGCCCTTACAGAGCCTTGCACGGAGCCAGGGCACTCATCAGGATCATAGACTCACTTCCTTCCCTTCATGGTCAATGCAGAGCATGACAAACTTGCCGTCGGCAGACTGAAAATCGAAAATCGGCGAGCCCCTTCGGGGCGATTAAACGGGGCAAAGCTCCTGTACGGCGGTTTTCGCGCGATTCCATCAGGAATCGCTTCTTGACAGAACCTCCCGACCGGGAGCCGCTGGCGACCAGGGAAGCCCTGCAAACTCGCAAAAGCGGCCGAGCCGCTTTTACAATGCGTTACTGCGCCTTGCCGTCCAGGATGTCCAGCCCCTGCTCCTCCTGGAACTGGTTGGTGTACAGCTGATAATAGTACCCCTGTTTGGCGATGAGCTGGCGGTGGGTGCCCTCCTCGGTGATTTTGCCGTTCTGGATGACCAGGATGCGGTCCGCCGAACGGATGGTGGACAGCCGGTGGGCGATGATGAAGCTGG
>ERZ777306.3102-NODE-3102-length-18407-cov-8.171807_pt1 | contig 18407 bp, 14 predicted proteins | sample MGYA00374966_ERZ777306 | MGnify/ENA primary metagenome ERZ777306 (study PRJEB29329, sample SAMN06343882) | mouse gut metagenome | isolation source: Mouse cecum | place: Austria: Vienna | collected 2014-11-15 ...
TGTCGCGGACCAGCTTGGCGGTGGAAACCCCGGCCTTGGCGGCGGCGACGTTGGCTTCGGCGGTCTGAAGCGCGGCCTTGTAAGGCACCTGGTCGATGATGAAGAGCGTCTGCCCCTCGTCGACCTGCTGGCCCTCGGTGATGCAAAGCTCGGAAACGGTGCCCGAAATCTGGGGATAGATATCTATGTCCTGCCGCCCGCGGACGGTAGCCGAATAATAAACGGGAATCTCCCGGTCGGAAGTGGCGACGGTCTGGACGGCGTAGTGCTCGGGACCCGCGGCGACGGGAGCTTCGACACAGCCGACGGCCGCGGCGCAGCAGGCTGCGAGGGCCGCTTTTACGAATTTCTGCTTCATAATCATCTTTCTTTCTACGTTATATATATATCAAGGATGCAAAAATAGGCTAAATTTGCGAAGCTGCGAAGTGGATATTGCGAAAAGTGTTGTTCATTTTCGGAATGATTTTCGGCTTGGCGAACGAAAAAACGCTATTTTTGTCCGAAAAAAGAATAACGTTTTGCACCGGCAACCTTTCGGCGAAGCCTGCTTTACGGAAGAACTAACGCCGGAAGAAACGTTCGTAGTATACGAACGCTCAAATAAATAGCCTATGTTTTCATCCGCCGACCCGCTGGTGACCACCCCCGAAGAACAATTTGCGGTCGGGAACTCCGACTTTGCGTTTTACGGCAACTATGCGTCGCGCTGCCGGAGCTTTGCGTTGGCGTGGTGCACGGGAGGCCGCGCGGAAGCGACGGTCAACCAACACCGGGGAACGCTGGAACGCAACACGTGGCTGTTTCTGCTGCCCGGGTGGGTGCTGATGCTGACCGACTGCACGGAAGACTTCCGGATGAACTACTGCGCATTCTCGAAAGAGATGTTTGCCGAAGCGGCGTTCCGTCTTGAACCGGCCTTTTTCCAGGCCCTGCGCGAATGCCCGCTCGGTACGATGACCGACGGAATGGCCGAAGGGGCCGAAGCGTGGTTCCGGATGATGGAATACACCTACCGCGACAAGGAAAACACATACCGCAACACGATTATCCGCAACCGCCTGCAAAACATGCTGCTGGGAAGCTATGACAAATATCTGCGATTCGGCACGCAGCGCCGGACGGCGCCGGACAAACGGTCGCGGCAGACGGACCTGTTCCACCGTTTTGTGGACCTGACCCACGAATACTGCACGACCCACCGCGAAGTGGCGTTCTATGCTGACCGTCTGTGCATCACGACGCGCTACCTGTCGGGCATCGTGCGCCGGATGGTCCACAGCTCGGTGAAGGAATTCATCGACCGGGCGGTGGTGCTGGAAATCAAGATGCTGCTGCAGTCGACCGACCTGTCGGTGCAGGAAATCGCCTACCGCCTGCGGTTCCCGGACCAGTCGTACCTGGGCCGCTACTTCAAGCACCACACGGGCTACTCCCCCACCGAATACCGCCACGCGAAGGAGTAAGGGCCCGGAATTTGCAAAGGAGACGGGAAAAAGTCTCCGCTATGAAAGTCACCTTTTTCGGCGTACAGCCCTATGACCGCGAAGCGTTCGACCGGGCCGGCGCCGCCTACGGATTCGAGATATGCTATCATCGGAGCCACCTGAACGCGCAGAACGTAGCGCTGGCGTCGGGGGCCGATGCGGTGTGCATATTCGTGAACGACACGGCCGACGCCGAAACCATCCGCCAGCTGGCCGAAATGGGCGTGAAACTGATAGCGCTGCGCTGCGCGGGATTCAACAATGTGGACCTGACGGCGGCCGTACGCCACGGGGTGTCGGTGGTGAGGGTGCCCGCCTACTCTCCCCACGCGGTGGCGGAACACGCGGTGGCGCTGATGCTGTCGCTGAACCGCAAAATCCACCGTGCCTACTGGCGCACGCGCGACGGTAACTTCTCGCTGCACGGCCTGCTGGGATTCGACATGTATGGCAAGACGGCGGGAATCGTAGGCACGGGCCGGATAGCCCGCGAACTGATTCGGATACTGAAGGGATTCGGGATGGAAGTGCTGGCCAACGACCCCCATCCCGACGAACGCTTCGCGTGGGAAGCGGGCATCTCGTATGTGGCGCTGGACGAACTCTACGAACGCTCGGACGTGATTTCGCTCCACTGCCCGCTGACGGACGGGACGCGCTACATGATAGGCGACGTAGCCATCGGGCGGATGAAACCGGGGGTGATGATCATCAACACGGGCCGCGGCCAACTGATTCACACGGAAGCGCTGATCGACGGTCTGAAAGAGAAGAAAATCGGCGCGGCGGGACTGGACGTCTACGAAGAAGAAGCGGCCTATTTCTACGAGGACACCTCGGACCGGATTATGGACGACGACGTGCTGGCACGCCTGCTGTCGTTCAACAACGTGATAGTCACCTCCCACCAAGCGTTTTTCACGCGTGAGGCGCTCGACAACATAGCGCATGTGACCCTGCAAAACATGCTGGAATTCGACGCAGGCAAGAAACTGACCAACATAGTATGCCCCGACCCGGTGGCGGGCATGGCGTAACGACGGCAACTTATGAAAAGAATCGTACTGCTCCGCCACGGCGAGAGCCAATGGAACCGCGAAAACCGATTTACGGGCTGGACCGACGTGGACTTGAGCGACCGCGGCCGGACCGAAGCGACCGAAGCCGGAGAACTGCTCCGGAACGAGGGATTCCGCTTCGGAAAAGCCTACACGTCGTATCTGAAACGGGCGGTGAAGACGCTCGACCTGGTACTCGGCGCGCTGGACCAGGACTGGATAGAAGTGGCGAAAAGCTGGCGGCTGAACGAAAAACACTACGGCGCACTGCAAGGACTGAACAAACGCGAGACGGCCGAAAAATACGGCGAAGAACGGGTGTACGAATGGCGCCGCAGCTATGATGTGGCGCCGGAACCGCTGGCGGCGAACGACCCGCGCAACCCACGCTTCGACCTGCGCTACAAGGGGATACCCGAAGCCGAACTGCCGCTGACCGAATCGCTGTCGCAGACCGTGAAACGGACACTGCCCTACTGGCAATGCGAGATACTGCCGGAGCTGGCGCGCTGCGACGCGCTGCTGGTAGTGGCCCACGGCAACAGCCTGCGGGGAATCGTGAAACACCTGAAAGGGATTTCGGACGACGCCATAGCGGAGCTGAACCTGCCGACGGCCATGCCCTATGTATTTGAATTCGACGAGGGGCTGAACTGCGTGGGCGACTACTTTCTGGGCGACCCCGGGAAAGTGGCCGCGGCGATGGCGGCCGTAGCGGCGCAGGGCCGGAAATGACTTTCTTACATAAAAGAACAAGGTTGCCTGCCGTGGTGGCGGGCAACCTTGCTGTTGTACTCGGAACGGGAATCGAACCCGTACGACCATTGCTGGTCACAGGATTTTAAGTCCGGCGTGTCTACCTATTCCACCATCCGAGCGACCGCGTCCCGAAACGGGAAGCGATGGCAAAAGTAGCAAAAAAACGCGACTTCGCAAAACTTTGCGCCCGGGCCGGGGGGCGTCAGCCTGCGGGAATATGACGGTGGCGGGACAGGCCGGCGCAGGACTGTGGGTGTTTGCTTGCGGGCCGGGCAGGCGTTGGCTGTCGCGGGGTGTTTACTTGCGGGCCGGGATGGCGGAGAGTGTTGGGGCGTTTATGCGGGCCGGGCTGGACGCTAATATTCGTCGTCGTAATTGTCGTCGCCCTCGAAATCGCTGAAATCGCTCATCATGTCGTCGAAGATGGAACCCTCATCGTCGACGCGGTTTCGGGAGGGGTCGTATTGGTCGGGAACCTCGGCCTGGGCGAAGATTTCACGAGGATAGGAAGCCCCCTTTTCAGCCTCGTAAGTCCCGGTGAGTTCCAGATAATAAGCCCGGTCGCCGAACAAATCGAACAGATAGATCAGCCGGTCGCGGCTGTTGTGGATAATCTGTCCGAGGGTCACCCGCTCCATGGATTCGGGAGCACCCTCCCCCTCGCCCATATCCATGCAGGTGAATTCGCGCTGCTTCTCCCAACGGTCGTCGGCGGTGAAGAACGACGCCATGCACTCCTCGTATTCGAGCGAGGAGAGGATGAAACGGTGGAAATCGAGCAGCGTAGTGTCGTACTGCACCTCGTAGTCGCGGACGAAACGGTCGTTTTCGTCGCTCAGCATGCGGAAACGGAAGATCATTGACATAGGGTCGTAGTTTGCTATAAGTTTGCGAATGTTCGGCTATTGTACGGTTTCGGTCAGCCAGGCCATCACGTCGAGGTCGTCGGGGTAATCGGTCAGTCCGGGCGACTGCGCGCATCCGAAACCGGTGCGGCGGCTGTGGCCGACGCATTCCGAAACGACGCACTGCAACTCGCCGTCGTGGTCGGCGAGCCATGTTTCGACTTCGGCAAGGTCGCGGTAACGGGTATAGGCGATTTGGCTCAACGACGCCGGAAACCCGGTCTGCTCGACGGCGACGGCGCACCCCAGGTCGATGAACGGGCGGCCGGTCATGGTCAGCAAAGCACGCGAGCGCAGGTAGTTGTTGCGGTATTTGCGGTTCATGGAGGGCATGGCGAGCCGAAGCTCGCAGCCCTCGGGCAGGAAGAGCCGGGAGACGCTGCGGCAGCCCAGTCCGGAATAAGCCCAGATGTCGTCGGCGAGCCCGGCCAGCTGTTCGGGAGTTTCGCGGCCCGAGAGTACGGCGACCGACTGACGATGGCCCCGCAGCAGAGCGGGCTTTCCGGCGTAGTGCGCCTGAAAATAACGGCGTGCGTTGTCGCTGCCTGTGGCGATGACGGCGTCGGTGTCCTGGTGGCCGTCGTAGAACTCGATGGGAACGTCGGGGTCGATGGCGCGCAGCTGCTCGACGACATACTGCATCAGCACGGTGTCTTTGGCCGACGGCTTGACGATGCACCGATGGCCGCCGGCGACGACGCACAGCAGGTCGAAGAACCCTACCAACGGGATATTTCCGGCCATGATGACGAGCACGCGGCGCGGTGCGGCGGGGGGAACGGGATAGGCGGCGAGCCATGGCGCAAGCGTTTCGCGCCGGAGCATCCGGTCGGCGATGGCCGCTGCGGCACGGCTGATTTCTTGGGGCGAAAACCACGCGTTGGCCCGGCAGGCGTCGTCGATAACGTGCTGTGTCTGTGCTGTGTTGCCGAAATCGCGGAGCCGTTCGCCCAAAGCGGAAAAAAGTCCGATAGCATCCTTCATAGTTGCAAAGATAGTGCAAGCCGAGGGCAAAAACAAGCGTGTTCGTATTGCTTAGACACCGTCTATATTCTGCATTCGGGATTGCTTTTGCCGGGGCAGGCGCCATTTTTGCAACGATTATGAAAAACAAATGTAGTCTTGCCTGGGTTTCGCCGGGGCGAGAAAACCTGCATGAAAAAGAACGACCATGGAAAGAACCTGCGAAGAATTGTTCAAACGCCGCCGCAGCTATTATGAACTTTCGGCCGAATCGCCCGTGAGCGACGCGCAGATTGAAGAAATCGTGCGGTTTGCGCTGAAACACATACCGTCGGCGTTCAACTCGCAATCGACGCGGCTGGTACTGCTGCTGCATGAACACCATGCGGAACTTTGGAAAATCGTGAAACGGACGCTGCGGGCCATTGTCCCGGAAGAAGCGTTCGCCCGCACGGAGGAAAAGGTCGACCGCAGTTTTGCGTCGGGCTACGGCACGGTGCTTTTCTACGAAGATTCGGCGGTGGTGAGGGTTCTGCAACAACGCTTTCCGACCTATGCCGGGAACTTTCCGGTCTGGTCGGAACATACTTCGGCCATGCACCAACTGGCGCTGTGGACCCTGCTGGAAGAAGCGGGGTTCGGAGCGTCGCTGCAACATTACAATCCTTTGATTGACAAGGATGTGAGGGCGCAGTGGAGACTGCCGGAGGAGTGGCGGCTGATTGCGCAGATGCCGTTCGGACTGCCGCTGGCACCTCCTGCGGAGAAGTTGTTCGAGCCCGTGGAGGCACGGATGCGGATTTTCAGGTGAGCAGCGCTGCTGACTGCTGTTTTGCTTATTGAGGTGTTGCTGTTTTTGGTTCTACTATTTTTATTTTTGGGGCCCTTGTTCCTCCCGTTCGCAGTTATTTCGTCCTGTAGGAATGGCTATCGGAGCGGTGTTGATGGATTGTCAGCAAGAATTTTGCATGCTTTGCGGCTCTAATATTTGGAGTTTCGTTTTTTTTTGCCTATCTTTGCACCCGTATTCAGTAATCATGCGGAAATAGCTCAGTTGGTAGAGCACAACCTTGCCAAGGTTGGGGTCGCGAGTTCGAGTCTCGTTTTCCGCTCAGAGGGCTTGAGAGAAATCAGGCAATAAGAAGCAAAAAACCTTATGTATCAATGATATATAAGGTTTTTTCGTTTTTAGGCGCTGAAGCTAAAGCAGCGGAAAGCAGGTTTTCCAAATCGAAATCGTGACCTGTTTCAGGGTCTTAAAAATAGGTCACGATTTGCGCGTATTGCTTTGGCTTGCATAATTTTACGTCGCAATATATTCCATGCTACGCAACGTTTAATTATTAAAACCAAGTAGCCATGTGCAGACGTACCACTTTCTCCGTCGTTTTCTTCTGTAAGAAAACCAAACCCAACAAAAAGGGCAAGGCTCCCATCTATGCCCGCATCACCACTTCCGGTCAAGCAACCGAAATCTATACCCAATGTCAGGTCGAGCCGCAGCATTGGAACCAGCGGCTGGAGCGTTGTATGTTGCGGGATGCCGTGTCGATGCGGATCAACGGCATTATCGCCTCCTATCGGGCCAATATCCTCGCAGCCTACGACAGCATCATCAAGGAGGGTAAAGAACCCCATTGTTTTGCCATCAAGCAGCGGTTGGAGCATGCGGTCGGTTGTTCCCGGATGTTCCTCGCCGAGTTCTCCAAATATTGCGACAAGCGGCAGGCGGAGGTCGGGGTGCGGATTACCCAGCTGACGGCGAACAAATATCACCGTCTGTTGCGTTATATGGCCGAATACACGAAGGAGCAATACAAGAAGGATGATTTGCCGTTAGATGCCGTTACCTACGAATATATCGACAGACTGAATACGTTCATGCAGACGGCGCATCAGTGTAAGAACAATGGTGCCGTGAATCTGTTGTGTTGTCTGAAAAACTTCATTCTCTACGCTATTCGTAACGAGTGGATCGAAAAGAATCCGTTCCGGTATTACAAGATGAAGATCGACAAGACCAACGTCAAGGTGCCTTTGACCAAAACGGAGCTCGATACTCTCATATGTAAAACTTTGCCCAACGACCGGCTCGACAGAATCCGCGATGTCTTTTGTTTTTGTTGTTTGACTGGATTGGCATTTACCGATGCCGATAATCTGCGGCAAGAGCACATTACAACGGACGACAGCGGTACGTTTTGGATTCACAAACCGCGTGAGAAGACGGCGGTGATGAGCCGTTTGCCTTTGTTGCCTTACCCCATAAAGGTGCTCGACAAATACAAGAATGACCCGGCATTGCAGATTAAAGGGAAATTGTTGCCGGTTCCCAGCAACCAGAAGATGAACGCCTACTTGAAAGAGATCGCCGACATCTGCAATATCCGCAAACACTTGACGACGCATCTTGCTCGGCATACTTTTGCGACGTTGGCCATCGAGTATGGTATGCCCATCGACATCATCGCCAAGATTCTCGGACACTCCAATACCAACATGACACGGCACTACGCCAAATTCTCTGAACAGCTCATAGGACGGGAGATGGCAGCATTCGGCAGGCGGCTGAATTCGCTGCAATAAATCGGGGAATAAAACTAAATCGTTATATTTGTAACGTATATGACACAGCAGAATACAATCCGGATTTTCGAGGAGCGGCGTGTGCGCACTCTTTGGGACGATGTCGAGGAGAAATGGTATTTTTCCATTATCGACACGATTGAGGTGCTGACGGGGACAGACCGCCCGCGCAAGTATTGGAACGACCTGAAAAAGAAATTGCAGACAGAGGGAAGTGAAGTGTCCGAAAAAATCGGACAGTTGAAAATGCCTGCTGCCGACGGCAAAATGCGTCTGACGGACGTGGCCGATACCGAACAGTTGTTTCGGTTGATTCAATCCATTCCCTCGCCCAAAGCCGAGCCGTTCAAATTATGGATGGCGCAGGTGGCGCGCGAACGGCTCGACCAGATGCAAGACCCGGAACTGGGTATAGAACAGGCTTTGACCGACTACAAGCGGCTGGGCTACTCGGAGAGCTGGATCAACCAACGGCTGAAAAGCATCGAAATCCGCAAGGAACTGACCGATGAATGGCGGAAGCATGGCTTGCAGGAGGGTGTGCAGTTCGCCACACTGACCGACATCATCTATCGCACATGGGCCGGTAAAAGTGCCAAGGAGTACAAACGATTCAAAGGATTGAAAAAAGAGAACCTGCGCGACAACATGACCAATAAGGAGTTGGTGTTGAACATGCTTGCAGAACTCTCGACCAAAGAGATTTCCGAAGCGCGGAATCCTCGGACTTTCGGGCAGCATGCCGAAGTCGCCCGACGCGGCGGTTCGGTTGCCCGTGAAGCCCGCGAACGCTTGGAACAGGAAACAGGCCAACCGGTTGTCTCGACGCTGAATGCGAAACAGGTGCTGCCGCTGAAATCCGAAGAAAAGTAGGTTATGCGAGCAATGACAATATGAAGCGGAAAGTAAATCTTTCCGCTTTTTGTTATTTTTCTTTGGGATACGTCATCCCTGAAAAGAAATCTTCAAGGGATATGTCGTATAGTTTGCAAAATTTTGCAATCGAAGCTAATGTGGGGAATTTGGCCTTTCGCTCATAATCGGATATGCCCAATCCGGTTTTGTGCATAACATATTCTTTCGTGTCGTTATGCGATTCCCGAATCTCCCGCAGCCGTTTGGCTATCAAATCCACTAATATGGGCTCTGTCTGTTGCAAGTCTAAATTTTTGGCAAAGCAAAAATCGATTCGATATTTTTAGCAACATCATATAGTGTTGATTGGAGATTTTTCATATCTTTGTTCCGACACAAATCCGAAACGCAGAAATTATGCTAACTTTGCCAATGAAAGCGGTTCCATAGCCGCAATATATTTAAGGTTAGGACAAACCTTTATACCTTTCCGGTAAACTCGCGACTGTTAGATGATAACAGGATTATAGATCGGTGTAAATTTTGTCTGAAACCCTCGTCATGCCCCTGCATTCCCATGCAGGCGGCTGGCTTGGGCGTAGGGGCAGTTTACCGATCTGAGGCTCGCGAGGCCGTCCGGAAGGTGCTGTACTTGCGCCCTCGCTTTTTTATTTCCTTTTTTCGGCCCTTTATCGGATTTTGATGTTTCCTCTCTATACCATCGGTTTGTTGGGCAGTCATCCTGCCACAACGGATACGGTCGAATACTTCAAGTTTGCCTTGCAGTATTATTGCGGTTCCATGTCCGCATTCCGATTATTGGTTGCAGTATCTGCTCCCGATGACTTGATGTTCTGCCATGCCTTGCTGGAGTTGAAGAAAACTATTCCAGGATTGCAGTTGACAATGGTTCTTGCGGAGCAATACCGGCAAGAGCACGATACGGCATTGCTGTATGGGCAGATAAGGAAAAAGGCCGATTCGATAGTCGAGCTGTCGGTTCCGATTTATGCGTACTTCATCGAGCGTTGCGATTTCATCATTTTCAACAAACGTACGGCAGGGGCTTCGATAGCCGCCCGGTTTCAGAAAGCCCTCGTCGGCATTCCTATACCCGTGCAGCATGAATTGTGCGATCCCGGATTCTTCGTACTTTGTACTCCCTATCCCATCGAGCGCAAAGAGTATTTGAATCCCGATAGTCGACATTACGACCCTTATGCAGAACTGCGGCAGAGCATCGAGTATATCCAGCGGCATAAATTCAAGGTCAAGACAAGCCGTCTGCCGCAGGTGTTCCTGCGCCAATGGTTGACACCGCCGCCAAGAAAAGCCTATCTGCTGCTTCGGGAGTCGGGCTACATGCAGGAACTCTATCAGCAGAGAGATACAGCACAGAACAATTATCTCGCCGCCAAAATCTTTGTCTATACCCTTACCGCAAGGAATACGCATTGGATGCTGGGCACCCAGCGTCCCGACGGCGAGACCTTGTTACTGCAATTTCTGCAATTCCGCCATCTGCTGGATTTGGAAGCCTACCGGAGAGAACGGAATCTGACATTGAAACCGGCCGACCTGTTCCGACCGGAAGCATACGAAATCGGAATACAGGAGAGCAAGTAAGACCGGCATTCGCAAGGCATTTGTTTGCATGGTGATATGGTTGCAATCATTCAGTCAGGTGTGGTTTAAGTAATGTCCGATTGTTCGGTTGTCCGCTTGTCTGTTTTCATGACGGGTTGTTCGGTTGTATTCATTCATGTTCCTGCTAAGGAGTGGTTGTTTGCAGCCCTTCAATCTTGGGTGTTTGTCTGCGTTCATGCAGCAAAGAAACATGCCGATTCCCGATAATCCTATGGCGGAAAGCTGGATGACGATATATGTCCTCTCCTGACATCGTATGTCATCGTAAATCATAAGGTTGAATCGGATGATTGCCCCTACTTTTGCCATACGCTCTGACTGATCCAGTTTCCGCAGGAATCACTATGGATTGGAGGTGTCGTTTTCGTGAACAAGCGTTCACGGCGAGTTGTGTTTCGGGCGGCCCGGAACTTTTCCGGCCACCCGCAACCTCGCCGCTCCCAGCCGGAGCGGAGGCGTCTTCCTCCAAAGTCGGAGCCGCTGGGCAGAGAACAAATAGTAAACAATGAATACGATGGAACAGAAGAAAAATACGCGCAATATGAGTGGCCGCAAGCCCAAACAAGACCCTGCCGTGGACCGCTATGGCATAAAGCTCACCGGCGACGAGAACTTCCGCTTCCGGCAGATGTTTGAAGAATCAGGGTTGGATTGCTACTCGAAATTTATCAAGGCTGTACTTTTCAAACGCGAAATCAAGGTCGTGAAAGTCGACAAAACAACGCTCGATTACTATGTCCGATTGACACAATTCTACCGGCAGTTCCAAGCCGTCGGCAACAATTACAACCAGATCGTGCGGGCATTGAAGACAAACTTCGGGGAGAAGCGGGCTTTGCAGATGCTCTACCGGTTGGAACAATGCACCATCGAACTCGTCGTACTGAGCAAATATATTATTGCCCAGACAAAGGAATACGAAGCTAAATTTTTACAACGATAGATTTTGGTGCGGCTTCGCGCTTTGTCAGCCCGAAATTTAACTTATCCGCCGCAGCCGTACGCATTCGGGACCTACGGTTTCAGGCAGAAAATCGCCGCATTCGATTTTCTGCCTGAAAAACGCTCCGGTGCGGCGGATAAGTTGTTGGCCTGTCCGGGACGAAAGCGAGCGAAGCCGACTGAGGACGCATGAATGCACGATCGACCGATTGAAAGATAGTCGATACGGCGGCCAATAAATGTTTTTAGTGCAGATTGTTCGGGCACGGCCCGAATCGGCAAGTATATTTTACGGCAAAAAGAAATCGGGGACTTCGGCGGCTCACCTCCCAAGTCCGCATGATTCAAGCCCATTTTCAACCTCGGTTCTTTTCGTATTACCAAGCAGAAGCAGCGCGATTCGGGAGCGCCGCATCCGCCCCGCAGGGCGAGCACCTTTGTCCGACAAACTGCGGTTTGTCCGACAAAGGTACAGCTCGCTACCGTCGGGCGACGGTATGGTTCAGACATAAAATCACTTGCCGAAAATCTTCAAAATCGGGCTCTCGAAATCCTGGGATTCACCCATATGACGGCCGTCATGCAGGTGTAAGGGTTGGCTGCGCTTTGGGTGCGATATTACGATGATTCTGGGAGGTGCAAAAACCCGCCAGATGAGCCATAAACAGCCCGGAAATAGACATGGATTACAGCGGACTGAAACGGGCCATATCTTGCGGTATGCAAACCGATAAACGATGTCTCAGTGGTTCTTCAAGCGCCCCCATACGGATACAAAGAGTGGTTTGTTGGTATATGTAAACCAATAAATTATACCGACAGACCGATACGCCATTCAATATCCGAACCAATAAACTTGCGAATCTGTGTGTGGTCGAAGATGTCCATATGGAAACAGTGACACAGACAGGCAACTCGATCACCCCTCCCCTTAAACATAACTATCACGGAATCAAATAACAAGAAAATCTGATAGTGAACGCTTGAGTGAATGAATGCTTGAACTCAAAAATTCATGAATGTATGGGGTTTCGAACCTGTTAATTCGCTCTTTCGTGAATACATTTTTTTAACGAGAATAATTTATTAGCTTCTCCTCTCTTGTTATGAGAAGTAATTGAATTAATATATGGCATATGCTGTTATATGACAAAAAATCACTATTTTTGAACAAATAGATATGGTGCTTATGTTTGATCAGTCGTTTTCTGTTGAGAATTACCTTGCTATTTTTCACGAGGAGAATCGTAAGGGGCATATTGCATTTGACCATATGCCGGAACCTTACAGAAATATTGTTGCGGAGATAAAGACAAAGAAAAGTGCGGTTAATGGGATTACAAAAAAGAAAAAGAATAATCGAAGAGAAGAAGAGGTCGTAGCGTTGGAGGCACTTAAATCTTCTATAAGAACCAAACAAACAGATAGGGACAAAGAATTATACAATGAATTATGCAGATATGCAAAAATAGCCAATAATAAAGATTTTATATTCCCGATAAAGAATTATACGGACGATGACAAACAAATATTTACAATTGACACCAGTCAATGGGAGTATTTTTATGCCATTAAGAACTTACAGCGAACATTGAGAGGATTGTTTAATGTAAAACAAGCAAATAAACATCAGATTATGTCTAATGTCAAATTGCTTTTGAATACCACAACGCCATTCTATTTGATTCGCACAGATATAACTGGTTTCTTTGAGTCCATTCCACAACAAGCATTATTGGATAAAATAAGTGCTAATAACTTGGTGAATTACAAAACAAAAGGAATGATTAAGGGGATATTGTCAGAATACAATAAGCAAAAAGATCCCCAAAGAATTAAGGCTAATTGCGGTGTGCCCAGAGGCATAGGAATAAGCTCATATCTCTCTGAAATATATATGCATGATATAGATCAGCATATTCGCAATCGAGAAGAAGTCGTATTTTATGCTCGTTATGTGGATGATATTTTGATAATTTTAATGGGGCTCCCTAATAATCAGAATATTTGCCAATACTATAAAGCCCTCAAAGAATTTTTTGCCAAGTATGGATTAAAGATTAAAAATAACGATCCAACAGAGGATAAGTGTAAACTCTTTAATTTTTATAACTTGGGTAGAAGACAACAATTTACATATTTAGGTTATAAGATTACTATTTCTAAAACAGGCAATGCGATAAATGCGGAATTTAGTATGTCCGATAAGAAAGCAGACAAAATTAAACATAAAATAGATGCCGCTTTTACGCATTTTGAAAAGGTCAGCAAGAAAAATATTAAGCAAGCCAAAAGAGATCTTCTGGACTCTCTTAATTTAATATCTGGTAATTATAGGTTAGCAAAATCTAAAGAACGAGTCAAGGCCGGGTTATTCTTCGGGAATGACCTTTTGACGGATTTGACAGATTTAGAGAATTTAAATAATTATTTGTTGTCTAAACAGATAACGCCATATTATAATGTATTGAATGGATCAAATGATAGATCAAAATACATAGCGTCAATTCAAAAGAAGGTTGGTGCTATTGATTTTAAGCAGCGTTGGCACGACCACATTATGTTTAAGTTTAGTCCTCGAAGATTAGCGGAAATAAGTGATTGGTTATCATGAAAGCAAGCAAGAAAATACGCCTTAAATACAAGAAAGAACGCGTGCTGTTATCCGATGTTCTTCCATATGAATTGCCTGTGATTTTTACCAACCGTTATTTTTACAGATATCTTGTTAGTACTGGAGTGAAATTCGACGGTAAAGAATTATCGTGGAACGATGGTATCAATAAAGATGCGTTAGCTGTGCTTAATTTTATTTTCTCTCCTTATCTAAACAACGATCTAACCACTTTGGCAAATAATCGGGAGAATATTAATAATAAGGCCGTTAGTATTCCATTTCTATACAAGATTAAGCATAAACCGCATAGACTTCGTCGACTAGCTTTAATACATCCGATGAATCAAATAGAGATCGTTTCCTTTTATGAAAAGTACAAAAGTCTAATATTGTATTATTGCGGACAGGATGAATTTTCTTTGCGGCATCCCGAGCGTGTGGCGTGCTATTTTTACTACAAAGATAGACTGCACCATACGTTGTTAGGGCAAAAGATAGATAAATTAGAACTATTTTTTAATGAGTATGAAAATCTCAAAACATATTTTAGTTATAAAGAATACTCTAATATCTATAAGTTCTATGAGGACTATAAGTATCAAAATGCAGAAAAACGATTTGAGCGTTTGTATAAATTTGACATTCAAAGTTGCTTCGATAGTATATATTCCCATTCTTTCACTTGGGCTGTAAGTGGTGGCAAGGAAGAGTATAAAAAACATCTCAACGGGAAAGCTAAATCTTTCGGGGATGATTGGGATAACATTATGCAGAAAATGAACTATAATGAGACAAATGGTATCGTTATAGGCCCGGAATTCTCCAGAATATTTGCGGAAATAATACTTCAATATATTGACAAAAAAGTAAAGCAGACCCTACTTGTCGCTGGATACAATTTCAATGAGCATTATTGTTGTTATCGATATGTTGATGATATTTTCTTTTATTACAATGATGAAAAAGTTCTTGAAAAAGCTATGTCGACTTTTGAGGACTTGTTGCATGAATATAAATTATGTATTAGCAAAGAAAAAAGTATTGATTGCGAACGACCGTTCATTACACCTATCTCTATGTCTAAAATAAAGATTGATGCGCTTCTATCAGATTTTATCAGAATTCGTAAGCCTCATCAGGATATAGATACGCAGGAGGATGAACCTTTTGAAGATGAAGAAATTGAGGATATTGATGATGGAAAAATTGAGGAAGCATTAGAATGTAAAGACTTTATTTACATCAATGCTAAAGAAGTCAATAGGGCATTCAAATCGTTAATGGTAGAGAATAATGTAAAAAGCAGGGATATTATGAACTATACTCTTGCGGTAACTTCTACAAAGCTCGAGTCTGTTTTGAAGAAGTTTGATAAAAATTTCTACATATTGAGTAAAGCTGTTGCGCAACGGAAACGAGAAGATGATTGTCAAAAGAGAATTCATCAGTTGGAGAAGATGCTGCATCAATATCTTGCTGGTATGATAGATGTGATATTTTTCTTGTATTCCGATTGTAAGCGAGTGAATACGACGCTTAAAATGATGAATATATTGAACATCATCATTATTTACATAAGCAATAACTATAGAGATAAGGATGGCTCTACGATCAAAAGGTTCTCGTCTGCATTGAGAGATGCTATTTTCAAGAAGATACAAAACGAGATAACCATAGTATTCAAAACAACTTCATTTGACGTCAATGCGCAGATAGAGACCTTATACTTTTTGATAACTTTGAAATCTATGCCAAAACACTATGGAATAGATTCTAAATCCCTAAATAGCTATTTATCTGGCACTAGTGGAGGAGGATTTGATATGCTCAATGCTTTGTCTATCATTATTTTATTGTACTACTATGGCAATACTAAGGCCTTTGAATACGATAAAAAACATTTGATAGAAGGGATAAATAATAAGTATAATTCAGTAAATTTGCCGGACGCAAGGAAAGATGCCGAGCTAATGATTCTTGCGCTTGATTTATTGGCATGTCCGTATATAACGCATCATGATAGAAAGACTATGTGTCGGGTTATGCAAATAGATGAAACAAAACAAACTCTGATAGAAAGATACTTCCGTAAACATAAATTCATGTTTACAAAATGGACGAATATTGATTTAACCAAAGAATTAGGCGCGAAGGTTTCGCAGGAAGTGTACACTTAATGCGGATTTCGGAAACAGTGCAGCAGCGAGGCTCACAATAACTTCACACACATAGCTCTGCATACGACCTTATGGGTATGCCTAAGAGAATGGAATTTCGTGAGTCGGATTCCATTCTTTTCTTTTTGTGTGGCTAAATTTGTCAGTCTATGAGATCATGTAAAACTAGGTAGGGGATTATACGAAAACTGAACTTATGGAAACTATAGGCCTATATTTTTTAATATCAAAAAATAAATCGTACTTTTGTATTGTAGCATAGAGATGCATTGCGGCGCAAAGCGGACACTACGAGGTAGTGACCTCAAAAACGAGAATTCGCCGGAACATATTGATACATAACGGAAAAAGGCGAAAGGTTCAGTTTTCGTTTTCCGCTCAGGAGGTCCTTTTCGAAGGACCTTTTTTGTTGGACAAGGTTGCGCAACAGGAAGCAAATGATTCTGTATATCAACGTTTTCGATAAGCCGAGTGCAGAGCCAAGCTTTGCTTGAGCTATGCCGAGGCGAGAAAACCTGCATGAAAATGAACGATATGCGGGATCGTTTCATTTTTGTGCCGTAGCAAGAGGAAGCTGGCGAAAGCATCCTTTCCGTGTGCCGAATCGTGGTACACGGGAGCGAAAGGCAGAAATGTACCACACTTTTTTCGGCAGTGCGTTGAATTACATCGGTTTGCGCCGAACGTTCCGGGCTTTTCAATCGTAATATTAACGGTTAAAAACAGATTGAAATGAGCCGAAAAACTTTTTGCATTTCGTTTTTCTTGCGTAAGGCACGCACCAACAAGGTTGGGTTAACTCCTATTTTGGCCCGCATTACCACCAACGGTATCTCCAAAGAGATCTACATCCAATGTTCTGTTCCCGTAGACAAATGGAATCAGTCCAAAGAGCGGGCGACCGGCAAGGACAAGCTATGTCAGCAGGTCAATTCTTATTTGGACGACTACCGCGCAAGGATTCTCGCTGTGCGTCAGGAACTAATCGCCAAAGGCTACGAGGGTAACTGCATTCAGATCAAAGAGCGGTTGCAGAATCCCACTTCACTCTCAATCATGTTTCTTGCGGAATTAGAAAAATACTGCGATAAACGGCAGGCGGAGGTCGGTGTGCGAATTACGCAGCTGACAGCGAATAAGTATCATCGGGTATTGCGGTATCTGAAAGAATATATCGCTGCAAATTACCGAAAGGATGATTTATTGCTTTCGTCCATTGGTTATGAGTTTCTCGATGGCTTCAATACATTTTTGCAAACAGCCCATAACTGCAAACACAACGGCGCTGTGAATCTGCTCGATTGCGTGAAGAACTTCACCCGTTATTGCCTGCGTAACGAGTGGATCGAAAAAGACCCGTTTCGGAACTACAAACTCAAAGAGGAGCACAACAAGGAGAAAGACCATCTAACAAAAGAGGAATTAGAGACGCTCATACGTAAAAAGTTGCCCAACGACCGACTCGACAGAATCCGCGACGTCTTTTGTTTCTGTTGTTTGACCGGATTAGCCTTTACAGATGCGGAACATCTGCGGTGGGAACATATCCGCACGGACGACAACGGAACGACATGGATTTATAAGCCGCGAGAGAAGACGGCGGTAATGAGCCGCATCCCATTGTTGCCCTATCCGATGATATTGCTGGAGAAATATGAACGGGATGCGGAGTTGCGAGCGACAGGGAAACTGCTGCCGGTTCCGAGTAATCAAAAGATGAATGCCTATCTGAAAGAGATTGCCGACATTTGCAATATCCCGAAGAACCTGACCACACACGTTGCCCGTCATACGTTCGCTTGCCTGGCCGTGGAGTACGGGATGCCGATCGACATCATCGCCAAGATTCTGGGGCACACCAACACCAATATGACCCGGCGCTATGCTAAATTCTCGGAGCAGTTGATCGGGCGCGAGATGCGGAAGATGAACGAGCAGATGTTCTCGAGAGATGTATTACTGTTGAATCAATAAGCGGCAATTCCGATGACAAGAGAACGTAACGACGGGCAGGTAATTCCTGCCCGCCGTCGTTTGTTGTAACGTACCGACCAATCTGCGGATACATATTTCAATCGGTATGGCAATGTCAATTGGTCGATAATCGTGTAATCATCAAACTTTTTTTGTCAGCATTGGCTGACAGCAAGGTGTGTATCGAGTTACTCGATACCTTTTGAGTAACTCAAAAGCCCTGTCTCTAACGAGAAAAATCGCACCTCCGAAGTCGGCGCTTTTGATCGGCGTCGCACTGCGAACGAATCGAAATCAGATAACTCCGGCGTGAGCACTGTCATTCATACGAATTCCGATTATAAGAGAAAAACAGAGTGCCCGTAAAGGTCGAAAAGGCATCCCGCAAAAACGAATACCGTGTCGTCATTTACGTTTGTTCATGCACCGCCTCCACC
>ERZ777306.3112-NODE-3112-length-18327-cov-8.033384_pt1 | contig 18327 bp, 18 predicted proteins | sample MGYA00374966_ERZ777306 | MGnify/ENA primary metagenome ERZ777306 (study PRJEB29329, sample SAMN06343882) | mouse gut metagenome | isolation source: Mouse cecum | place: Austria: Vienna | collected 2014-11-15 ...
AACCCCTTGAAAATAAAGGCTTTTTCCGTTTGTCGTTATTATACCGTAACGGCACACAAACGCAACCCTGCTCATTGCGAACGGCGTCAATGTGGCCACAGTGTCTAAACGGCTCGGGCATTCTTCCTCAGATACCACAACAAGAACCTATATCCACGCAATCAAATCGGCAGATGAGGCCGCTGCCGAAGTTTTGCAGGATTTATTCTCTGCTGCACCATCCAAGCAAAACAATGCATAAACAAGCCACCAATAAGCCACTTAAAAGAAAAAACATTGTTTTTCCAAAAAGCAAAGCCCTCAGAAATCAGTGATTTCCAAGGGCTTTTTCTTCATGCACTCTACAGGATTCGAACCTGCGGCCTTTCGGTCCGGAGCCGAACGCTCTATCCCCTGAGCTAAGAGTGCGCAGACAGCGCTTTTCACGCTGTCCCAAGACTGCAACGTCTATTTTACATGGAAACTTCGCAAATGTCAAACATTTCCGCAGTTATTTTTTCAAATTTCAGAAAAAACATGAACAGCCTGCTCAAAACGCCGCTCCGCTTTTCTTTATTATCGGTAAACCCGCAGCTTTTCAACGCGGTTCTTTTCCATTTCCTCCACGATGATGCGCAGCCCATCCGCTTCGATTTCCTCGCCGCCGTGAGGAAAATTCCCCAGCACGAGCAGGACATAACCGGCAATGGTATCGACCTCATCGCTTTCCAGCCTGCAGCCGACCATTTCATTGAAGTCCTCCAGACGGGTACTGCCGTCCACGACAAACTCATTTTCCTGAATCATCTGGATTCCCTCTTCCTCGTTGTCGTATTCGTCTTCGATTTCCCCGACGATTTCCTCCAATATATCCTCCATCGTAACCAGGCCTGACGTACCGCCATATTCATCCAGCACCACAGCCACAGCCAGCCTGTTTTTTTTCATCTCCGCAAGCAGTTCCGCAACAGGCTTGCTTTCAAATGTAAAATAAGGCTCCCGCATATATTTCTCCGCGGAAAAGTCCTCCGGTTCTGCAAAGAAAACGTCTTTCACATACAGTATCCCGATGATATCGTCCAAATCCTCGCCATAAACCGGCATACGGGAAAAGCCCTCCTGCCGGATCAGTTCAGAAAATTCCTCATAAGTAACCTCATTGGATACCGCCAGCATATCCGTTCTGGGCGTCATAACGTCTTTTGCTTTAGAATCCCCAAAGTCAAACACATTGTTAATCATTGTCCGTTCATCAGATTCCAGAACGCCTTCTTCATGGCTGACGTTCACAATCGTTTTCAGTTCCGCCTGCGTAATCAGCGGAGCTTTTTCGCCAGGCACACAGCCGAGCAGCCGCACCAGCGTCCCCGTAATCACATTCAGCACAACGACCACAGGCTTAAACACCAACACACAAACAGCAATCACACGCACCACGACAAGCGCGACCTTCTCCGCTTTCTGCGCGGCAATGGTCTTAGGCGTTATCTCGCCGAAAATCAATATAATCACAGTAATAATAATCGTAGCAATCCCCGCGCCGTTGCCCGAATTTCCATGGAACATCTGTATCGCCAGCGCAGTCGTCAAAGCGGACGCGCCGTTGTTTACCAGATTGTTCCCCACCAGTATCGAGCTGAGAAGCCTGTCGGGGTTTTCCAGCAGCTTCAAAATAAGGTCCGCGTTTTTTACATTCTCCTCCACCATATTCCGCAAGCGTATTTTGCTGATTGACATCAGAGCCGTTTCCGAGGCGGAAAAAAATGCTGAACCGCACACCAAAATTACCAATAACCCAATTAACAATGGACTGCCAGATCCGTCCACGATCATCACTCTCCTTTTTCTCATAAACCATACTGTTTTTATTCTGCCATGCCCCTCAATTTCTTACCATATGCAGCAGGGCAGTTTTAGGTAGTGTCGTCACAAGTGCCTGCACACACCTTTCCGGCAAATCCTGGCGGCTTTTTCGTTAAAAATTCCTGCCGTACCACCCATCTGGCGGCTTCGCCGCCGGGGCAGCGCGGCAATGCCGCGCCATTGTACGCCTGCGAATTTCTGCCTGAAATCCACCCCAATTATTCCCGGAAATACGTATACACGACTTATGGCGGCACTACCCGGGAACCGTTTTTCCGTCTGCTGTCAGTTCGGAACACAGATTCCCCTTTTTCACTAATTTTACCGTGCCGTTTTGTTGGTTAACGGATATCTTATCAAAAATTCATCCGCTTGGCAATATCCCAGCACATAAATATTTTGTTTATTTTATTTTTCTGATTCTACTGTTACGGCAAATCTGCATCTCTGTGCGCCGTCTAAAACCGTTTCCATTATCTCCACGGAAACCTGTTTCCCCGGCAGAAGCGTTTCCAGGATATACAATATGCTTTGTCTGGAACATTCACAATGCGCAGGGTCTTCCGTTTCTCCGTCCTGCACCTCCGGACAGACGCATTTCGGATACCCCACTTCATAACGTCGGCCCTGCTCTATGATTTTGGCAGAAAAACCTTCCATATCCCCATATTTCCGGTACTGCTTATCCAGCGAACAGCCGCATTCCCTGAACTGTGCCATCTGCACTGGCAGGACTGTATCCTTTACACAGCTTACCGCTTTCTTTCTGTAATCCATCATTTTCTCCTTATCTTTTATTCCGCTCAATTTCCTCCGCCAGCTCGCTCAGTTCCATCCAGCGCTCCATGCGCTCCTCCAGAGCAGCTTCCAGCTTTTCCTTTTCCGCGGAAATTTCCTGTAACCGCACATAATCCGTCATACATTCCACCATATCCCCCTCTGCCGCCGCAATTTTTTCTTCCAGCGCGGCAATCTCCGCTCCAATGCCGTCATACTCCCGCTGGTCTTTATAGCTCATCTTTTTCAGCGGAACAGCATTGTCCTTCCTGTCTTCCTTCGGCGGCTCTTTTTTGGGCACAGGCTGTTTCCCCTCCGGCTCCTGCGGAATCTCCCGCTCCCTTGCCGCCTTCATATCGGAATAGCCGCCCTCATACTGCCGGATCTTCCCATTGCCCACAAACGCAAATATCCGCCCACAGGTTTTATCCAGAAAATACCTGTCATGTGAAACGGAAACCACCGCACCCTGAAAGCGTTCCAGATAATCCTCCAATATCATCAGCGTTTCAATGTCCAAATCGTTTGTCGGCTCGTCCAGAAACAAAATATTCGGCGCGCCCATCAGCACCCGCGCCAGATAAAGCCGCCGCCGTTCCCCGCCGGAAAGCATGGAAATCGGCCCTCTCTGCATATCCATGGGGAACAGGAACCGTTCCAGCATCTGTGAAGCCGTGATTTTTTCATCGCCCGCACGCACAACCTCCGCCACGTCGCGGATATAATCAATGACCCTCTGTGTTTCGTCCATATCCTCATTTTCCTGTGCGAATATGCCGATTTTGACCGTTTCGCCCCGCTCCACGGTGCCGCTGTCCGGCGTGAGCCTGCCTGTCATCAGCCGCAGGAGCGTTGTTTTGCCGCAGCCATTTTCCCCTGTAATGCCGACGCGGTCGTCCCGCTGTATGATGTAACTGAAATCCCTGATAACCGTTTTCCCGCCGAACGCCTTTGTCGCATGGGTAAGCTCGATAGTCTTTTTCCCCAGCCTGCTCCCCGCGGAGGAAAGCTCTACCGCCTGCTTTTCCTCCGGTGCTTTCTGTGCGGAAATCTGCTCAAACCGCTGTAAGCGCGCTTTCTGCTTCGTACTCCTTGCCTGTGCGCCCCGCCGCACCCATTCCAATTCTGTCCGCAGGAAATTCTGCCGCTTGCGCTCCCCCGCGGCAAGCAGTTCCTCCCGCTCCGCTTTCATTTCCAAAAAGCGCGAATAATTCGCCTGATAGGAATAAATTCTGCCTTTTTCCAGTTCCAGCGTGCGGTTTGCGACCCTGTCCAGAAAATACCTGTCATGCGTCACCATCAGCAAAGCCCTGGAATATTTTTCCAGATGCTTTTCCAGCCAGTCTACGGTATCATTGTCAATGTGGTTCGTCGGCTCATCCAGTATCAGCAAATCAACCGGCGCAATCAGAGCCGCCGCCAGTGCAGTACGTTTGCGCTGCCCGCCGGAAAGCGTTTCCACTTTCTGCGAAAAATCCGTAATACCCAGCTTCGTCAGTATGGTCTTGGCTTCGCTTTCCAGCGACCACGCCTCTGCCTTATCCATTTTTTCCGCAAGCTCCGCCGCAAGGCGCACCAGCCGCGCATCCTCCGGCTTCTCCGCCAAAGCCGCCAGCGTTTCCTCATATTCACGCACTAATGCCATTTCAGGGTTATCCCCCGCGAAAACCTGCTGCAAAACGGTCGTCCCCGGCATAAAAGCAGGCGTCTGCGAAAGATATGCCAGCTTCATGCCCTTCATGGTAATAATTTCGCCGCTGTCGCCCTGTTCCGCGCCTGCCGCAATTTTCAAAAGCGTGCTTTTCCCCGTACCATTCACGCCAATTACGCCGATTTTATCGCCCTCGTGTATGCTGAATGAAATATCATCGAAAATCACCCTTGTGCCGTAGCTTTTTTTGATATGTTCCGCTGTCAGTAAAACCATCTTCGTCCTCTCCAAACTTATGTAAAGAAACCCGCCCGCCGCGTATCATGCGGCGGAAAGGGTCAGTTTTCGGTAGCATGTTCCTTTTTTTCCCGTTTCCATTTCCAAACCAAAAAGCATACCGCCGCCACAATCAGCCCTGCGGAAAGCAGCTGCGAAACAGCAAACCCGCCGATTTTCAGCTGGTCTGTCCGCAGCCCCTCAATCCAGACGCGTCCCAGCGCGTAGCCCAGCAGATAAAGCCCGAAAATTTCTCCGTCAAATTTTTTATGCCGCCGCAGTATGATCAGCAGTATAAAAACGCCCAGATTCCAAAGCGATTCGTATAAAAACGTTGGGTGTACCTGAATATACTCCACCCCATTGATCATCTGCAAATGCTCCAGGATATCCGGCGAAAGGTCACCCGAGCGCACATCGTCCAAAGGGTAGCGCATTGCAAACAGCCCTTCTGTGAACCCACCGAACGCCTCTCGGTTGAAGAAATTGCCCCAGCGCCCCAGCATCTGCCCGAAAACAAGGCAGGGCGCGCCGGTATCCGCCAGAAGCCAGAAGTTCATGCCCTTTTTTTTGCTGTAAACAATCGCTGTCAGTATGCTTGCGATGACTGCGCCGTAAATCGCCAAACCGCCCTCACGCAGTGCAAATATTTTTTCCGGGTGCGCGCTGTAATAGTCCCATGAAAAAATGACGTAATACAGCCTTGCACCAATCACTGAAAAAACAAGCGCGTACAGGGCGAAATCCACATATTGGTCGGGATCCTGCCCTGTGCGCTTTGCCTCCCGCAGGGCGAGCCAGACCCCGATAACAACAGCAAGTCCAATAAAAATACCATACCAGTACACACTTCTGCCAAACAGCGTGAACGCCGTCCGGTCCAGATGCGCAATCTCTATTCCCAGATTGGGAAACCAAATTTCCGGCATACATTCTCCTTCTTTCCCTTAAAGTAAAAAACTGAAAACCTCTTAGGGCTCCGCCCTCAGACACCCGCAAGGGACAGCATCCCTTGACCCGTTTTCCGCAAAACAATGTTTTGCGGTATAAAACCCCCTCACATGTCCTCTGCCATAAGGCTTCAAACCCTTCCTTATTTTACAACCGACAACACCATTGTATCGGCTGTCAACCTGTTTTGCAACATTTTTTCTGCATCTTCCTTCTTCATGGCCTTCACCTGCCGCAAAACCTCTGCGGCTGACGCATCCGCCGCTGCGGCCCATTCCACCTGTCCCATGCAGAGCCCTCCGACAGAATCCATCTTCCGCAGAAGCCGGCCCAGCATTTTTTTGCGCACACGCTCAAAATCCGCCCAGCTGATGCCTTCCCGTTTCAGCCGTTCCAACGCTTTCCCTAGCAATTCGGCGGTTTCCTCCGGCCGTTCCCCTGTTCCCGAAAGCGCCGCGAACGCATAGCCCTCGCCGCAGAAATAAGCCCCGCCGGGCGGCTCGTCCAAAAGCCCCTTTTCATATGCCATACGGAAAAAATCACTGCTTTCCCCTGCCAGTATTTCCAGCAGGGCATTCATGGCAATGCGGCTTTGCAGCTGTTCCTCTGCCGCCACAGCGGGCAGCTTAAAGCCAATCTGGAAGCATGGCGTTGCCAGTCCCATTTTCCGCTCCCTGTATTTCTCCACGATTTCCCCATCCGGCTCCTCAGGGAACTGTGCGCGCCATTCCGTCGCCCGTCTGCCGACCTTCTCCGCCATCGCCTGCACCTGCCTTGCGGAAACGTCCCCCGCACAGACAAGGCTCATGTTTTCCGTTGTATAATACGCCGCGTATGCCTGCCGCAGTGTTTCCGCCCTGACTTCCTCCACCGTTTCCTTTGCCCCTGCAACAGGGTTCTTTACAGGGTGCGTCCGGTACATCCCATTCAGCAGCTGGTAATATGCCACCCAGTCCGGGTCGTCATCATACATGGCGATTTCGCTGGCAATAATGCTTTTTTCCTTTTCCGTATCCTCTGGCGTAAATACGGGCTTCTGCACAAAATCCAGCAAAAGCCTGAGATTTTCAGCAAACCCGTCGCGGCAGGTGAAATAGTAGACCGTTTTGTCCCCATCTGTAAAGGCGTTTGCAGATGCACCCTGCTCCGTAAAGCGGGTAAACGCGTCGCCCCATTCCTGCTGGAACAGCTTATGTTCAATAAAATGCGCCGTCCCCCTCGGGAATGTCCGTTCCTTCCCTTCCGTATCCCGCCAGAAAATATGGTTTGCCCCCGCTTTTACTACGACTGCCGCCATTTTTTCCTGAAATCCTTCCATCGGCAGGATATAATACCGCAGGCCGCTTTTCGTTTTCCCCTGCACTTCTTTGCTCATTTCCATGCTCATGCCGTTCCCTCCTTTCCTCCCAGAAGATAAACCGCTTTCAGCCGCAGACGCCCAGCCGCGCGGCGGATGTCACTTTCATCCAGCCGTTCAATGCGCCGCAGAAATTTTTCCGCAGAAAGCTCCTGTCCCTGCAAAGCCTGTTCCGCGAAAAAATCCACCATTGCCCATGGCTGGTCTTCCATGCCGCTGTATTCCCGTAGAAGGGATTCTTTCGCCTGTTCCAGCTTTTTGCGCGGCACGCTCTCTTTTTCCAGCGCCTCAATATTTTTCAGCACGCTTCCGGCAGTTTCCCTGCTGTCCTCCTCCCTGATCCCCGCCTGCACGAACAGCCATGGCGAAAGCGGATAGCAGAAGGATTTCACATCATAGCAAAGCCCTTTTTCCTCGCGAATCTCCTGAAACAGGCGGGAATCCGGCCCACCGCCCAGAAGCCGGTTCATCAGCAGGAATGCTGCGCGCCCCCTGCCGCTGTCCATATCCTCCGCGCCAAAGCCCAGCACAAGCCGCGTCTGCTCCCCGTCCTTCCTCTCGCGGATAAAATGCGGCGGTGCTTTCCGTTCTTCGGCTTCTTCGTACCCGTCCAGCAAAGCCGCCCTGCCGGGGAAGCATTTCCGCAGGGCAAGAACCTTCCGCCGCTCCTCCGAATCGCCGCAGAAAAATACCTTGACACTTTCCTCACGCAAAAGTTTGCAGTAATATTCATACAGTGATTTTCCGTCAATGCCGTCCAAATCCTCCTCGTAGCCGTCTGCCGAAACCGCCCATGGCGTACCTGCCGCCGTTTCCTCCAAAGCCCTCCGGCGTGCGTATTCCCGTTTGTCGTCCTGCAAATTCCGCAGCTTCCGGCGGAGTATTTTTTTCTGCCGCTCCACCATCTCAGCCGGAAACGCACCCTGTTCCGCAAGCGGGCGCAGTATCAAGTCCCGCAGAAAATTCAGGCTTTCCTCCAAATCCACAGCCTTCAGTGTTTCCAGAGAAAACAACAGCAGCTGTCTGCTGCCCTTTTTCACCACTGAAACATCCCAAAGCGCACCGTACATTTCTTCCGCGCGTTTTGCCAATGCCTGCGGGCTGGGGTAAGGCTCACAGCCGCGCTTCAAAAGCTCCGCCAGAAGCGCGGTTTTTGTTGCCGTTTCCCGCCGCAGGGGGATATCAAAAAACACCGCCAGAAGGTTCGTCCGAAATTTTCTCCCGTCCAGCAGGAAAATCCTGCATCGGGGCACATATCGTTCCAAGTTCCGCATTTGCTCCACCTCTTTGTTTTATTGTCCGGTCCTAGTCTTTCCAAAAAGGCGGAAAAAATCCATTCCTTGTAAAGCCGAAAAAAACGCAGTATAATAAATAAAAAATAAAGACCTTGGGGACTCTGTCCCTAATCCCCCTGCAAGCCTTTTGAAAAGGGCTTGACCCCAAACTTTATTGCGGAAAACTGCGTTTTCCGAATCCAAATATCTATATTTTCTAAAAATCCCTGCTCCGCCGCATAAAATGCGGCAACAAACGAGTCAAGGGGCGAAGTCCCTTGCGGGGTTTGGGGCGCAGAAGCTTCAGGGAAGCTTCGTTTTGCGCCGACCGAAGCGGAGCGGAGACCAGCGCCCCAAGGTCTTCCCAAGGTCTTCCCAGCGTCTTACTATATAAGGAGGTTTCTTATGTCCCATTACGATATCGCCATCATCGGCCTTGGCCCTGCCGGTTCTACACTGGCGCGCCTGCTCAGCCCCAAATTCCGCGTTGCCGCACTGGATAAGAAGATTTTCGGCGCGGAATCTTCCGGCTTCCGCAAACCCTGCGGCGGCCTGATTTCCGGCGACGCACAGAAAGCCCTCGCCAGCTTCGATATGACACTGCCAAAGGACGTTTTGGTCGACCCGCAGATTTTCGCCGTAAAAACCATCGACCTGAAAAATAAACTGACCCGCCACTACCAGAGGTTCTATATCAACCTCGACCGCCATAAATTCGACCTCTGGCTGGAATCCATTATCCCGCCCGCCGTAGAAATCCATACCGGTGCGGTCTGCGTTTCCATACAAAAAACCTCCGGCGGTTTCCGCGTTACATACATCGAAAACGGCGAACGGCGCACCCTGACCACAAAATACATCATCGGGGCAGACGGCGCAAACTCCATTGTCCGCCGCACATTCTACCCGCAGAAAAAAATACGGAACTATCTTTCCATACAGCAGTGGTTCCCTGAAACGCACCCCAACCCCTTCTATTCCTGTATTTTCGACCCTGAAAATACCGACTGCTGTTCTTGGTCTATTTCAAAAGACCAACAGTTCATATTCGGCGGAGCGTTTCCTGTACAGGGCGCGCGGGCGCGTTTTGAACGGCAGAAAAAGAAGCTGGAGCGCATTGGCTTCCGCTTCGGCAAGCCGCTGAAAACAGAAGCATGCCTTGTCCTGCGTCCCTCCTCCTTTCGGGATTTCTGCTGTGGGGAAAGCGGCGTTTTCCTCATCGGCGAAGCTGCCGGGTTTATCAGCCCCAGCTCTTTGGAGGGCATCAGCAGCGCGATATATAGCGCAAGGGATTTAGCCACAGTCCTCAACAGCGGCCGCGGCAGCCTGAACCGCCGTTATTTTGCCAAAACCCGCCATATCCGCGTGAAGCTGTTCCTGAAAATACTGAAATGCCCCTTTATGTACCAGCCCTTCCTGCGGAAACTGGTCATGAAAAGCGGAATTTGCGCCATCAAAATCAGCAGTATGGAAAACTAACCTTTTACGGGAATATATCAAGAACCTATCCGTAAATTATCTGCGCACATCCTGTTTCATCTTTTCCGGCAGTCTTTGCCGCTTTTTCTTGCCGTACCACCCGGTACGCCTGTAAAAAAGCTCCCTGCCTGCCAAAAAACTGGCTGTGCAATCTGCACGCATCTTATTTATGGATAAGTTCTAGGGAAAGGAGCCTTTTATGAACTTAATCGAACAAATCAACGTGCTATTTGACAATTTCCAGGAGGAATCGTGCAGCGCATGGGATGGCTCCCACTCGTACTGGCGTCCTAACTGGAAAAACGAGGTAGGCAAAGAATGGAATTTGATACAGGAAAACTCCCCTGTCCCGCTTCCGGAGGATTACCGTGAAATCTTCTTCCACTTTGGCGGCGGGGGCATTGAGGACCGGCGTCCGGACAAGGTAATGCCGGACATGACATTCTGGACATGGGACAACATCGAGGATTTTGACGCAACGGTGGATTTCTTCGAGAATTGTCCCAACACCCTGCCCTTCGGGGATGACATTGGGGATATGTGCTATTTTTACGTCTGCGATGGGGAAAATACAGGGATTTATATGGCGGAAAAATCCCTGACATGGGATAAAGAGTATTGGCACAAAATAGCCGGAACTTTTACAGAATTGTTTACAAGCACAGAGGCGCAGCGGCTTTTCAGGAATTATTACAACTATGGCTGCGACAAAGGAACAGACGGGAGGTAGCATGGTGAAAAAAGCCAGCCTTTTCCTTGCCGCCCTGCTGGCCCTCTGCCTGACGGGCTGCGTCAACCTGCATAACGCGCTTTCCCCTGAGCCGGAAAAAGTCAAAATTGATGGAGAAACCTACCGCGCCGGCTTTTACGGCAGCCTTTGGACAAAAAACCTTGCCTTTACCGGCGAGGAATATGAGTCGGACGGCAAAACCTACCGCAGGGCGGACTGCGCCGGATTCGACTGTATGCAGACGTCCGGCGGCGGCAAAACCGGAGGCATCGTTTATTGTCTGAGTTCCCAATGGGAGGATGCCGAAGCGTATTACAGCAACCCTGAAAATTATACATATTATCTGCAAATAGATTCCATACAGGGCGGGAAACAGGTTTTTGAAATCGAGGACATAGATTATGAAAAATTCGATGCGTTGACAAGCTTTGGCGACATCTTTGCCTATGACCCGTTTGATTCAGTTAAAAACAAAGCATCGGAATCCAGAGGAATCCTTATAGATGCCTCTGAAAACGATCCCCTGACGTATTTTACTTTTTATAAAGAGAGCAGGGACGGAAGCTTTGGTTCCTTCAAGGGGCATCATTTTTTCCTTATGGACGGAAAAATGTATCTTGCCCGTTACCATGATAGGAGCGAGGACATGGTTTCCGCGGTGGAACTCTCGGAGGAAACATCATCCTGTTTTATTGAAACTGTCACCCCGTTTTTGGAACGCTGATATTCACAGACGGCATTCCCGCCGCCGAAAAAATGAAACCAAATGGAGGCCTGCATCATGAACGAAACGCAAAAACGTACATACATACTGCCCATTGCCTATGACATACTGCTCTCGTCAGGGTTTCCCCTCACCATCGCCTATATCTGCTTCTGCGGCTTTGTCGGCTATGCCGGAAAATTCCTCTCCCCGCAGTTCCTGATTACCGGCTACGTAGTCTGTGCCGTACTCTGGTTTTTTGCGGTCTTTGTGCTGGGCGTGCTGAACATCGTGCAGTCCTTCCGGAAATATGCACAGGGTGCGGACATTTACTGCCTGAACGCCATGCTGACCTTGAAATACGGCCTTGTGGTTTATTTTATACTGAATTTTGCCGCATATGCCCTGATTGCGCTTGTCCTCCTTGCCGCCAGCCGCGGCACGCTCATTCTCGCGTTCCCGCTGTATCCTATGTATGGCGCAATATTCCTTGCGATTGCAGGCGGCACATGGCTCGCGCTTCTGCCCGGCGCGTTTTACGGCATACAGGTCGTCCGTTTCGGGCGTGTGCAGGAAAAACTGACGCCTGCCACCGCCGTACTGCATGGTATCCTCCAGTTTTTCTTTCTGTTTGACGTGCTGGACGCACTCTATCTCTCCGTAAAGCTCTGGGGACGCGGCAAAAAAAGCGCGGCAGTCATCGGGATAGTGTATGCTGTACCCGCCTGTCTGCTGCTGTATTTCTTTCTGCGCTGGTATGTATCCTAAAAAAGGATTTTAACATACAGGCTTTCAAAAAACCTGTTTTTGCATCGCGGAAGGGTTCGGGAAACGAAGCGTTTCCCCTGGCGCCGCCTTTGGCGGCAGACCTCTGGTCTGGTTCGCAAGGCGAACTGCATGGGAATCCACCGTGCGGTCGGCAAAGCCTGAGCCTTTTTGACACGCTGATTCCCCATTTGCTCTTTCCCGAAAAAAGCATATCTGGCCGCACAAAAAAAGCAAGCCAGCCCCTCACAGGCTGTCCAGCTTTTTTCTTAGAACTTATCCGTAAATAAGAACATGCAGATTGCACAGTCAGATTTTCCGGCAGGCAGGGAGCTTTTTTGCAGGCGTACCGGGTGGTACGGCAGGGAAAAGCGACAAAGGCTGCCGGAAAAGATGAAGCAGGATGTGCGTAAATAATTTTTAGCGCATTATTTCCAAAATTCAAACTCCAAATCATAGATACGGACAGTATCACCCTCCTGTATCCCTTTTTCTTCCAAAGCCTCGATAATGCCCTTTTCTTTCAGATACCTCTGGAAGAACGCGAAACCTTTTTCTGTATCAATGTTGGTGTATCCTATCATCTTTTCCACGCCGACGCCTGTTACAATATAATAGTTCCCGTCCTCAACCTCGATGGTAAACGGCTCCCTGTCAATTGCAACTTCATCGTATTCCTCATATTCCTCTGCGAAAATGATATCCTTCGGATAATCCTTCAGTATCGCGCCAACCGCAGTCAGCAGCTCATCCAGCCCCGTATTTGTTGCTGCGGAAATCGGGAACACCTGATAGCCTTCCTTTTCATAAGCCTCTTTCAACCGCGCTACATTTTCTTCCGAACCGGGAATATCCGTTTTATTCGCCGCAATCACCTGCGGGCGTTTCCGCAGTTCCGGATTGTATTCTTCCAGTTCGCGGTTAATCTTACGCACGTTTTCCACCGGGTCGTCACCTTCCACGCCGGCCGCGTCCACAACATGTATGAACACCTTTGTCCGCTCCACATGGCGCAAAAATTCATGCCCCAGCCCGACGCCTTCACTTGCGCCCTCGACCAGCCCGGGGATATCCGCCAGCACGAAACTGTCGCCAAACCTGCCCTCGACCACGCCCAGATTTGGCGCAAGCGTCGTAAAATGGTAATTGGCGATTTTCGGGTTGGCATTCGTCACCATGGAAAGCAGTGTAGATTTGCCGACATTCGGGAACCCAATCAGCCCTACGTCCGCAATCAGCTTCAATTCGAGAATCACGTCATATTCCTTTGCCGTACGGCCTCTTTCCGCATAGCGCGGGGCCTGTCTTGTCGGCGTGGCAAAATGCTGGTTGCCTTTGCCGCCCTTGCCGCCGTATATCAATATTTTCCGTTCCCCGTCATGCGTAATGTCCGCCATGACCTTGCCGCTTTCGGCCTCACGGATAACCGTACCGACCGGCACCTTTATCACAACGTCCTCACCGTCCTTGCCGAAGCAGTTGCGCTTGCCGCCGTCGCCGCCGTTCACAGCCTTAAACATACGTTTATACCGGAAATCCATCAGCGTACCCATGCTTTCGTCGCCGATAAACACAACGTCGCCGCCCTTGCCGCCGTCGCCGCCGTCCGGTCCGCCGTGCGTAATATATTTTGCGCGGTAAAAAGAAACCATGCCGTTGCCGCCGTTACCGCCCTTTACGTGGATTTTCACCCTGTCTACAAACATTTTCTCACCTCTTTTTTAAGACCGTGGGGCTCTGCCCCACTACCCCGCCCGCTTTCTTGAAAGAAAGCGGTGCAAAGAACTTTACTGCCGCCGCAAAAAAGCGGCGGGGAATACCCGTTTTGCCATCATGCCGTACACGGCTTTGGTTATATCTTAGAAAGCGGCTTTATATACACACTTGTACCATTTGCGGCCACGCCGATTAAGCTACTTATCTGCATATAGTCAAAGTCTATGCCTATCACCGCATTGCCGCCCAAATCGGCAGACTTTTCAATTATTTTCCTCATAGCCGCATCTTTTGCCATCTCCAGCTTTGCGGCCAATTCATCGGAGAATGTTCCGGAAAAATCAGCCAATGCCATTTCGGAAAGGAGTCCCGTCCCCAGCACGGCAGAACCGCTGACGACCGTAATATATTTCTCAATCCGGTACCCTTCAAACGTATATCCTGTAGTCAGCATATGGCTGTCATACCGTTCTTTATTTTCTATTTCAGAAACATGCAGACCATGGGCATACGCGCAATACTCCCGCAGATATTTCAGCCCATCTTCCGTAAAGCCTTCCTTTATAAAGCGGTCAATATCCTCCATCTGCGGGTTATTGATGAAATCCGCGCCAATTTTACTCCAGCATTTGGAGCAGAGCATTTCCTCCGTACCTTCCCACAAAGGGCGCGTCGCGTTCAAAAAACCGATTTCCTTTTTGCAGTTCACACAAACAGCCATTTTTCTCCCCCTATAAAAAAGGCCTCAAATGCTATTATCATTTGAAGCCCAGCCTTACAAAACCTAATTCTATGCCGCGGAAGGGTTCGGGAAACGAAGCGTTTCCTGAATGGAATCCGCAGGACGGACTTTGTTCGTCCGAGGAAAAGGGAGAGTTCCAAGGCTTGCAAAGCAAGCCGCTGGAACGAGTCCCTTTATTCCGCCAGTTCCTCAAAAAAGGCTTCGTATAGCGGGCAAAGCCCGCTGTTGCCGCAACCGCGAAGCGGCTACACGGAAGGCACAGCCTGAGCCTTTTTTGAAACGCAAGGCTTCAAATGCTATCATTTGAAGCCCTCGCCATTCTTATTCAGCAATTTCAACGGGATAGACAGAAACCTGTTTTTTATCTCTGCCCTTTCTCTCGTATTTCACGCGTCCGTCAACCAGGGCAAACAGCGTATCGTTGCCGCCTCTGCCAACGTTTGTGCCGGGGTGGATTTTTGTACCCCTCTGTGTATATAAAATGTTGCCAGCCAAAACATACTGACCATCTGAACGTTTCGCGCCAAGTCTTTTCGCATTGGAGTCACGGCCGTTTTTTGTGGAACCGCCGCCCTTATGGTGCGCGAAGAACTGAAGGTTCAATCTGAACATGCTTCACACCTCCTCAATCTTCAAAGTAATGTAGCTTCCATATTCCATTTCAATCCCTGCAAGCCCCAGCGCCAGCGTTTCCAAAAGGAGCTGTACATCTGCCGCCTCCATTCCCTCTATCGGGAACAGGACTTTGAGATATCCGCCGTTTTCCGCGTCAGCCTCGCATTGAAAGGGAACCTCTGTAAATTTCTCCACAGCGTTCACCGTATTAAACGCCAAAACCGATACCGCCGCGCAGACAATATCCGCCCCCCCGGGCGCATAGTCCGCATGGCCGGAAATCCGAAAGCCGCAGAGCCTGTCATTTTTTCGATAAAGCTTCGCCTGAATCATCGCAGATTAGAATGCCTTAATCTGCAGTTTTGTGAAAGGCTGTCTGTGGCCTTTTTTCTTGTGGAAGCCTTTTTTCGGTTTATATTTATAAACGACAACTTTCTTTTCCTTGCCGTCACCGATTACGGACGCTGTTACCGCCGCACCTTCCACATAAGGCGCGCCGATTTTTACATCACCGTCTTTCGCCAGCACAAGAACCTTGTCGAATGTGTAATCCTGACCTGCTTCTACGCCCAGCTTTTCTACCGTAATAACATCGCCTTCCGCTACCTTATACTGCTTACCGCCAGTTTCAATAATTGCGTACATCTGAACACCTCCTCGCAATTTACTCGCCGGATTCGGCAACCGAAACTTTTTCCGGTTTTCCAGAGCCTCTCCGCGCGGTTGAACATACTTCATTATAGTAACATAGCCGCAAAACCCTGTCAACAGGAAATATTCCAAATTTCACTGTTTTTTCAAACTTCTTCGCCTGTTTCACGCTCATTGTATCGCCATGGAAATACGCAGCTGCCCCTGCCCTGTTTTCGCATAAATGGCAGACTGCCCGAATAGCTTCGCCTGTGAAAATTCACGGAGCTTCGCATTCTTTTTCACGCCTTCCGGTACCGGCTCATAGCCAAAATGCCCCAGCACAAATTTCGCCATCTTCCCGGCAATCTGGCGGTTCGGCAGTTTCCGCAGCGGGAACAAAGGCACGTCCGCAAAGTCCCGTTCCAAATCCTTTGCAATGCCGCTGAACGCCGGAAGCCCCACCTCCGAAAACACAACCATACTGTGGATTACCTCCGGCTGACAAAAGAAATCAAATATCCGCATCGCGTCTGTGTTCACCACATCCCTGTCAAATCCTGTTCTGCCGCAAAACTCCCTGTAATCCAGCATATCCTTCCCCCTTTTTACAATTATAAATTATATAACCTTATTTATTTTCAGGTATAATAATATCATATTAAATAATCGCACGCAACCACTTTTCCGTTTTTTATAAAAAATAAAAGCCCGCGAATATCTCCCTGTCCGCAGGCTTCCTATTTCTGTATCTCCCCCCCGCAAAGCTTTAGCTTTGCACAATAAAGTTTAGGGTCAAGCCCTTTTCAAAGGGCTTGCAGGGTGCGGGACAGAGTCCCGCGGTTTTAACCTTCTCACTCCAGCTTCTCGCCGTTTTTCACTGCTAAATACGCCTTTTTATCCCCCTTCGTCCGCAAAATCCCCATCAGCGCGGAAAGCCCCTCTTTCGTCATGCACCGCTCACCCTCCCCCTGTATCCGGTAAGCCATACGCAGCGTTTCCTCCGCCTTTTCCACACACCCCGCCGTCGCAAAAATCCGCCCTGCTCTGTCGCAAAGCCTCCCATATGCCGCAGTCGCCGCGCCGTCCTGCGCCCCTAACAGCAACGCACGCTCCAAAAGCGTTTCCGTGTCCTTTTTGTTCCCCAAAGCGGCATGCAGTGACGCCGTTTTCATCAGCAGGCGTACAAAATTCCCCGTTTCCCCTTCACGCCCCCGTATGGAAAGCGCAAGCGCGCTGTAACACTCGACCGCCTCCTGATGGCGTTTCAGCTCCGACAAAATCCTCGCCGTCCGCTCCGCACGCGCCTCGTACACAGCATTGTACGGCAGGTGCAGTTCCTTGTACAGCTTATTCCATGGCTGGTAAAACGCCGTCGCACGGTCCTTTTCGCCCTTCTGGAAATAATAATCTCCCAAAAGCCCAAGTAACGCGCAGTAGTCCTCGGATTTCATATCTCCGTATTCCGCAATGTATTCCTTCGCATTCACCAGCTTGCGGAATGCCTGTTCCAGTTCGCCTTTTTTCAGCCAGTATTCCCCCAGCCAGCGGCAGGCGCGGATATACGTTTCCCCTTCGCCCTCTTTTTCCGCCAGCGTGAACCATTTCACAGCCTCTTCCTTCCGCCCCATGCGGTTCAGCAGGTCGCCCAATGCCAGCGCGGTCCGCAGCGCAACTTTATCCTCTGGTCCGAAATCACGGACGCGCTCCTCGAACAGCTTCGCAAACATCTGCGCCGCATTTTCCGCCTGCTGGCGGCTCAGCCCAAACATAGCCGTATTCTTCCGCGCGGCAGGCTTTTCTGCCCGCGCTGTCAAATACGCCTGCCGGCGCGCCTCGTACGTTTCGTCCGGCGCGGTGCCGCATCGTTTCAGCTTGCCCTCCGCCTCCGCAAAATACGCTTCCGCCTTTGCTTCATTCCCCGCCAGCCGGTAACAGTTCGCGACTGCAAGCAGGTTATTTGCCGCCGCAAGCTGTTCCTGCGGCGTTTCCTCAAAGTTTACGTCGTTTTTCTCCTGATAGAGCGCAATGGCTCTGTCATATTCCCGTTTCTTCGTAAAAACACGCGCAAGCATTTCCAGTGTTCCCAGATACTGCGGGTTATCCTCGTCCAGCATTTCCTTGCGGATTTTCGCCGCAAGCTCCAGCGCGGCGGCAGCTTCGCCCAAATCCTCCGCTTCTTCGTAGGCAAGCCCCAGCTTTTCCAGTGCGGAGGCATAACGGGGATGCACCGCGCCGTACCGCTGTTCCGTAATCTTCACACCCTCGCGGCAGAGTGCTACAGAAGCGGCATATTCGCCCTGTTTTCTGCGGATTTCCGCCAGAAGCTGCAAGCTCCATACATATATGCTGCTTTCACCCTCTCCGCAGGCGCGGCGAATCGCAAGCCCCTCCTGTATCGCCGCTGCTGCCGCTTCGTATGCGCCCTGATGCTCATAAAGCCGCCCAATCGCCGTCAGCGAATCCGCACAGCAGGAATCCCCATCGGAAAACGCCTTGCGCCGGATTTCCAGCGCCTGCTGATAGCACTCCATCGCCTCGGCATATTTCCCCATATCGTCATAAAGCGTGCCCATGCTCATCAGGCTTGCTGCCGTCTGCGGATCATTGTCCCCCAAAAGCAGGCGTTTTTGCGCCAGGGCTTTCTGGTTCAGGGCAAGTGCCTTTTTGTATTCCTTCATGCCGCAGTAATCCACACTCAGGTTATTCAGTGCGTCAGCGTAAAAAATATGGCTGCGCCCCAGCATACGCTCCACCAAATCCAACGCCTCCCGGTGCAGGCGCAGGGCTTTTTCAAACTGCTTATCCTTGCAGCAGAT
>ERZ777306.3115-NODE-3115-length-18306-cov-31.078407_pt1 | contig 18306 bp, 10 predicted proteins | sample MGYA00374966_ERZ777306 | MGnify/ENA primary metagenome ERZ777306 (study PRJEB29329, sample SAMN06343882) | mouse gut metagenome | isolation source: Mouse cecum | place: Austria: Vienna | collected 2014-11-15 ...
CCTAAGATTGAAACTAAACAACAATAGAACCTTATGAAAACAAAACTACATACAGAGTGGACAGTCGCCGACATCTGCGACGGCTTTGTCTACAACGAATACGAGGCCAAAGGCCTTTTCGGAATGGGAGGAAAACTCACCATTCAGCCGGAGTATCAGCGTAACTATATTTATGCTGACGGCAAACGCGATGTAGCAGTGATTGATTCCGTACTCAAGGGCTACCCGCTCGGAGTTATTTACTTTGTAAAGACTGCCGACGGACGTTTTGAGGTACTTGACGGACAACAGCGCATCACTTCGCTTGGACGCTTCTACAACGGAGCCGGAAAACTTAGTTGGAAAGACAGTCAAGGACTACCCCAAAGCCTTGAAAGCCTACCGAAAGAATTACGCGAAAAATTTCTGAACACTCAATTGCTTATTTATGAGTGCGAAGGTACGGAGCAGGAAATAAAGGAATGGTTCAAGACAATCAACATAGCCGGAGTACCGCTCAACAATCAGGAATTGCTCAATGCTGTGTATTCCGGCCCGTTTGTCACCGCTGCAAAGGAGGTGTTCAGCAATTCGCAGACATCTCAAATTCAGAAATGGAGTGCCTATATTAACGGCGCAGTCAACCGACAGGACTTTCTTGAAACCGCTCTCGAATGGGTGAGCCGGGGCAAAACCGAGGAATATATGCGCGACCACCGTTTTAGCTCGGACATCACGGAACTTGTCAATTACTTCAACTCCGTAATTGCCTGGGTACGTGCCGTGTTCCCTCTTGTTGAAAACGAGATGCGCGGCTTGCCGTGGGGTGAGCTTTATGAGCGATACCACGCCACACCTTACAATCCGACACAAATGGCTCAAAGAGTCAAGGAATTGTATGCTGACCCATACGTTAAGAACCGTCGCGGTGTGTTTGAGTACCTGCTTGGGGGTGAAACAGAGAGGAAACATCTTGACATCCGCATATTTGATGAGGCAACCAAGCGTGCCGTTTATGCCCGGCAGACCGAGGAGGCAAAGAAAAAAGGAATTTCAAACTGCCCCGACTGCGCCATCGGCCATCAAGCTACCGCGCAGAAAATATGGAAGCAAAGTGAGATGGACGCAGACCACGTTACGGCGTGGAGCCGCGGAGGGGCAACCTCGATTGAAAACTGCCAGATGCTCTGCAAGCACCACAACCGAGCCAAAGGCAACCGATAATCCGATTTTGCAGCGGTATATTTTGTGGAACTTTAATTTTCACTTAATATGCCATACACTCTTACTTTCGGCGAAATCGCCGATCGCTGGAAAGATGCTAAGCGCAATGTGGTGAAACACTCCACGTTCTGCGCCTACGCCCTCGTTCTCAAAACCCACCTTCTCCCGAAGTTTGCCGACTATACCGACATCACGGAGGAAGCTGTTCAACAGTTCGTGTTCGACAAAATCGCCGCAGGGCTGTCGCACAAGAGCATTCACGACATCGTGGCGGTGCTGAAAGCCGTCGCCAAGTTCGGAGCGAAACACGGTCTTTGTCAATCACACGATTTGGAGATTGTCTACCCTCCGTCCGTGACTGTCCGTCAACTCCCGGTGCTGTCGCTACTACATCACCGAAAGCTGATGCAATCGCTCACCGCTGCACCAACACCGCAGAACATAGGAATAATGCTTGCCTTATGCTGCGGCTTGCGTATCGGCGAAGTTTGTGCCATGCGCTGGGAGCAGGTGGATATGGTGCGACGTATAATCTCGGTTCGCGGCACGGTAGGCAGAATCTATAACTGCGAGAAAGGGGTTACCGAACATTACGCCTCATCACCCAAAACTCGCAATTCGGTAAGGGAAATCCCAATTTCCGCTCCACTGCTTGACGCGCTCCGCAAAGTGTGCCGACAACAAGAGGCAAATATATACGTTGTCGGTTCAGGCTCTACCCCGAAAGAGCCACGCACCTACCGCGAGACATTCTCCCGAATGCTGCGCCGATTGAAGATTCCGCCCATCGTGTTCCACGGCCTGCGCCATACTTTTGCCACCCGATGTATCGAGAGCGGCTGCGACTATAAGACGGTAAGCGTCATACTCGGTCACTCCAATGTGGCGACGACCCTCAATCTTTATGTCCATCCCAACCTCGACCAAAAGAAACGCTGCTTAGACCGGCTAAACAAATTCCTTCGGCTTGAAACCACTCCAGACAGGGATTTTCAAGAGTGAACGGCACAGGAAAAAAACAGGCAAACGGGCGTAGTTAAAAATCCCTAACGCCTTATAAATATCTCAAATTCATTTGTATCTGTTTTCCACCACCTTCCCCAAAAGTACACTATTCGTACACCGCAATATCTATATGAGATTGATTGTCAGAATAGTTGCAAGCCGTAAGATAAATTTACCAGATTTTTCACTGAACACAATGCGGTGTTATGATATGTAAAAAGTATGTAGGGCTGGCTCTCCAGCCGTATGTTTTGCAGTTTTACACTGCAAAGTTAGTCATTTTTAGCGAGTATGTCAAGGCTGATTTTCACCGTTTCGCTCAATTCTGTACTTATTGCGAAGATTGAAAAGCGTTTTTTCGGTTATGCCTAACAGCTTTGCAGCCTCGCTCCAACTGCCTCCGCGACGATACGCTTCGAGTATTTTCTCACGTTCACGTTGCGGATTGCGCAGGCTTAAATCATCGTCAGCCCTCGGTTCCGAGAGGTTGAAATTGATGTCAGCCTCGGAAATGGTATCGCCTTTGGCATGGAAGGCAGCGAAAAGAACGATGTCTTTCAACTCGCGCACGTTGCCGGGCCACGGGTAGAGTTTCAATGCCTTGATTGCCGATGCGTCGAGGTGCTTTCGTTGTTTGCCTGTCTTGGCGGCATAGCGTTTGAGAAAGAAATCGGCAATTTCTGGAATGTCCTCGGTCGTTTCTTTCAGCGACGGCACAGCGATGTCTGATTGCCGGAGTATGAAGAATAGGTTGGGGCGGAATGTCTTTTCAGTTACCATCTTCAACAACTCCGGCTCTGCGGTGCAGATCACACGCACGTCGGGATGTTCAGTTTCGAGGATATGCAGTAACACCGATTGTTTCTCAAAGGTCAGCAGATGCACATTCTTGATTATGATTGTACCTCCTGCCGACTTTTGAAAGTATCCCTCTATGCGGTTGTAGATTTCACTGCGCTCATTTTCTGGATTGTGCCGACCTACGAGAGCCGCGCCTCCGGCATCAACGATGGTTATCGGTTTCTGCTCCCGCGAACTGTTGAGGTAGATTTGGTGTGCCACCTGTTCCTTGCCCGAACCGCACTCTCCGAAGATGATTGCGTTGGCGTTGGTTGCGGCAATAGCCGTTATCTTTTCCTCAATCTTCTGCCATACCTCGCTTTTGCGCGGTAACAGTTGATTGCCCAGTGTCAGCACGACGTGTTCCGGTTTTGCATATTTCTCAACCGTTTCCACAAGTTGCTTGTCAAGCGCAAGCCGCTGAACCACATCGACAGCTCCACCGCCACGCATCACATCAACAGCGTCAGTGTGCAGGTTATCCACTATGGCTATGACAGGGAATTTGTATCCCTCGGTCTTCAGCCAGTTAATAAACTCTTTTGCGGTACCGTCCGACAATCGCATTGCCGTGACAATAACCGCACCGGGAGGCAGCTTTGCCGCCTCAACTTTTCCGGCCTCGATGCAATCCGTAACGACAGGATCATAACCGGCCCGTGTCAACAAGCCTGCCATAATTCTCCCGTCGGATGCGGACGCATCTACAATGAGAATCTTGTTCATTGCTCTGGTTATAAAATTTGATGAATACATTGTTAAAATGGTTCTTAACTAACAGCTCCCGACATAATGCCGAGAGCTTGGAGATATTTGTATGATTAGCTGTTTTTATTTCAAAATGGCACTTTCGGAATCGTTGTGTTCGTAAGAGGGAGATTTTGAAGTCTTCTTACCATAGTCAATCGTATATGCCACTTTAAGGGTGGCGTATTGATTATATTGTCGATTCCAGTTAGTCTGTTTATATGAGTATGAGGGAGTGTTCAATTCATCTATGATGCGGTTGTGCATGAGGAATAGATTATTGGCGTTGGCTTCTATCGCCCAATGGTCGTGAGTCCACATCGCCGAAAGTTGATACTGCCAGTAGGTCTTTCTCCGTATCTGGCTGTCAACCAAATCTCTTGTTGGCGTTGACATCCATGCACCAAAAGAGAAGTCCCCGACATAGTAATTTACAGTTGCGCTTCCGGTGAATACCGACAGGTTGCGGTGTTGAACTCCTCCTCGTGCCAGTTGCTCGCTCCATTGTCCGGAGATATTTATATTGAGGGCGTTGGAAGGCTTGTATGTCAAAGACAAATCCGCTCCCGGCTTATGGTAGATACAATCATCGCGGAATGTACTTATCAGATTGCCCTCCCTGATGTAATAGTCGGAGATAATGGAATGATTCTGATAGAAATACGACACACCGGCTTGCAACGCGATTTTATTAAGGTTCAGATTATAACTCAAGCGTGGGCTGAGCAATATGGAGTTATCCATGTCTGGATTTCCTTTCAGAATGATTATTGGGTCAATCTGCTGCTCAACATTGTTTATGGTGTTGATTCTTGGATATGTGTTACCCAACGCAAAAGCGAATTGCAACTGTTGCTTACGATCAATCATATATGCCGCTCTTGCTTGAAGACGTGGTGTGAGGTGGTTAATCGACTTCATACCTTTCAGCCGGTATGTGAGGAACGACAAGCCGGGATTGATGTCATAGAAGAACCGCCCCAAACGCTGGGAGTAGTCAACAAACAGGATAGTTTCAGAAGAACGGAGATTCTGATTGTATGCCGCAGTCCCGGAATAATCAGAATCACTTACTCTCAGGAACTCATAGAATGTGAAAACAAGGCTGTTACGGTGACTGAGAGTCCATGAATAGTTGGCGTTCAACTTTGTGTACCAGTAATCTTCTTTAACCAGAGACTTGTATAAGGCATCATTATCTTTATATTGCCTGTTAAAGTCATTTCTGGAATAATATCCGTCCGCCACATAATCAAGTCTCTTGTTTTCTGAAAATGTGTGCATTCCAAAGAAATACAGGCTCGGCCGCATGGTCTTGTTTTTACTATGGAGATTTACAACGTCACCATCGTTGAAAGCTGCATCTGTCAGCCAATAATTGACTATTCCATTACCGACATCATTTCTGCTGTCAGTCCATGCCATGCCTCCACGGAACATCCAGATGTATTTATTCCCTCTGTTGCTTATGGAAGCCTGCACATATTCTTCTGAATCGCGGTTGCCGACATTGGAATATGTATTGTTTCTGTTCCATTTAGCGTCCTCAAAATTGAATGATTCGGTTTCATCAAGCATGGATTTAGGATTTTCAAGCGAGTATCCGGCCCAAAGGTTTATGCTCTTGTTGCCAACAACATATTTTGAAATCAGATTGTAGTCGCCGTTCAAATACCCCAATCCCTGCATGGCATCCAACTGTGTATAACCGCCATTATTGAGAGTTTTCAATACAAAATTTATTGCGGCTGCGTCTTTAGAGTACTTGCCTGTCGGAAGGTCGAAATATTCCACACGGGCAATATCCTTCGGTCTCAAAGACTGCACCTCACGGAAATCCACCTCACGTCCATCAATATAGAGTGTTGCAGTGCCGGCAGGTGTTGTAACGCTCCCCGTTGTTCGGTTAACCGAAATACCCGGAATCATCAAATTACGCAGCAGATCATAACCGCTGACAGCATGTTTCCGCTGTTCCTTTGTAGGAATGGCGGAGATATGATCATCCTCACGTGTCAAGTACGAGGCGTTTACCACAACCTCCTTCAACTCCTGCGTTTTGATGGAGTCCGGTTGCTCCTGTGCATATACAGGAATTATTGCGATTGCCGACAACATGATTGATGTGATAACCTTTGCCATTAAATTCTATTTTAATATACCAGAGTTTACACCTGATTGCTGAGTAGCCTCATCTCCACGTTCAACTTTCTTACCGAAGCCGAAGGTATATGTCACTGCCAAACGTGCCAGTGCATGGTCGTTTATAGAGTAAGTCTGTTCAATCTTGTCGTAATACTTGCTGTGCATCACGCTCCTGTCGCTCTTCCAGTTCCAACGGGCGAAATTTGCGAGTTGCAGTTGGAAATTCCAAGTAGAGTTTGACCATCCGGCCTGAAGTCTGTAAAAGGCTTTTGTTTTCATCCAAGTCCCGACCATGCAACCATTGGGGAATCCTTGTGGAGAGTAATACAAGCCTGAGAAAGTCCAGTTCCCAAGAAAGTAGTTTGCCTGAAACACATAGACCAAGTGTGTCTTGTTCATATTATATGGCTCGCCGTTATGTACAGATATGGCATTTAGCTCTGCAGTCAATTGCAGTTTGCGGTCAAATAGCCGCAATGTGCCATATACTCCATAATTCCATTGCGAGTAAGAGCCGCCCGGTTGTTTGATGGTTCGCAATATCCCTGTTGCCGTAGGGGTATAGTCATAAACATATCTGTTGTCAACAATCCATGTCGTGGCAAATGCCGAAAGGCTGAATCGGTTGTTCGGAACAAATGAATAATTCACTCCGGCATCATAACTCCCGTATGAAACCAAATTTGGATTGCCGGTGTAGCTCATGAGCGGGTTACTCTGTATGACAGCGGCAGAGCGATAATTTGACGAGGGTATGGATTGCATGTGATGAAATTCTCCACGAATCGAATGGCTGTCATTGGGAGAGTATTGGAGTGAAAAGTCAATCCACGGAGCAGCGGCGTTGTCCCTGTAGTCCATATACTCCTGCCGATCCCAGTGATAACCAAATCCAACCATACCATATACTTTCCCTTTTGAGAGGCTATACTGCACACCGGGTCCGACGCGATAAGTATGGGCGTTGTCGCTCGTGTTTGCCGTTCCTGAGTAGGAGGTGTTGTTTGTGGTGATTATTGTCTGGAGCATTGCATTGAGACTGCCCCACTTGCCGAAAGAGTGCGTATAGATCAAATTGGCTTTGAACTGGTGCGAATCGTCTTTTGCCGCATTATCATATTCACCTTTCCCGTCCTCCACATATCGGCTGCCGGTATTCGTATGCGAATAGGAGTATGCTGGCGAAAAAGTCAGGGAGTTCTTTTCATTGAGAATGAAATTCCAATAGCCGTTGTAAGAAAGTGAATTTAAACGACTGGTCGAGTTGTTGTAATAATCCGCGCGTTGTGACACCTCCGGAGAATACTGTATAAATCCGGACTGTTCATTTACGGGCGACCGGTTGAAATCTGCACCTATCACATTCTGAATGGTGATTTTATCCGATGAATAGAGAGCCTTGAATGTAGGCCAATAAGTATGGTCTTTCCATTTCGACGCTTTTTGAATGGAATTGCGCTCAAAAATTTTAAACGAGCCGTCTGCTTGCGGCAGTCGGAAAGTTTCGTAAATGTCGCTTCCCGCATGTTTATTATTGAGATAAAACGCACCGCCGGCTATGTCAAACGTCATTCGCTTATATTGCAGTTTGCCATACACACTGGCTTGACCGGCATTGGATGTGTTCTCCCAGCCATAGACTTTCACATATCCGCCATATTCGTATTTCTGCATGACAAAATTCACAACGTGTGCTTTGCCAAGAAAACGAGGGTCTGTTGGGAAATCATAGTATTCCACTCTCTTGACATCTTGCATACGCATACCATCCATGTCTTGTTTGGAAGCCGGGAGAAAATCTATGAAAATATCAACACTTTTGCCTGCCATATCCTTTATTTCATCATTGGGCGAAATCCTCAGTTGAGGAATTGCCATACGATTCAATAAATCTGCGGCTGTCTGTGAAGCGTTCTTCTGCTTTGCAGTTGGTATATACGTTGACACCTCGGCTCCGAGTCGCTGGTTGCGTGCTTCAACAACGACCTCATTCAGTTCTTGTGTCTTTAGCGTGTCGGCCTGTTCCTGCGCATACACAGGAATTGCAGCGATTGCCGACAATATGATTGATGTGATAATCTTTGCCATTGTTAAGTTTTATTGTCTTTTGCGGGCTCTGAGTTTGTAGAAGGAGGTTGTCTGATTAGGATATAGCACAGGGTCTTTTACCGACCATTGTACCCAAAAGTCTGTCGGTGTCAGTTTCTCAATCAGCCAATAATAGCCTTCAGTTGCGTTGCCGGAGGTATAGATAACCGTGTAATTCTCCGTGGTGAAAGTCCACTGAAAATACTGAACGTCTTTCTTTACAGACGGGTCTTTCAGAGAGCCTACCGCAGTCCAGCCTTTGGTATCCCTGCCAAATGAATAGATGTTGGTTTCATCATCAAATGTCTGTTCATTGCCAAGCCCATAATCCGCATACACAACAAGCCATTCCACATCTGTGAGCATAGCGACAGTGTTCTGCTGACCTTCATCAAGGTAGCCGGTTTGCCCCTCGCATGACGACATTATCATCAGTAAGGAGAGGCAGAGAGAGATAAATAACGCCTTCATTGTGAAAATGAAACGGAGAGCGTTCCGTCACCGACAAGATTCATGCCTTTGACTGAAAGCCAATCGGAATTACCATTATTGCTAATGATGTACGAATGGCATGGTTGCGGCGTATTCACCCCGGCCACTATCAATATTCCGGCATCAGGATTTGAAGTGTCACCCAAAGAGAGCTGATACAGGTAGAATCTAGATGAACTGTTTGCAGACACATTCATGGTAACATATCGGGGTGCATAGAACTGTCTTGCGTCATCTCGATCAGAAGTCACGACCATTTGGGCGAGTGTATTGCCATTGATTGAACGTGTCGCCGACCTCGTTACTCCATAGGTATCAGTGATCCTTCCCTCAATAAGTTTGTCGGAAGAATATGTTGAGTAAATAATCGCCGTTGAGTTGCCCGATTGTTTCACTGCACGGAGCATACCATTGACGGCTTCCATATCGCGCGTGAACTTATCCCGGTTGATTGTGCTTACCATCATCAACTCCTCACGACTACGGTTGACTACATAGTCGGAAGCTGTGATTTTCTTGTCGGGATTGATGAAAAACGCACCTGTGGCGTTATCCACATCAACAAACTGTGCCAATATCTCGGCATCGGTCTCATAGGCACGGATAGGCGACGGTTCATTGAAAACCGTATTATCATCGCTGCACGCAGTGATAAACATTGCAGCCGCGAAAGTGACTATTGCTTGAATACTCTTCATATCCTAATCGCTTTTTAACTTGTCTTGTAACTGTAATTTGAGCAAAATTAGATCTAAAAAAGTTTCCGGACAAGATAAAAAGTTTAACGGTGGCAAATTTTATTTGCCACTATATCAATCAATTAGAATGTCTAATTTCTGCGATTTTGGCGCAAGCACCCCCAAAGTTTAACGGCAAGCCGAAAAATGGCCGTCAGAGCTGCCTCAACAGCTTCCTGACATAGATACCTATGTTGGTTTCGTGTTCGTCGATGCCAAGTTTCCGACGAATATCACTGCTTATGTTGTAATGCCGGCGCAGTTCCATGTAACTGCCGACTTCCTTACCCTTTAGTCCTATGGCATACAGACACAGATAGTTTATCTCATATTCCGTCAAGCCATGTTCTTCCAAGTATTTTATGAACATAGGATGCGACACTTTGAACGCAAGACGGTTTGAGTTCATAAATTTCTCCTTGTCGCTGATCTCTCGTTTTACCAAATCCACATAAGCGGTGGCGGCAGGCTCCTTATCCAGAATATTGGCGGCGAAAAGGGCATTGAGGATACCGATACGTTCCTTAATCACCTCCTTTACATCATCGGGCAATTCATCTTTCTCCGACAAAACCTTGAGTTGCTCGTTTTCCGTTTCCAACTGTGAGATACGCAGCTTCATATTCTCTCCGGCAAGATGTTTTTTATCTGCCTCCAATTCTGCCGTCTGCTTCTCCAATTCGAGGATTGAGTTCTGATTTTGGAGACTGGCATTTTCAAGTTTTAGCCGTGACTGTTCTTTCTCGGCTAATATACGTTTCATCTTTCCCAAACGGTAGTGATAAGATATTACTCCTATAACTAATAGAAGAAGCAATATTGAGCATACACTCAACCAGATTATTGTATTTTTCTGTTGGATATTTGTTAAATTCCTCAATTCAGAATCATATCGTTCTTTTGCAACAGATGTCTTATCAGAATAAATAGCCGTATTATCCTGTTCAACTGCTTCGCAGTATTTTAGCAATGACTCGTATGCTTCGGCATATCTGCCATTAGCTCTCATAGCTTCTGATCGTAATAGCAAGTATTTTATCGAACCGGACACAGATGCTGTGTCTATTGATTCAAGGATATCTAATGCTCTTTGCGGTTCGTTTATATCCAAATAGCCGAATGATATATCCATTTTAATATGCGGAGACAAGTCCTTAATTCCAGAAATTGAGTCAAGAGAGTTTTTCAACAACAAGCTCGATTTAAATCGGTTTATGTATGCCACTTTCATTAAAGTTAGGTCATTCAGCAACTGCTCATCATGTGATAGATTAGCTGCGAGGGAGTCTGCTATTGGCATAATACTGTCGGCAAGATGTTGTTCCTTTTTTGTAACACACCCATTCAAAACTTTTATGAGAGCGGAAAGCTGCTTCTTTTCCGCCCCAACTTTACCATAAAGCCTTGCTGCTTCAAGGTCACTCTTGATTTGCTTATCAATGTTAAGCGTAGCATAATACAGAGTTCCTTGCGCAATAAGCATATTTCCATAAGTCAGAGTGTCACTATAATCCTTTATATGCTCTGCAATAAGAAAACTTTGCATGGCGGCGTCATATTCCATCTTGTTTTGAAATATACGACCTTGATAGTAGAGTGTTCTCAATTTCTCGTCCGGTGTTCCATGGTCAAGATAGTAGTCAATAGCAGGCTGGAGAACATCGAAAGTGGTTGTGTCGATATAGTTTTTGTCAAAAGCCATAGATTTCAGGAGCGCATAGCGCGCCCTTTGCTCCTTGCCAGACAAGCCTCCGACATTGATTTCGTCAAGGATATGCAATGCTGAGTCCGGCGAAGAGAGCATTAGTCCCTCCGCTGCGTCCAACTGCCGGTCTATATCGGAATTGTGTCCGCAACCGACAAACAGCAGACACAATGCTATTATATGGAGTATGTATTTCATTATTTTACAAAATCATATCTCTTGGGCAACATTAACCCAAGTTAGATGCAAATTTAGCTATTTTTTTCGAAGCCACCTTATGGCGCAGGCTAAAATAAGTGTCTTGATACGCTATTTTATAGATGATTAGCTATAACAGGAAAAAAATAACGCGGCTGACAACGATTATATTTTCATTGTCAGCCGCGTCGAGTGCTTATAATCCGATTGAACGGGATGCGTTTCGGGTTGGGTAATCAATACTCCGATAAGGAGTTGCCGGCTCTGCCACCATTGACTTTTTATCGTCGGTCGCTTGACCGGGTGGTTCTACGACTGTGACGGGCTGATGTTGCGGTGTGTCTTGCTCAACATCTTCCGCTTGCTTTGGCTGCTCGTGCTTCGGGGCGAGGTCGGCGGCGATTTTGTGTTCAAGTTCGAGGAGCTGCGCTTTCAAGGTTTTCAACTCATCTTCCTTGCTCCATGTCTTCGCAACAATGGCTTGCAGCGCCGGAACATCTTTCTTCGCCTTCTCGTTGCGCTCTTGGTGTTGCTTGATTATTTCGGGCAGATGTTCAAGGGCTTTTATAAAGTTGGTACAGGCGGCATGGGTGTCGGCCATTGCTATAAAGCCGTTGTTGTACTTATACTTATAATTGCCCTCCACAACAAAACGGTTCTGCACGGATTCCACGCCGTCAACCACCGCTTTTTCCGATGTTATGCAAATCGGAAAGCCGTAGATTTCACCGACACGCACATATTCGCCGTGGGTATTGACAGTTCTTGCAAGGTTTTGGAGATGCTTGCCCATTCCTTCCTCGTCGGTTGCATCGCATTTGTCAAGCGTCAGGGCGTTGACCGGATTTCCGTCGCTGTCTTTCCTGACAGCAGCCATATACCGCGCGAGGTCTGCCTCCATCTTGCCTATGATGATTTCGGTTTTCTCAATCTCATCGGTGATGGAGCGCAGTTTGAAATTGGTATCGCCTTTGCCTTTGTTGAACGAGCGCCGTTCACTTTCAAGTGCCGCAATCTTCTTTTCAAGTTTGGCTTTTTCAAGAAGATCCGTATTGCCCGAAAGAATTGCCGAGTATTCGGAATAGCTCATACCCGTCTTTTCGTCCATCGCGCCCTCGTCAATGGTTCGCGCTCCCAACGCTCCCTTTTTCAACTGGGAAATAAAAGTCTGCTTCCATTGGAGAAGATTGAACTTGTAGGCGTCCAACGTACGCTCAACAGCGTAGATATTGACATCTACACGGTTGGCGTTATGGAATTTGGCAACGATATTGCCTGTACGGACGGCGCGACCCTCACGCTGGTCGAGGTCAGACGGTCGCCACGGGCAATCAAGATGATGCACCGCAATGGCACGTTTCTGGGCATTGACACCCGTGCCGAGCATTTCAGTGGAGCCGAACAGCACTCGGATTTTACCCTCGCGCATCGCGTCAATTACCGCTTTCTTCGCCTTCTGCGTCTTTGTTTCCTGAATGAAACGGATTTCATGGGCCGGAATACCGTAATCCTCAATTAACTTGCGTTTGATTTCGGCATAGACATTCCATTGGCCCGGTTGGAATGTACTCAAATCGCTGAACACAAACTGCGTGGCTTGGTATTGCTCAAAGCGGCGATAGTAGTCGGCTATCCATTTTGCACATTCCGACGCCTTGTTGCCGGGGTCGTCGCCATAAGCGGGGTCGATAAGTCGCATATCCATCGCCATTTTGCGGGCATAGTCAGTGGCAATCAGCATCTTCGCCTTTTCCTCCGTTTCCGACAGCGGTTCACGACCGAGTATCGTGGCATCGCCGTCTTTGGCAAACGCCATCAGTTTGGGGATAAAATCCTCCTGATCGGGTGTGGGCGGTATCTTGCGCAGTATTTCCTGCTTTTCCGGACGGTCAACACCGACATCGGCGGCGGTTCGGTAATCCGTTATCTCATTGTAGAACGCCGCAAGTTCCGGCACCTTGATGAAATAGCGAAAACGCTCCTTCTGAATGATGTTGTTTGTCACGGAAAATTCAAAATCGGTGGTTTTCTTGGCGAAAATCGCCGCCCATGCATCGAAACAGCGAATATCCTGCATTTCAAGCGCATTGGGACGCAGGTATTTGAACAGCAGATACAGCTCCGTCAGAGAATTGGAGATTGTTGTTCCCGAAAGGAATGTGGCGCCGAGGTCTTTGCCTGTACGCTCCTGAATGGTGCGGATTGCGAACAGCAGGTTAAGCGCACGGTTGCTGCCCTCGGAGTTGCCCAATCCCGCAACGCGGTTATGACGGGTATTGAACGTGAGATTTTTGAAACGGTGGCTTTCATCAACCAAAATATGGTCGATGCCCATGCTTTTGAAATCCACCACGTCGTCACGCTGCCTTTCAAGACGGTAGCGCACTGTTTCCAGCCTTGATTCAAGATTTTTCTTTCTTGCTTCCAGACCTTTCAGCATACCCACCGATATATCCTTTCCTTGCTGACGCACGACTTCAAGGTTTTCTTCAACGGTGTCAAGTTCCTCCTGCAATATGCGCTCCTGCAATTCCTCCGACTGCGGTATTTTGCCAAACTGATCGTGCGACATTATCACGCAGTCATAGTCATTGTTCTGGATATTTCGGAAGAAACGCTGACGGTTCTCCATAGAGAATGACTTTTCATCGGCATAAAGTATGCGGGCATTGGGATAGGCTGCCTGATAAGTCTGGGCAATTTCCGCAACATTGGCTTTCATGCCGATAATCATCGGTTTGTTTGCCATGCCAAGACGTTTCATTTCATGTGCTGTTATACACATAATCAGCGTTTTACCCGTACCCACCTCGTGGTCGCATATCCCTCCGCCGTTCTGTTTCAGCATCCATACACAGTCTTTCTGCGACTGATATATTGAGCTGATACCGAACTGTTCTCCCAACATTTTCATGTTGAGGTCAGGAAACGTCTGATGTGAACCGTCGTAGTGTGGACGCACGAAACAGTTGAACTTGCGGTTATACAATGCCACAAGTTTGTCCTTGAAATCGTCCGTCTGCTGTTCAAGCCACTCGGTAAAACCGTTGCGTATCTCATCAATCTTGGTATGGGCAAGCTGGATGGCCTCGGCATCGGGCACTTTGATGTCGTTGCCCTTGTCGTCTTTGCCGATTGACTTTGTAATGTCCGGCACGGTGTTCTGCAAGGCGTGTTTCAACAGGTGCATACCGTCGTATGTGCGGTATTGACCTCTCACCTTGAACTCATCGGTAATCTTGGTGGTGTATGACGCATTGGTTACGGAATACTCATCAAGCGACGGTGAGTAGGCTATCTTGATGTCGGTTTCATAAAGATAGCTCATGTACTTTGCATATATCCCCGTCGGTATCCAGCGCTCGCCGAAGTTGAAATCAAGCTGCTCAAAGCGTATCGGTTCGGGATATGCCTCCTTGAGTGCGGCAAGCGATTCATCTATGCGGATGTCGTCGGCCTCATGGTCGGTTATCCACCGCTCGATCTGTTCAGCTTTGGCTATCACGTTTCCGGCGATGAACTTGTCGGAGATTTCATAATTGTTGACAAGCGGATTGTAGAATATACGTCCTTTCAGGTTATCAACCAGTTCTTCTTCCGTCATATCCACAAGACGGCTCATGTAGCCGAGGTCAACGGCTCCGAACTTGTTGAGCGACGCAGATAACGCCTCAATGGGAGAATCCACCGGGGTAAGCTCGTCAACGGAGAAAGATACCGGGTGGTCGAAAATATCCGCCTTGACAAACATTCCGTTTTCACCGCGCTCCAATGCCAGAGCGTCACAGCCGTTTGCGTCCATGCGGATAAATTTCACATTCGACTTTTCATTGAGGTAGCCATAACGCTTTACATATTCGTCATAATACTGATTGAGGTGTTCGCGCAGATGTTCACTCGGCTCATGCGTCTTCGCCTCGTAATCATAGAGCTGTTGGTATGTGTTGGAAAGAGTGATGTAGAGCAACGCACGTTTCATCTGTTCCGGTTTGAGCTGGAGCGGCGTGAATGTCGCTCCATTCTTATTTACATCGGAAAGAAAACCTACTTGTCCCTTGTCGCACACCATAGCTCCTTCCTTATGGTAGGTCTGCAAATCCTCGGAGAAGGGGCGCGGCGAAAGATCCGGTTCCGGCTCAATTTCTACAAGCGGGATAACGGTGGTTTTCCGCACATCGGTATGCACACCCGGAATGAAATCACCTTCGGTCATTTCGATATAGGGAGCGTCGGAATTTGCCTGCTGCACGGCTTTATCCGCTTCTTCCTGCAACCTCTTTTCTTCAAGCTGTCGCTGGGCGATAGACATCATGGTTTCATAAAAACCGTTGATGGGCTGGTTATCCTCCCAGTTCAACGAGCCGTAGAATTTCAGTTCCTCGTCGGTAAGTTTACGGTTGCTTTTGCCGGAAACAGTTGTTTCCGACATCGTTCCCTTTTTGGCCGGAGATTGGGGCTGACGGGGATTTGTCGCAGTTTTTGGCTTCTGCCCTTGTGCTTTTTGCCGTTGGTTGTGGCGTTTCTTCGCACCGGGTATCTCCACCAATTCACCGAAAAGATTATACATCATCACTTTCGGGTCGGGATTATGTGTATAATCCGGCGTCGGAGCTTGATAGGTGTCTATTTCGGCGGGGTCACTTATGGACGAGGGCTGCGGTGTATTGGTGCGGATTTCCTCTGCCTCCACATCTTCAATCTGCGGCTGTTCAGGCGGCAATGGCTCCTGTTCCGGTTTCTTTTCAACCGTCACATCATTTATAATATGTGTGGTCTGCTGTTTGCCCTGATACAACTCTATGTTCAGGTTGAGCGAAAGGGCCATTTCCAATGCGCCGCGCATATCGTCACCTATGCCATCTACGCCGCCGCCATGCTTATAGACATAAGCAGGCTTTCCGTATGGGTCAGTGTCGAGCTTGGAATCAGTGCAGATGATATGCTGGGGATTGTCGATGAAATAGCGGTTGGTGCTGATACCTGTACTTGCATCTTTTTCAGCTACTACAAAGGCTTCTTCCAACTTGCTCAATCCTTTCTTCGCGGAATTTTTCTGCAACACAATGACATCGCTGCCCACCTCGGTGTTGGCAGAATCGGTGAATGTGTTGTTGGGCAGACGCAGTGCGCAGAGTAAGTCGGCTTGGTTAACAAGTGCGCCACGGAGCAAAGCGTTGTTGCCGTTCATAAGCCCCTGCGAGGTTATGAACGCCACAATGCCGCCGTCACGGGCCGCTTCCAGCCCTTTCAGGAAGAAATAATTGTGTATCATCTTCACCGACTGACGGTAAACGCCTATTCTGCTTGTCGCATATACCGGATCTGATACCGCAAAATCGCCAAACGGAATGTTCGACGAAACGACATCAAAATACCCGTTCTGTGATTTGTCGAGTTTTTCAAATCCCTCTATGTTCACATGACAGTCCGGATATAGTTTCGACAATATTTTGCCGGTCAGCAGGTCTTTCTCAAACGCTGTTATCTCCGCGTGCGGGTCAACCCATGTGAAGGCATCGACAAACGCTCCCGACCCGGCACTGGGGTCAAGAAATCGCTTGGGCGACACTCCGGCAAACTGGAGGCTCTGCGATATGGCTTCAACCACGGGCTTCGGCGTGTAGAATGCCGACAGCACCGATGATTTCAAGGAATCCATATAGCGGGCAAACTCCCTGTCGTCCTTTGAAAAATCGTGGATTAGCTGCCGCAACTCCACGGTGGGAGCGAACAGTTCAAGGTCGCTTTTATTCCATTTTGTGGCGTCGGAAATTTCGTTGGCGTCCTGCAATATACATTTCAAGCCACCGAATCCGGCATATTTTGACAGCAGTTCCCACTCGGCATCGGTAGGCGGCCTGCGCTCAACATCAAGCTGAAACGCCGTGCGTATCGCCTCGATGTTGCCGCGCAGTTTCTCCTTGCGGTTATAACTCATCGCCGTCCAGTATTTCGTTTATGGCGGCAAGCAGTTCATAGCGCAGCGGCGGATAATCCTCTCTTGTGAGAAAATCCCCGTTCACCTCGTGGCGGTCGAGAATGGAATGGATTACCGGCTTGGTGAGCATATACAATGCCTTTACCTCCATTTCATCGGACGGGATACGGAGCCAGCAATCTTCCTCGATGATTGTATGCACCACGTCGTAGCGCGATACATACAAGCCTTTAAGCAGTTCGCGCATGGCAAGCTCTTGGGCTATATGCTGTGGCTTGCCCTGAAGGAACAGTGTAACATAGGTGTCGAGTGCGTTGTTGGCCCGTTCTGCAATAAACCTGCGGTCAACGCTCTGTGGAAAATAATGGGCGGAAAGATGTGCTTGGAGATAAACTATGTAATAGTTCAACTCCGAATATTCATCGTTGGGTTTCATAATTTGTATGGATTTAGTGGGTCTGTAATAGTGTTTTTCGGAATAGGCAAGAAAAAGGACACCGGGATCCCTCCCGATGTCCGACCACTAAATCCATGTCAAAAATGATTTGAAAACAATTTATGACGATGAATCAGTGGCGAAGTTACGAATTTTTTCGCAAACGGGAGGTATCGGTATCCGGCTTTTTCCTGTCATTCACCCTCAAATGGTGTAAAAGCGTCGATGACCTGTTTCACAATATGGTCGTAGATTCGCCGCTCTTTTCCTGTGAGGTCGGTGGGATGCAGCCCGGTGGTAACTATGCCGTATGTTTCGTAAGCACCGTCGGACACACCTTTGATTACGCAGCGTCGGCTGAGCTTTTTGAGGGCTTTCGCCTGTTCGCCCCAGCGTGAGTTGTAACGGAGCATACGCATATTGCGCTTCATGTTGCGCCATACGCTGTAAGGTACGCCGCTCTGAATATCGGATGGGAACGAAATCAGTTTCTTCAGGTAGAGGCGCAGCACAGCATCGGCTGTTTCGTCGTGGTTATAACCGAACTCGGCGGATGCGGTGACGAGCAGCGAGAGAAAACTGGGTAACACAGGGTAATCGACCAGCTTGACTTCCTGACCGTTATAGATTACCGGCTTTTCTTCGCTGTCCTCCTTGTTTTCGGCCGCTTTGAGAGCCTGTTGTGCCTGTTCCTCGGCCTCGGCTTCACGCCAGATTTCATCTTCTTCAAGGAATTTGTCGTAGATGACTTTGCTGATATATTGTTTGTAGC
>ERZ777306.3116-NODE-3116-length-18300-cov-41.973253_pt1 | contig 18300 bp, 12 predicted proteins | sample MGYA00374966_ERZ777306 | MGnify/ENA primary metagenome ERZ777306 (study PRJEB29329, sample SAMN06343882) | mouse gut metagenome | isolation source: Mouse cecum | place: Austria: Vienna | collected 2014-11-15 ...
TTAGGACCGTTATAGTTACGGCCGCCGTTCACTGGGGCTTAAGTTCTGTGCTTCGATTGCTCTAACACTTCCCCTTGACCTTCCAGCACTGGGCAGGCGTCAGCCCCTATACGTCAACTTTCGTTTTCGCAGAGACCTGTGTTTTTGGTAAACAGTTGCTTGGGCCTCTTTTCTGTGACCTACTCGCGTAGGCGCCTCTTCTCCCGAAGTTACGAGGCAATTTTGCAGAGTTCCTTAACAATGGTTCTCCCGTTCGTCTTAGGATTTTCTCCTCGTCTACCTGTGTCGGTTTGCGGTACGGGTACTTCAGTCAATTTAGCAACTTTTCTCGCCAGCGTGAATTCACTAACTTCGCTACTAGTTTTCGCTCCCCGTCATCACCTAGCCTTATGACGCGCGTACTTCACTACGCGTCAGCCTCATGATTTGGACACGTCTATCCATCAACGTGCTTTAGCTATCCTTCTGTGTCATTGCATCATTTCCTACTGAAGCAGTACAGGAATATCTACCTGTTGGTCATCGACTACGGCTTTCGCCCTCGCCTTAGTTCCCGACTTACCCTGGGTGGACGAACCTTCCCCAGGAAACCTTAGACTTTCGACGGCGAAGATTCTCACTTCGCTCTCGCTACTTATGCCGGCATTCTCTCTTGTGTACTGTCCATCGATCCTTCCGGTACGACTTCTGCCTGTACACATTGCTCCTCTACCGATTAACTTAACGTTAATCCCTAAACTTCGGTGTCAAGTTTAGCCCCGATAATCTTCGGCGCATCACCACTCGACCAGTGAGCTATTACGCACTCTTTAAATGAGTGGCTGCTTCTAAGCCAACATCCTGGTTGTTTTAGCAGTGACACATCCTTTACCACTTAACTTGAACTTTGGGACCTTAGTTGTAGATCTGGGCTGTTTCCCTTTTGACCACGAGACTTATCTCCCGTAGTCTGACTCCCTAATATCAAGTATCTGTCATTCGAAGTTTGATAAGGTTCGGTAAGCTGTGAAGCCCCCTAGCCCATTCAGTGCTCTACCTTCAGTACTCTTATTAGAGGCTAGCCCTAAAGCTATTTCGAGGAGAACCAGCTATATCCAGACTCGATTGGAATTTCTCCGCTAACCACAAGTCATCCCCGACTTTTTCAACAGGCGTGGGTTCGGTCCTCCACAGTGTCTTACCACTGCTTCAACCTGCTCATGGTTAGGTCGTCTGGTTTCGGGTCTACGTCATGCAACATTATCTAACGCCCTGTTAAGACTCGCTTTCGCTTTGGCTCCGTAACTTAATTACTTAACCTGCTACACAACGTAACTCGCCGGCCCGTTCTACAAAAAGTACGATACCACGCTTTCGCGCTATATCTGCTTGTAAGCATACGGTTTCAGGTTCTGTTTCACTCCCCTCCCGGGGTTCTTTTCACCTTTCCCTCACGGTACTATTCGCTATCGGTCACTTGGTCGTATTTAGCCTTAGGAGATGGTCCTCCCTCATTCCCACCGGGTTCCACGTGCCCTGTGGTACTCTGGATTCTCGCCTCGCTCCTAACAATTTCGCTTACAGGACTGTCACCTCGTTTCGTCCAGCTTTCCAGCTGTGTTCAGCTATCGTCAGAATGTCGATCTCGCGAGTCCGAACCCCTTCTTACGTTTCCGTAGTCAGGTTTAGGCTCTTTCCCTTTCGCTCGCCACTACTTAGGAAATCGTTGCTTTACTTTCTTTTCCTTCGGGTACTTAGATGTTTCAGTTCCCCGAGTTCCCTTCATTACGCTATGTATTCACGCAATGACACCCGTATCACTACAGGTAGGTTTCCCCATTCGGATATCTACGGATCAAAGCTCATTTGCAGCTCCCCGTAGCTTTTCGCAGCTTGTCACGTCCTTCTTCGGCGCCAAGTGCCAAGGCATCCACCGTATGCCCTTAGTAGCTTAATCTTCTTTTTTTATTTTCATTTTTCGTCGATTTTACTATCTTAAGACCTTTCAATTGTAATCCTTAGCAAAATATCTGTATACGTCAAGAATTTGATAAAGTATTACCTACTCTCTCTCTTTCTCGTCTGATATTTAATCTTTCTGATTCTTTTTCAATATATTAATATGCAGTTGTCAAGGTACATTTTTTATTATAGCTCGTAACTCTACGAACTCTGGTGGGCTCAAGTGGACTCGAACCACCGACCTCACGCTTATCAGGCGTGTGCTCTAACCAGCTGAGCTATGAGCCCATAATAATGGTGGAGGTTAGGAGAGTCGAACTCCTGACCCTCTGCTTGCAAGGCAGATGCTCTACCAACTGAGCTAAACCCCCACGGCGAAGTCTATTAAATTGTCGTCACTTTTCGTGACAGCTTTCACATAATATCATATACGAAATTCTTTGTCAAACATTTTTCAACACTTTTTTCGGAAATTTTATATTTCTTGAAAAACTCGAATTTTATATGAAACCGCTAGACGCTGTCTAAGGTAATATAGCACATAGAGAAACCTAAAGCAAGCGTTTTATCTATGTTTTCGATGACAATTTTAGGAATACGGTATTTATTTTATCAATATATATTTATATGATCTTAAATATTATCGGCTATCAAGAGTTCAAGTTCTCGGCAACAATGTATCGGTGAGAACTTAAACTTTATAAATATTAATGATCGGAGTCTTTTATCAATATATAATACTGTAATTTGATAGTGCCGTCAAATCTCCCTCTCCGAATAAATTCCTTTGATGCGTCCATACAACCTATTAAAACGAATTGCCGTTCCGTTACTATATTCCAACAAATCTATGCTGTTGCAATCCTTTACAAATTGCTCGCTTGCAACGTTCGTAATAGCATAACCGAATAAAAAATATCTTTTGCTATTATACTATTCAATATCCAAGTTATCTAATAACCTCCGCCTACGCGCATAAATACGATATTGATAAGACTCGGCGTAATAACACCGACGGCAAACGTCAACTAAACGGCTATAACGACAATGATATTACTTACGGCATTATCTATGCGCGCCATTTCCTGCTTGTCAATAGCTTTTTCAAAAAATTTTCAACAATTTTTGAAAAATACACATCTATTGCAAAATCGTAACAAATCAAAAAAATCCTTCGCCTTTAATACGCGATAAAATGAAATATATTATATAATAAAAAAGTTCCCTTTTTCAAGAGAACCGTAAAAAAGTATCGTATATGCGGTATGATTTTCAGAATTTCTTCGATTTGAACATAATAACGCCGGCGATAAGCGACACGATCAGCGATACTGCGACGACTATCCAGAACGCAAATATGCTGCCTTGTCCGGGAACGCCCGTATTCATGCCGAATATGCTCGCAATGAGGGACGGTATCGAAATCATCAGCGTTATAACGGTGAGGGTCTTCATTACCTTATTTTGGTTATTGGAAATAACGGAAGCGTACGCGTCCATCGTTCCGCTCAAAATGTCTCTATAAATATTACACATCTCGATAGCCTGTTGATTCTCGACCTGAACGTCTTCGAGAAGGTCGTTATCCTCGTCGTACTTTTTGACGACGTTGGTCTTTATGAGTTTATTGAGCACCATATCGTTCGCCTTTAGCGACGTAGAAAAATATACGAGCGAGTTCTCGAGATCGAGAAGCTGTATCAGCTCTTTATTACGCGTCGACTTGTGCAGTTCGTTCTGAATACGTCCGCTCGCCTTATCTATCTGCTTAAGATACGCGAGGAACTTGGTCGAGATATTGTAAAGTATCTGGAATAAAAATTTCGTCTTGTGGAAAGTCCTGAATCCCTTGATACGTCCCACTACGAAATCGCGAAGGATGACGGTATCTTTAAGACATACCGTTATGATATAATCCTTCTTATGTATTATGCCCATAGGCAAAGTCGTATAAGAATAGTATCCTTCTTCCTCTTCGAGCACCGGAATATCCACCAAAACGAGCGCTGTGGAACTGTCCTCGGACTCTATTCTCGCTCTCTCCTCTTCGTCGAGAGGAGCCTTGATGAGATCCTCGGGCGTAGACGTAAGTCTCGCTATGGACTCAATCTCTTTGTCGGTCGGATTGACCATATTTATCCAAACGTTATGAAAATCAAAGTTTTCGCTTTCCCATACGCCCTCTTCGATCCTCTTGAGAGAACACGAAGCCGTATCGGTATAAAAAAGTTCAAGCATAATATCACCTCACATAAAAATAGCCGCGAAAAGCGCGGCATGCGAGATAACGGATATCCTCTTACGCTCCGCGCAGTTCTTCATCGTAACAGTTGCAACTTAAAGGATCTGCGTCCACAAAAAGATACCTCCAAAATGATTATTCTACATTAATAATAGCACTCAAATTCTTCTTTGGCAAGTAAAATTCGAGTGCTAAGATCTTAATTTTCCCAATAAATATTGTATGCTTGCGTCGCCTAATGCGTGAAACCGCAAAACAACGCGTCAGCCTTCGCCGCCTACCTTTGCGAGGAACTCTTCATACTTTATTCTGTCCTCGTCGCGAAGATAGTCCTTAACGTCTCCGATACATTCAGAGATCATCTCTTTGGTCTTGGAAGTTACGCCGCTCTTTTCGATAGTTTCGATAACGTCCTGAGCCTTTACGCCGCTCTTATCCTCTTTTTCCAAAGTTACGTTTATAGGGCGGCGCTCGTATTTAACGAAACTCAGGGCTTCGTTATTGTAGCTCACGTCCTTCACCGCTTTCTTTAGTCTTTTGAGGCTCTTGACATATTTTTTATTTACGCTATTTACAGCGATCGCAAGAGCTCCTCTCAATGCGAACATTATAATAACGGGAACCGCGATATATACCGCAGCCTCAATGCCGTAGATCTCGCTGATAAAACACTTCGCTGCAAGAAGCGCCGTAGCGATTACGGCAAACAGCGTAAACACGCCGGTCACCGCATTGAGTCCGCCTCTTCCCTTCTCGGTCTGCAAAGCGTAAAACGCAGTCTTATCGAGCGGCATATCTCCGCTCATAAAACCTTTCCACTCGTCTCTCGCCTTTCTCGTCATAGCATGACGTCTTGCGCGGTAAAACTTCTCCGCGTCGTAATACGTTCCCACGTACTTTCTCTCAAAATATTTAGCTATCTTATTAGCTCTTTTCGAATATCTTCTCTTAGCCGAAGTCAATATTCTCATCGAAAGCATCAAGAAAGCCGCCGCAACTATAGCTCCCGCTGCTATCAGCGTTACGCTAAGCGACAAATGCTTTTCAAACGCTATCTCAACGTAATTTGCCGCGATCTCCAAAAATCTGCCGATATCCATAATATCAATATCTCCTTATATCTTTTATGTACGAATAATGCCGATATTTCGTTCGACTGGTAATTATTGACGGTAACTCCGAAATTATACGGTTTCTAAAAGATAATTTTTTCCGCCCTGTTTCGTATTACCTACAACGCGTTTTTCTCCGATCCCAGCTTGGCGGATAAATATTATTTTAATAAAAGCGTCGTGATATTACGACTTTTCAAAAATTTCCAAGCGATATTTTACGTTTATTTTAATATTCTACCGTTGACATTTTCCGCGGGTGACTTTATACTGAAACAGTACCTATATATGATAAAACATTTTTTGAAGGAACACGATGAAAGAAAAATCTTTACAGCAAAAAATATCGAAAGTTTTTAACGATAAACAATTAACGGAAAAGTTATTCCTTACAAAAGAACTCATGGCGCGTTACAAATGCGCTATACTCGAAGTAGAAACCAAATTTCGCGTACTCGACGAAATATTTTCCATACAAAACGAACGCAATCCCATAGAAAGCATAAAGACGCGGCTCAAGTCGCCTGAGAGCATTATAAAAAAGCTAATGAAGAAAAATCTACCGATGTCGCCCGATGCGGTCGAACGGGAGCTTAGCGACGTTGCGGGCGTGAGAGTCATATGTTCATTTCTCGACGACATCTATATGCTGTCGGACTGTCTCATAAATCAAGACGACGTGACCCTCATAGAAATCAAAGATTATATCAAAAATCCGAAAGAGAACGGATACAGAAGTCTGCATCTCATAATAGAGATACCTATATTTTTGCACAATGAAACGCGTAATATGAAGGTCGAAGTACAGCTTAGAACGATAACGATGGAGTCGTGGGCAGACCTCGAACACAAACTGCGTTATAAGAAAGATCTGAGCGAAGAACTCGACTCCAAGATCTCAAAGGAGCTCAGCGAATGCGCAGACCTATGCAACATACTCGATAAGAAGATGCTTTCCGTCAAGAATATCGTATTCAAATCGTCCACCGACAAAAAGCCGTCCTGAGCGTGGGAGAAAAGAATATTTCCGCGCGCGGGAGCATAAAGCGTCCGCAAATAAAAACGCGGTCTCGTATAAAACATACAGCCGACCTTAATTCGAAGGTCGGCTTTGCCTTTTGTTAAAGTCGAAAATAATTAAAAGCGGACGGCGCAAAGCCTTTCCGCCCGTTATATCAATTAAACAGCTAACGCTATCCCGCCTATTCCCTATAGCGTATATCCCAAATATTTGTCATGCGACGCTGTCAGACACCTTTCTATATCCTTCCAATAACTTTCGTAAAGTCTCTTCTCTGCCTTGCCGTAGCTGTCCTTCGTATCGAACTCACAATAGAGCGTATACTTGACGCATTTTACGATACGTGTTATTGCAAGAGACGGACGTCACTCTATCTCTATCGTCTCGTTCCTGCCCAAGACGTAAAGAAGCGTTTTATCGACCTTTATATTCATACTCTTCTCGATAGCAAAACGGTATAGTTCGAGCTGCTTTCTGTACGCCGCTATGAGGTCGGATTTTTTTCTCGACGACTTTTTGAAATCGACGAGTATATTGCCGTTATCGCTATAGATAATAAGGTCTAAAATACCTTGCACTATCACCTTCTCGTCGGGAGCGTTCTCCTTGACCTCGGATAACGGCAGGTACATCATGAATTTCTTCTCTCTTTCGTGTCTCGACCGCTTCGCCGTATTGATGACGTCGCTATTCAGACACGACAAAATATCGCTTCTATCAATTAGATCGATCTCTTCCTCTGTCATTATCTTCGCATCGAGAAGTCTATTGAATTCTTTATCCAGTAGCTCTTCGGTATCGGCGTCGTAATTGATATTTTCCATCAGCTTGTGATAAGCGGTACCTATATAAGCGCTGTCCTCTTTATACAGTTCTTCTACGTACTCTTCTTCGTCGCTCTCTTCGCTGTTTATCGCCGTGACCGTATATTTCGTGCTTAGACGGGTAGCTTCGTCATATGGATATTCATAATTGAATACGTCGTCGAATTGTTTTTTTTCGCTCTCGGTATACGGCATATAGTCGAACGCCCTTACGCCTTCAAAGTCGCAAATATCATCATCGGCGTCCGCTTCCTTCTCGTCTGTTTGAGACGGAGAATTGAGCTCCTCGACGTATCGTCTAAAATCGCCGTCTCTATTCGCAACGTACAAAAGAGCGTCCGTAAATCTTTTGAAATCTTCTATACCGTTCTCTTCCTTAGTTCGGCTGCCGACTATGTATAGACGGTTCTTCGCCCGCGTCATAGCGACGTAGAGAAGTCTAAGCCTCTCTTCCCTCTCGTCCTTCATCGCCTTCATCGCCAAAGACTTGAACATAATATTCGAATATACCGTCTTGTTCATAACGTCAAAACCTTTGAGAGCGATGCCGTACTCTTTGTCGAGCAAATACGGATCTCTGTAAACTTCGCTCGGCGTAAAATCACGTCCCGCGTCTATAATGAAGACTATAGGGTATTCTAAGCCCTTACTTTGATGAATGGTAGACGTATGTATGGCGTTATTCGAACTTTCGCCCTTCGTCTCCGTATCGCCTCGAAGCTCGAGACTATCGCACGCATATAGAAAAGACGCTATGTTTTCGCTATGCTTTTTGTCCTTTAACGACGCCAAGAACGCGTTGATATTCTCAAGCGAAGCCTTACCTCCCTTAGTCTCTAAGAGCCGAGTGACGTACCCCGTCTCCTCGATAGCCGCGCTTAGAAAGTCGTATACGTTCATAAATTGCGACATGAGCCTCAGTCTCAAGAACTTCTCGATAAAGCCTTCCAGCTTGCTCTTTAACGCGGCGTCTTTTACTTCTCCGTCGAAAACAGCCTCCGAAAAAAACTTTTTATCCCTATTGTCCGCTCTTACGGCAAGTAGTTCTTCGTCGCTGAAAGTAAAGAAAACTTTCATAACGGTATAAAGCGGCAAGTCTATACGAGAATTGTCGACGACGCGTAGAAGACTCGTAAGGATACCTACCTCCCTCGTCTCCTCTTTTCTCCTGAGCGGAGAACTGTCGATAGGGAAAAGATACTCCTTTTCGAGAATATCGAGTATATCCTTTACGCTTTCGCTTCTTGACGACGCCAATATCGCCATATCGTCGAACGTAACCGTGCGAAAATCGCCGAGTTTTGCGTCGTAAATTCTGCCGCCTATGAGTTTCTTTATCTTTTTCGCAACGTAATCCGCTTCTATTCTCGCGTTGCTTTTCTCCTCTTCTATACCGTTATCGTCCGATAATCTGTATACGCCTACGCCGCTAAGCGGCTTCTCTCTCTTTGACTTGCGGTAATAGAGCCCCGCTTGAAAATCGTCGGAGTCTCCGTCGTCTTGGAACTTAAGTCCGCCGACGAGACTCGAATACGACTTTACGTTGAGACCTGCGAGCTCCGTTCGCATCAATACGTCGAACACGCTGTTGATACGCGCTATGACAGATGGACTGCTCCTATAGTTTTCGTTGAGTTTTACGGCAAAATTCCTCTCCTCTTTTTCATAGCGGAGAAGTTTGCCGACGAATATTCGCGGCTCTGTGAAACGGAATTTGTAGATACTTTGCTTGGGATCGCCCACCATAAAAAGATTAGAACCGCTCGATATTGCTTCGACTATCTTCTCCTGCACTTCGTTGGTGTCTTGATACTCGTCGACGCAAATATAGTCGTACTTTCCCCTGACGCTGTTTGCGATGCTCTCGTTTGAAAGTATCTTCACTGCGTAATGCTCGAGGTCGCTGAAATCGAGTTTGTTTATTTCCTTCTTCTCTCTGTTGTAATAGACTTTGAACCGTTTGACGAGCTCCACAAGTTTCATAACGGATGACGCGTCTCTTTCGTGTTCCTTCTCCATAACGGCAAACGGCGTCGGGAATACTTCTTGTGCCGCGTTTACGAGAGACTTATATCTGTCTCTCGCTCTTACGTAATAGCTTTTCTCCACGTCGTCGCTCTTATTTGAAAGTCTTTGGTATTCGACGTCCATATCCTTTATTTTTTCAAAATCGGAGATATCCAAAGACGGCTTGATCCTTGAAATATTGTTATACATCGCTTCTACGCACGGATAATATCTGCTGTCCGGCGAATTATAGCGAAAATACGAATATGCCTCTTCTACCGCGTCGAAAGCATCCGTTAATTCTCTTTGCAAACCGTCTCTGACGATCCTCACGGCTTTAGCCTTCTTTAGCGGACGCAAATAATTCTCGCTAAGCGCTCTATCGAGAAAACCGTCGCCGTCAAGTAGCGCGTTCTGAAAAACGAATATATTCTTGATTATCTTTTTGAGCGCTTCGTCGCCTAGAGGCGATAGCTTGTCCTTAAGCAATAAAAATTCGCTGTCTTTTTCTCTGTAACAGTCGTCGAAGAGTTCCCTGAGCGCCTTGCCAATTATCAGCTCCCCTTCCTTGTCGTCTATTACCGAATACGTCGGATCTACGCCTACGGCGTCGAAATACTCCTTGATGAGACCGTTAGAGAATCCGTGGACGGTAGTTATATCCGCGCTCGACACGGAGTCTATCTGTTCGTATAAAAAGTCTCTTTCGTCATCGCCCGCTTCCCTTACCGCTTCGATGAGCGCCTTCGTGAGTTTTTCCTTTATCTCTTCGGCTATAGCGGCGTTAAACGAGAGCATGACTATCCTCGAGACGGGAGTCTTTTTATCTATTACGAGTCTCTTTACCCTCTCTATCATGACCGACGTCTTTCCGCTGCCTGCAGAAGCCGAAACGATCATATTGCCTTCGGTATTCTCTATAGCTTTCCTTTGATCCTCGTTCCACTTCTCACTCATCCATATGCTCCTTTAACGCTCCGTTTATCGTGTCGATATCGGCAGAGAGCGGTTTTCTCATATTTATCTTAGACGAATATATGTCGCAAACGCACGAGTATTTGCAATATTCGCACTTCCCCTCGACAGGGCTTTTCCCGATATATCCGTCGTCTATATCCTTTATCGCGTTATCAATGAGTCTGTCGGTATATTCTATAATTTTTATGAATTCGTCTTTTGCCACGGCTTCGCCGTTCGCGTTTCCCTTTACTCCCGACTTTGTTTCTTTGAATGGGAATATCCTATTCGTCTGACCTTTTTTGACCATATCTTCGGCGTCGTTTGACGATATGATTCCCCTAAAAGAATATGGATTATCGTCGTCCGCCCTCTTCCTGTAACCGCTCGGCATGGGCAGATAGAATATACCTACGCTCTCTCCGTCCATATCTTTCATCAATTCGCTGAGATATATGACGAGCTGTATACGCTCTCCGTAATATATTTGTCCGAGCTTGAACTTCACGTCCGACGCGCTCTTGTAGTCGACGATATAGAATTTATCCCCGCAGGCGTCTACTCTGTCTATTGAGCCTCTCAGTCTAAATCTCTTTCCCGCGTATACTCGTATCCTGCCGTCGAAACGGTATTCCGTCTTTATCGGAACAAAATCGGTATTGTCAAGCATACCGTGTATTTTGGATACGACGAACACCGCTCTCTTTCTGAGATCGTCGACGACCCTCGAAAGCTCCGCGTCCGCGTAAATATACGGATAGTTTTCCTTCATAACGGTATCGAAAAGTTCTTCCGTTCTCGCCTTCAGTTCGGCGCGCGACAGATCGACGCTTTTACTCTCGGCGTATAGTTTTTCCAAAATAGCGTGTATGACCGTTCCCGAGTCCGCGACGTTCATCTCCGCGACCTCTCTGTCCTTCACTCCGACGGCATATTGCATATACGCCATATACGGGCACTTGAAATAATTTTCCAGTCTGCTGGCGCTCAGATTGCCCATCCCTTTTTCCTTGTCGTAGCCGAGCATTACGCCGCAAAGTCCTCTTACGTACCTCTCGTCGTTATAATCGAACGGAACGAACTTCCCGCTGTCTTTAAGATAGCTCGCAAGTTTCTTCATTCCGTCGCTCAAAAACGCCTCTTTGTCGGAAAATTCGCCGTAATTTTTCGCCGTGACGTAAAGAGCGTTGCCGAGCGTCGAAACGCTGTCGGGGACGCTCATTTCAAATAGCTTCGCGACGCTTTCCGTTTTGAGCGAATATATCTTTTCAAGTTCTTTGATAACTATCGATTTGGATTTTTTACCGCCGTTTTCGAGAGAATATCCTACGACTATCCTATCTTTCGCCTTGAGCAGAAGTTCGAGAAGATAAAACCTTCCAAGCAGATTCTTATCCTTCGGCGACGGAGTTATCGAGATGTCGAGCGACGAATATACTTCGTTTTCCTGCGAGCCGATTATTCCGTGTCCCGAAGCGTCCTTTGGAACTTTATCCTGACTCATACCTGCAAAGTACATCTCTTTTACTTCGTCGTATCTGCTCTCCGAGACGTCTCCTATATATACCGAATCGCCGAACTTCGGTATTAGAGATATGCTAACGCGTACGAGTCCCGCTAACATGACGTCTCTGAATTCTTTTAGATCCATGACTTCGTCTCCGCCTACCATCTTCATCTCTTCGAAAAATCTGAAGAGTTTCTTCGGCGCCTGCTTCGTGATCTCGCTCTCTATAACGAAGCCTTCGTCATACTCTTTCCTTGCGAAAGCGTTGATGCGTCCTATGTAATCTATTTCGTCAAGATAATGCAAAACATTATCTATATGCTCGCTCATTTTTCGCTTTTCAACGCTTTTCTCCAGTATATCGAAGCCTTTGAATATCTTCCTTCTCGTCTCGTTGAGGGCGTCGAGTGTCTCCCCTTCTCCGAGCGTGAAGTCTCCTAAAAACCGAGACCTATCTATATTGAACTTCGCCAAATAGTTCGTAAATACGTCCCTTTCTTTATACGTTATATCGCGCATCAGTCCGTTCGAGATGAAGTCCGTAACGTCGCTCCTTCGATAGCCCGATAGAGCGGTATTCAATGCGGCGACGACGAATTTGACGCTGACAGCCTTTAGTATCGGTATCTTATCGTCGATATAATACGGGATACGGAGCCGTCCGAATACCCTATTTATCTCGTCCTTGTACGTCTCGACGTCGCTCACAGCAAGAGCTATATCTTTATATCTTATTCCTTTCTCTCTTACGCTCTTATTTATTAAAGCGCCTATGAAGGTCAGCTCTTGCTCGACATTGTCGGCTTCGTAGAGCAAGACGTCCTTTCTAACGGGATATTCCTTGTCGTTTTGATAACCGAACAGGTTATCGAGTATCATTCTGTTTCCGTCGTCCGCCGCTTTATTCCTCTCGACGCTGACGCTTTGCTCTAAGCTCTCCGCAATGGAAATGAGTTTCGCGCTCGTCTTCGGAAAAATTCTCCTGTTGCTGCCGTGATCCTTTTCAACGAGCGAAATATTGACTTCTTTGGAAAGACTCATTATCCTCTCGAGAAGTTTCAGTTCGGGATTTGTGAACGTATAATAATCCGACACGTATACGTAGCTGTTACGCACTGCGTCTATCTCGCCTATAACGTTAAGAAGAGCGTCGAACTTGCTCGTCGCGTCGAGATATTTCTCGGTAAGTTCTTGCATATAACTTCTGTAAAGAAGCTCTATATCATGCGTTTTGTTTTTTATGGGAATATTGTTTATAAATTTCAGCTTTTCCGCGAGCATCTCAGGCGTTATTCCGCTGTTACGCATATCGGAAACGACTGCGAACATTTCGTCGGCAAACCCGACTTTATTCGCGCTCGAAGCGTAACGAAGCAGTTCCTTTTTATGCGCGTTTATCGCCTTTCTCATCAGCATTACCGAAGCCTGAGGCGTCAAATATCTCTTTGACTTATCAATATTGAGATCGGCAAGACGCGAGAACGAGCTCACCTCTATATTAGTAACGCTCGTAAGACCCAGCTCCTCTATAACGGCTCTCTGATAGCTTAAAGAATGTCTGTCGGGAACGAGTACCAAGTGGCTCGTCCTCTCTTCGTTGTTACTGTCGATACGGCGAAGAGTTTCCCTCTTAGCTTCCTCGAAAGTCGTAGATATTATGATATTTACGGGCATACTCTCACCGCCTTTTATGATTTTTTACCGCGCGGGCGGAAGTAGCGTAAGTTTTTTTATTCGTCCGTGACGCTTCCATATTTCAAAACGCAGAACGAAAATACCGTCAAAGTTTAACGAATTATTCCCTTTCGCATTTTTAATTGTACCATATTACCGCGATTTTTCAACACTCTTTGAGCATTTTCCGCAATTTTCATATGATTTTTCGACCTGCATATCCTTTTTAATTGATTAATTTTCGATAAAACTATATAATGATTTTATTAAGACGATAAAACCTGATAGGAACGTCGCCCATATTTACGTCAAAGTTCGCCACAACCGAAACCTACCCGGCAAAGAGCTAATAGAATATAAGAGGTAATACATGAAAAAGAAAATAATAACCGTTACGCTTGCAATCGTTTTGACGCTCGTCATGGCAATAACGTTCACGGCGTGTAACAATATGCCGACGCATAAGACTCTCGCGTCACACTGGAAAGAGTATACGGAAACGTCCGTATACGACGCCGTATATTCTAAAGACGGCGTTACGAGGAAAGGAGAACTCGAAATATCTATCGAACCGTACAACGGCAGAGACCTGAGTGTATCGAGCGATAATATTCCCTCTTCCTACACCAATAATAATTTCTACGGTTTCAAAGTGACGAGCTCGCTCTCGTTTGAAGAAAATCAGTACAAGAGCAGCGTAGTCGTCGTTGACAAGCAGTTCAAAACGCTCTATTCGTACTCTGTTTCGCATTTCCTAGTCGATCAAGACAAGACGGATAAATACGAGGACATAACGAGCGAGATCACGTATTCCGACAAGTCGTGCGAAGTAAAGGGTTCTATAGACGGCAAAGAAAACAACGGAAAGATAAGCTACAAGCAGTACGCTTCCTCGCCGTATTTCGATAACGCTTATTTCCCTGTAATAGTGAGAACAATGGCTCTCGGAACAAGTTCGCAGATGTCGTTCGTCACTCCGACGCCGAGAAATATGAAGACTCTCGCGCGTACGGCAACGCTGTCTTCTTCGACCTCGGACATCGAGCCTTTGATAGATATAAAAGGATTCGAACTCGAAGAGGGCGCTACCGCGGTCAAATGCTATACTTCTTCGATAGCGTCCGCAGAATCGGTACCCGGTACGGGAACTCCTATCTACTACAACATATCGTCGAAAAATTATAAGACGGAGAGCGGAGCGGTCATTGAAAATCCCCTCATGAAGTTCGAAGAGCACGACGTAAAGTACACTCTGAAAAGTATCTCCGCAGTGAAAGTAGCGTGAAATAGCTCCTTTTGCGAACTAAAATGACGCGGTCGCTCAAGAATAAAATAAATTCCGACCGATACGATTTTTTTGATAAAAAACGCTTCTTAATACTACGAAAAGTTTAAGAAGCGTTTTGTTTTACGACTGTTCGATATTCAATTATTTATTCGCTCTCGATATCTCCGCTCTCGAGCCTGCTCTTGAGAAGCATATTTTCACGGAAAAGTCTTTCGTTATCCTTACGCATATCGCTGAGAAGATTCCTATATTTATTTATTTCGCTCTCCTTTTTCTGTTCGTCAAGCAAACTCTCTATTTCGCTAACTAACTGCCTTGCTTCTATCACGAGTCTTGCGCCCTCTTCTATAAGCGCCGTTGTCTCTTCCATTTACATCCCCCTTTCCTCGAAATTCAATATCTTCATATCGCCGTCAAACTCTATAGCGATCTTTTTCGTCTTAATCTCATTATTCTCCTTATACGCCGTAATTATACCGTCGCTAAGGAGCGGCGCGAACGACAGCTTTACGAGACTGCCGCAGTGGATTTCCGCAAAATATTCTTTAAGCGCGCTTTCGTCGGTTTCTTCATACATCTTATCGGCGATATAACGGTAATCTCCCGCATATAACGCGTCTCTTATTAGTTCGCACATCATATCGCTCGGATACTCGTTCCTGTATCGGTATACGAATTCGACGCTTTCTGCGTACCTTCCGCTATTATCTTTCGTATATACGCTCCTTTTCTCCCTGCCGAGCGTATCCTTGAGCTTTTCCGCCACGCTCACGGTGTCGCCGCTAAAATCTACGCTGTCGCCGATAACGTCGACGAGCGTTTCGAAATCGGGATCTTTTTTATATAAAGTCAATGCCTTCTTCCCATTCGAAGTATATCTGAGAGTATATATTCCGCCGTCTGCGTCGATTTCGACGTCATTCATATCCGCCGCGCATTTTTTCACTATATATTCGCTGTCTTCTAAAACTACGTGATAGTTTCCGTCGTAATAATACGTGAAAAGAGTTTCGCTATCGACCATCCTCTGCTCGAGCGCCTTGAAGTTCGAAGCGACTTTCCTATCGTCGCTCTTTATAACGAGTTCTCCGTATTCTCCGCCGTAATCAACGAGCGCGACGTCACGGCTCAAAAGTTTAACTCCAGCCTTTATAAAATATCCCGAATAAATTATTCCCGCGGCATAATCCTTTATCTCTATATCGCTATCTTCAACGAGATACGTTCGCCTGCCCTTTATCTCCTTTCCGTTGACAAACAGCTTTTTTTCGTTATTCTCAAAATACACTCTGTACATACGACACCTCACACTATTCTATGTAGAAACCGTAAAAATAATATTTTGAGACGCTTATTTTATCCCGATTTGAAGTAAATTTCATTTCAAAATATCCGATATTACAAATAATTTACCTTACGTTTACCTATAATATCGCGATAATGTGATAAAATAAAATATAGAATAAAAAACAACAAACTTGTCAGATGTGAGTTTTGACGGCAAAGACGGATACGGAGGGCTAACGGTATGCTTACATTCAATAATGCCGTTGCGGCGATAGCGACGGAAGATATGATACTTGTAATAGTGGGATTATGTTTTTTACCCGCTCTTATTTGGATGCTCGTCAGCAGCGTCAAAGTCAATTCGGTATTCAGACGCTACAGCAAAGTAAAATCGCGCTCTAACATGACGGGCGCGGAAGTCGCAAGAAAGATACTCGCCGAAGCGGGACTCTATAACGTAAGAATAGAGCCGTGTAAAGGAAATCTTACCGATCATTACGATCCGCGTTCCGACACGGTTTTCCTGTCCGAGTCTACGTTCTCCTCTACTTCTGTCGCGGCTCACGGCGTAGCGGCTCACGAAGTCGGACACGCAATGCAATACGCCTCGTCTTACGCTCCCGTAAAGATGCGAACTGCGCTCGTTCCGATACTGAGCTTTTCATCGAAATTCACTTTTCCGCTACTGATGTTTTCGATAATATTGGAGATCTTTATGGGATTCAATATGGTCTCCAACGCGTTGCTTGCAGTATCTATCGCGATCTACGGACTCTATACGCTGTTCTCGCTGATCACTCTGCCCGTAGAATACAACGCGTCGAGCCGAGCGAAAAAGATGCTCCTAAAGTGCGGGATCCTCGACTCGGAGGAAGTCGGATATACGTCCAAAGTACTCGGAGCGGCGGCTCAAACTTATCTTGCGAGTTTCGTATTCTCTTTCCTTCAGTTCTTAAGACTGCTCTCGCTGCTTCTCATAAGAAGACGCGACTAGATATTCAAAACGCATCAAATCAAAATGTAAACATATAAGTCCGACGATAATCGTCGGACTTGTTGTTTTATTAAAATAGTTATGAAATTCAACAAATAAAGTTTAACCTAAACTTATATCTTAAAGAGCAGTTACGTCGATATTTATTTTGCACGAGATATTGGCGTAAAGTTTTATTTCTATCTCGTAAACGCCGAGATTTTTGATAGCATCCTTGATCATTATCTTCTTTTTATCAATGTCGTAACCTGCGCTTAAAAGAGCGTCCGATACGTCTTTATTCGTGACCGAGCCGAATATCTTGCCGTTCTCGCCCGAACGTATCTTTACGTTCACGGTCTTTCCGTTAAGCTCCTTGCTCATAGCGAGCATATCCTGTCTTTCCTTTTCCTTTCTGGCTTCGTCAGCCTTCTTTCTCTGCAAATTATCGTTTATCTTAGACGGCGTACCAAGCTCTGCAAGACCCTTTTTTATTAGGAAATTCTTACCGTAACCGTCATTGACTTCCACAATATCTCCCTTCTTTCCGAGAGATTTAACGTCGGCTAATAATATGATTTTCATGTCAGTCTCCTTTTTCTTTTTATGAAAAATTACCTCAAGATAATTTCTTCAACAAAACGCTTTCAAAACCGTTGAAGAATACGCGCTTTGAAGGACTCGTTTTCACAAGCGAAGTTACGCTTAAATACAACGCCTAAGCGTTATCAAATGCGTTTCTTATAGTTCTAATTCTACCACATATAGAGCGATAATACAAGTAGTGATGAGAACTTTTAACAAATTTTACCTCTCCGGTAATAAAAAAAACAATTACGCTAATACTCATAACGGAGGCAAAAATATGAAAGGATTAAAATGTACTACGACTAACTGCGAACTAAATTACGCTTGTCACTGTCAGGCAGGCGTTATCAATATCAGCCAAAACGCAGTGTGCAACACCAAAATAAAAAAAGGATTCCTCCCCATTAAAGAGGAGTATTCAAACTTCGAAGCCGCAAACGAATTCGACTACGATGAAAACGACGACGTACTTATCCAGTGCGACTCGGTAAAGTGTATATACAACAACGACCATATATGCTCTGCGGATCTCGTCAACGTCAAAGACGGCATAATCAAGACCAAGTGCGTCACGAAAAAAATATTGAATTAACGGCTGACAAAATATCTTACTTCTTTTGAAATCATCAATTTTCAAAAGAAGATACATAAAAAAGCTATATATATGTAGTGTAGTTTTTATAGATCAAATATCTTACTTCGTATTTTCAAACGTTATTATTCAGAAATTTCGAAACATTATATTTTATAAAACGATTTTCACTGTCAATAGAATGATCTATTTTGCATATAAATTTCATACATCAATAAGCCGATAGCTTATATTGAAATGCACCCCAAAAGTTGGACACAACTAGAGGAGGTGCATTTTTAATGGAA